>Ga0315902_10007558_pt1 | contig 14816 bp, 16 predicted proteins | sample LakEriMetagenome_9_FD_203523 | JGI IMG/M metagenome (GOLD analysis project Ga0315902, IMG submission 203523) | Freshwater fungal communities from buoy surface, Lake Erie, Ohio, United States - Buoy 12 MA117 | ecosystem: Environmental > Aquatic > Freshwater > Lake > Lake biofilm | place: USA... | reverse complement strand
CTCGACTCGATGCTCGTGTTCCCAACTCTCTCCTGGAATGCCCGCGAGACCGCCGCGTACCACCTCAAGGACTGTAGCCTCGGTCATCAGGTCGAGATCCTGCTCTAGCATCGCAAGGCGCGCACCAGGCTTGACCCAAACAGCCCCATCATCGGGCGGTGTGACACCGGCAACGAGGCGCAGCAATGAAGACTTGCCCTCGCCGTTACGACCAACGATACAAACACGCTCACGTTCACCGATGCTCAGATCGACGTGGTCGAGTAAGGGTCGCGAACCAAAGGCCAGCGAAACGGCGTCAAATCGAAGCAGCACTCTGGAAAAGTCTATGTCGGGTTCTTGAGTGCGAGCCCGTGCTGACGGAAGAAGGAGCAAGCGGCGACAAACGCCGGTTGTGCATCCTCAGCTCGATAGGCGGCACGATAGTCGGCATGGAAACCGTGCTTCGCTTGTGGATAGACGGTGATCGAGGAACCCTGCGCTGCTACAGAGACCCCTTTGGCCTGCAAGGCGGTGCGCATGGCGCCAACCGAGTCAAGCGGAATACCGGCATCCTCGCCTGCATAAAGACCGAGGACAGGGGCTCGTAGTCGCGCAGCAACGTCCACCGGGTGCACCGGCTGCAGCTCGCTCGATTGACCTACAAGACGGCCATACCAAGCAACGCCTGCCGCGATGGCATCGGAATGGGCGGCATATAGCCACGTGACACGCCCACCCCAACAAAAACCGGTAATGCCCGCCTTACCGGTTGCGCCTTCACCTTGCGACCAAGCCAGGGTCGTATCGAGATCACTCATGACTTGCGCATCAGGCACACGCGCGACGATGTCGCGCATCAAGGTTTGCATATCGGCAACAGCGCCGGGATTACCTTGGCGGAAGAACAACTCCGGAGCGATTGCGTAGGCACCGAGCTTGGCAAATCGGCGGCACACATCTCGAATATGCTCGTGCACCCCAAAGATTTCTTGTATGACGATGACGAGCGGCCAATCACGACCCGCTAACGGACGGGCACGATAAGCCGGCAACTTATCCTGACCGACAGGGATGGCGACCTCACCAGCCTCGAGACCCTCCGTGCTCGTTTGGATCGTCGTCGCACTCACGGGCACGGTGGCCGCCGCGAAACCGCCGATCAACGCTCCTTTGACGAAGTCACGCCGATCAACGGAAGACATAGGCTGCAGGCTGCGGCGCTCGCTATCGAAACTCAAGGCTTCTTCTCCAATGGGATGAGCACTTCGTTCCGGCGCATGAACCACGGTATGAACGGCGCATCGTAGCGGGCGATGATCGCACTATCACCCGCCACGGCTTGCAAGCCTCTCGCTTGTACAGCGCGACGAAGATCTTTTTCATGCTCACGAAAGTTTTCTTCAGTCCATCGGCCAGAGTAGCGCCACACCGCCACTATTCTCGCAGGGACCTCTCGAATGCTAACGCGTGGATCGGTGGGCTTTGGAACTGTCTCGCGGTTGTACTTGCGCGGCACGACGAAGCCTACGCGATAGACTCCGTCCGCCTTAGCCTGCTCCACAGGTGCCGTCATAGCGATCTTTTCACCTTGCGACGACTGCTCCACCGGAGCTGTCATGGCGATTTCGGCCTGCGCCGTGTTGGCGCCACTGATGTAGCGAAAGAGTCGCCCGAAGGCGATGTTGCCGGCATTCATGAACCCCGCTTCCACCTCCGTCTCGGCGATCAAGTAAGAAGAGTACGCTCGCAGTTCGAACGACCCGTCTTGCTCAACTACCCGATATTCGGGGATTTCTATGGCCATCGCCGGCCAACTTGCCAGTGCGAGCAACAAACCAGCGAGAGCATGCCGCAGTCTCACGCGACCTCGAAGAGACCAGCAGCACCCATGCCACCGCCGATGCACATCGTGACGACGACGTGACGCACGCCAAGTCGCTTACCCGCGAGCAATGCATGCCCCACGAGACGCTGGCCGCTCATACCATACGGATGACCTACCGCGATGGCGCCGCCATCAACGTTAAGTCGATCATCGGGAATACCGAGTTTGTCGCGGCAGTAGAGCACCTGTACCGCAAATGCTTCGTTGAGCTCCCACAAACCGACATCCTCGACCTTCAAACCTGCGCGCGCCAACAATTTGGGCACTGCGAAGACCGGGCCGATACCCATCTCATCGGGCTCACAGCCAGCCACTGCAAAACCTCGGAATATACCGAGTGGCTTGGCACCTACACGCTCCGCCTCGGCGGCACTCATGACTACACACGCGCCAGCTCCATCAGAAAACTGGCTTGCATTACCTGCGGCCACCGAACCACCGGGCGTTGCTGATTTGATTTTCGCAACCGCCTCGACCGTCGTGCCTTCGCGCAAGCCTTCGTCCTGCGATACGGTCACTTCGCGCGTGTACAACTTACCGCCAGCGGCCTGGTCGATACCCGCCATGCGCACGGTGATCGGCGCAATCTCTGCGCTGAAATGCCCGGCAGCCAAAGCCGCGCACGCACGCTGCTGACTGCGCGCACCGTACTCATCTTGGCGCTCGCGAGAAATCCCGTAGCGAGCCGCAACGGTTTCGGCGGTCTGCAACATCGAGTGATAAATGGATGGCTTGTTTTTCTTGAGCCAACCATCGAACGCCATGTGCATATTCACTTCAGCCTGCACACAAGAAATCGACTCGAGTCCGCCGGCAACGTAAACATCGCCCTCGCCCGCAATGACTCGCTGCGCGGCCATCGCGATGCTTTGCAAGCCCGAAGAGCAGAAGCGATTGACCGTGACGCCCGAAACCGACACCGGTAGCCCCGCACGCAAGGCGATCTGCCGTGCGATGTTGTTGCCGGTCGCACCTTCTGGCAACGCACAGCCCATGACCACATCTTCGATCGAGGCCGGATCAACACCAGCTCTCTCGACAGCTGCCTTGACGGCGTGGGCACCGAGCGTCGCGCCGTGGGTCATGTTGAAGGACCCCTTCCAACTCTTGGCAAGTGGCGTACGAGCGGTCGAAACGATGACGGCCTCGCGGCCGGTTGTGGCGCGGCTCATGCTGCACCTCCATTGAATGAACGATTATCGGTGGCGAGTCGCGCGATCAGCGCAGCGGGCTTCCAGAAGTCGGCATCGCCGCCCTCCTGAACACCGAACTGTCGCATGCGCCGTGCGACTTCATACAGTTTTTGTGACTCGGCATAGTGCATCGGACCACCACGCCAGATGGGGAATCCGTAGCCCATCAGATAGACGAGATCGATATCCGAGGCGCGCTGGGCGATTTTCTCATCGAGTATGCGTGCGCCCTCGTTGACCAAGGCATAGACCAGTCGATCAACGATTTCGGCGTCGGTCAGTTTGCGCACCGGTCGCCCAGCCGCCTTACGCACTTCATCGATCACGCCTGCGACGATCGCTGACGGATACGCCTGGCGATCGCCTTTTTTGTAGTCGTACCAGCCAGCGCCGGTCTTCTGACCAAAGCGCCCCATTTCACACAGCCGATCTGCAACGACTTGCGGTCGCTTCAGTGTGCCCTCGGCATACTGTCGCTTACGGATGTGCCAGCCAATATCGTTACCGGCAAGATCACCCATTCGAAACGGACCCATCGCAAAGCCGAATTTTTCGATGGCTTTGTCGATCTGCTCCGGACTTGCGCCCTCATCGAGCATCGCCATCGCTTGAGCGAAGTATTGGTTGATCATGCGATTACCGATAAAGCCATCGCACACGCCAGAAACAACAGCTGTTTTCTTGATTTTCTTGGCAAGGGTCATCGATGTCAGCAACACATCCGGAGCCGTCTTCGCGCCGCGCACGACTTCGAGTAAGCGCATGACATTAGCCGGGCTAAAGAAATGCAAGCCGATGACATCGGCTGGGCGCTTCGTACCCGCCGCAATCTGGTCAACATCGAGCGTCGATGTGTTAGTCGCCAAGATCGCGCCTGGTCGAAGCACAGCATCTAGTTGTGCGAACACTTTCTGTTTGACACCCATGTCCTCGAACACTGCCTCGATCGCGAGATCGACATCGGCGATCGCATCGTAGGCAAGCACCGGCTTCAGCAAATCCATTCGTGATTGAAGCTTCGCCGCGTCCAACTTGCCTTTCTTGACCTGCCCTTCGTAAACCTCGCGAATGCGCTGTACGCCGCGATCGAGCGCCTCTTGATTGAGCTCCAGCAGACGCGCTTCGATTCCAGCGTTGAGAAAATTGATGGCGATGCCAGTGCCCATGGTGCCGGCACCGATGATGGCAACCTTCGTGACTGCACGCGGCTTCGTATCCGCTGGCAAATCGTCGATACGCTGTGCCGCGCGCTCTGCAAAGAAAACATGTCGAAGCGCTGCCGACACCGGGCTATCGACCAACTTTTTAAATTGGGCGAACTCTTCTTGTTGGCCAGCATCGAAGCCCTTGGTCGCACCGACTTGCAAGGCCTCAATGATCGCAAGCGGCGCCGGATATTCCTTGAATGCCGTCTTGGCGGTATTGCGGGCAAACTGACACAGAGCCTCGAGATCAGGCTCGCGCACCGGTAGATCGCGCGCGCGTAACAAGGGCTTACCCTCTTTGACCGCAGCGACCGCTTCTTCCGCTACGCTGATGGCTGCGCTCACGAGATCCGCATCAACGATGCGTTGCAACAACGGCGAACCTTTGAAGAGCGCAACCGGCAGCGGCTCACCCGACATCATGACGTTTAGCGCACCTTCGACGCCGATCAGGCGTGGCAAGCGCTGCGTGCCGCCGGCGCCGGGCAATAGACCCAGCTTCACTTCAGGTAAACCAATCTTGGCTGACGACAAAGCCACGCGCTGATGGCAGCTCATCGCGAGCTCAAGCCCCCCGCCAAGCGCCACACCGTCGATGGCGGCAACGACAGGTTTTTTCATCTCATCGAGCGCCGTATTGATGGTCCAAAGAGTGGGCCCGCGCAAAACATCCGGGCCACCGAATTCACGGATATCGGCTCCCGCGCAGAATGTACCGTTCGAACCTATGAGCACTACGGAGTCGACAGCAGCATCGCAGGAGGCGCGCTCGAGCGCCTCGAGCAAAGGCATGCGCAGCGCATAGCTCAGACTGTTGACCGGGGGCGCCTCGAAGGCGATGACCGCCGTGCGATTCCTGATGTTGTAGTCGACTTTCGTCATCTCGTCATACCTCGGATGAATCTATTGAGTCTGTATACCGCCGGTCAGGACGATACGCATGGCCGCCTCGACAGTGAGGTCGGTGGGCTCGATGCGATCGCGGGGCAGGTAGAGAGTGTAGCCGCCAATTTGATAGCTCATCGGCATATACACAGCGACGAGTTCCTCATCGGTACCGAGCCCTGGCAGGGTGGCGTTTTCCTGCGTCACGAAGCCGATCACCTTGCCGGGACCGAACTGCACCATCACGACGCGCTGCAGTTCGCCACCCTTCTCGCCCACCTTCATAAGACCGGTCAGATCGCGGACCGCTGAGTACACGGTCTTCACGACGGGAATACGCAAAATCAGCGACTCACTGAAGGTGATCACACGGCGTACGACGTAAGCGTTGACTAGCAAGCCGACCACGATCAACACCACAAAGCCAGCCACCAAGCCCATACCCGGCACATAGATTTCGGCCGGCAGCCACACCTTAAGCAGACCAGATAGCAGCGACTCCGTCGTCACGCCGAGCCAGTAGATGAAGTAGACCGTCAGCACGATCGGCAGAATGGTGAACAATCCCTTGGCGAGTAACCTTCCGACTGTTTTCATTTGCGTGCCTCGACGATTTTCCAGAGTGTCTCTTCGGAGTAGAGTTGCTGCTCTTTCTCGCGCGGCACAGCGTGATCGGCACAGCTGACCTTATCCGGTGCGAACCCAGCCTTTCGCGCAATGTCCGCGAGATCAATATGAGTCATGTACTGACCGAAAGTTTCGTTGTTGTTCCAGCTTTCCCAGTTGTAGAGAAAGTTCTCGATGACATTCTTGCCGCGCGGGATCTCCAGATGCAGCATCAAGCCACCGGGCTTCAACAGACGATGACACTCAGCAAAGATGTGCTTCAGTGCGCTGCGCGAGGTTTCGTGCAGCATGATATGAGAAATCACGAGGTCGAAGCTCTGACTTTCGAATGTGGTGTGCTCGGCATTTTGCTGGCTGAAGTGCACAGGCACGCCAAGTGACTCAGCGCGCGCATGGGCGTAACGTAGCTGCGGTGCTGCAACATCGATCGCATCAACACGCGCTTTTTTGAACTGTCTCGCCCACGGCAGGGTGCTATTGCCGATCGCGCAACCCATGTCGAGGATTCGCGCGGGCCTCAAGCGGGGATGAGCCTTCAAAAAGTACCGGAGCAGCAACTCGCCCAGATACTCATTGCGCGGCCCCATCATCCCGTGCGAGTAGATATTGAGTCCAAGATCGTAAATTGCCCCGGCGGCAACATCACCATCAACGAAGTCGGTGTGATATCCGCCAGGCTGCAAGTGAATATCAACAGCCGTGTGATAGCGAGGGATTGTCAGCGCGGGGTCAAGCGTCAAAGACCCGCGTCGGCGCGATCGCTTCACCTCGCCATTCAGCCTCGGCCATTCGCGCTCGACCGAGTCGATGACCGCATCCCACATGCGTTGCTGACTGCAACGTTGCAGCGCACTCCAGAACTGATAGTAGGGATGCCGCTCCATGACAGCCCGCACCTCGTTGTGGTGCTCAGGTTTACGTCCATGCTGACGCTCGAACTCCGGCTCAACGCGACCACGGTAGATCGCGTAATTGCCCGGCATCACTCGCCCCGCGAGGTGTCCACGCAGAGCCCCCACGAAAGCTTGCCGTTCGCGCTCGTCGTGACGCTCGTCCGGCAACAGGGCATGTGGCGAGAGGCGGTGAGTCATCGTGTGATGATCACCGCCCCGACCGCTCAATTCAACACGACCGAGGCGTCGCCGACGCCCACCGTCACGGTGACATCGCGCGCCCCATCACCCTTGGAGCTGACGTTCGACGCCACACCGGACGCCTTGACCGTGCTCGGGGTACCGCGCACGGACGCCTCGCCGACGCCGACTGTCAAAGTGATGTCGCCAGCACTCGCTTTGTTCGTCCTGACATCGACATCACCGACCCCAAGATCGATGCTGATCGCGGAGTTTGGCGCGGATAGATCGACTTGACCGACACCGAGGTTGACGCCCACCTCCTCCGGCAACGCCTTGGGCAGTAAGATCGTCCAGTCCGCCTCGACATCATCTTCATTGAACTTCAGATGCAAACGACCATTACTGGTTTTCGCGTTGATATCGAGGCCGTCGACACTCTTGAGCTTTCGCATTAATCCATGCCGATTCCCTTCAAGATTCACGGTTACCTCGTACGAATCCCCGGTTCCTGGCCGGATACGCACCTCGCCGACGCGGTTGTCGACGACGAGACGACTGATGCCGCTGGCGGGATAGACATGCTTGACTGTGCGGACGTTGTCGGCTGCCAAGGCGATCGGGCCGACCACCATCAGGCACGAGACGGCCGTGAATACTGCAAAGGTTTTCATGAACTAGTACCTTGTCTTAAAAAGGTACTGTATAGTAGCACGCATGCTCATCGACACGAAACTGGCTCCACTGCGAAAAGGCCTATTGGAATTCGTCGTCCTGCGCATCGTGGGCGGCGATCAGGTCTATGTGCCCGACATCCTCAAGCGGCTTTCCGGTACGGAGTTCGCCACCCAAGAGGGCACCCTGTATCCGCTGCTGAGCAAGCTGCGCCGAGAACAACTCGTTGATTATGAGTGGCGCGAATCGGAGCTCGGCCCGCCCCGCAAGTACTACCGGCTGACCGAGTCGGGGCTACAACAGCTCGCACAACTCGATGATTACTGGCAGCGCATCAATCACACCTTGGCCCGACTCGGGCCCGTTCAATCCGGAAGCTCCCACTCATGAAACGCATTTCGATCACGGTGTCCCTCAACCGCAGCACGGTTCAGATGGACGAAGCCAGCTTCGTACGACTCGAGAGTTATCTCGCCGAGGCGTCGCGCACGCTTGCTATGAATCCGGATCGACATGAAATTCTCGCGGATCTCGAGCAGGCGATCGCGGACCGCTGCCTGCAACGTTTGCCCGCAGGACAGGCGCTGATTTCATTGATAGAGCTTGAGGCCGTTCTGACTGAGGTTGGTGAAGTACGAGACACCGCCTCGGAGTCCAACGAACCGAAGGCTGAGTACATTCCGCGTGATACTCAGTCACACAGGAAGCGAGTCGAGCAACTCAATGAAGGCGCTATTCTCTCGGGTATCTGTGCGGGCATCGCTCGTTATGTCGAAATCGATGTCATCTGGGTGCGCATCGTCATGGTCATCATGACGGTCCTCTCCGGATTTACTGCCGTGCTCATTTACGCGTTACTGATGTTTCTGCTGCCGATCGCACCGATACGGGCGGGCTCGCCGCCACTTGGCAAAGTGCCGGCGAAGTTTCGCGAGGCGACCGCGTACGTTCGTTCGTTCTTCGAACCGGCGAAGACCTAAGGCTCTCGCTCAGACTGCGCTAACCCCGCTCGACTTCACACAGGTTCGTTCAGATTCGAAATCAATCCACTTGACGCCGTATACTTTGTTTTTTAAAGTGCTTTTCAAATAGCACATACCCAGACGGAGCCTCTCATGTCGAACTCTCCCTCCCCGAGCGAAGATCTGTCCTTCCTGCGATCACTCGCGGAATCGGGTCGCGATGCGCCGCTGATGGCGGGCCCCTATCTCATCGCAGGCGGAGGTTGGTTTGCTGCCGCTAGCTTGATTCAATGGCTACCGATTAGAGAGTTTCTGGGTCTCGCTGCAAACCAAGCGACGATTGCATGGCTTGTTGCGGCTGCGGGATTCGCAGTTCACCTCGCCATTCTCATCAAGCGAGATCGCAGCAAAGTCGAAAACACCAGTAACCGAGCCGTCAACGCGGCGTGGACCGCGATCGGGTTCGGCATCTTCGCCTTCTGGATGGGAACCGCCGTCATGGCATATCAGCGCGGCGACGGCTTCCTGATGAATATGGTCAGTCTGCAGGTGCTCAGCGTGTACGGCATTGGCTGGCTGGTTGCTGCGGCGATGACTCGCCAAGGATGGATGAAATTCACGGCATTTGCCGCTTTTGCGACGATCCCGGTGCTCGGTGCATTCGTTGGCACTGGTCATGAGTTTTTGATCTACTCGATCGCGCTCATGCTGACCGCTGTCATACCCGGCATCCGACTATCACGCGAAGCTGAAGCCACTTGAACGTAGAACCATGACTGCGTTCGACATTCACACGATCGACGAGATCATCCACGGTCGATTGAGGCTAGGAATTATGGCCTACCTCATCGGCGCCGCTCGGGCCGACTTCATCACGCTGAAGCAGCACCTACAAACGACGGACGGCAATCTGTCTGTTCACTTACGCAAACTGGAGGAAGCCGGCTATGTCGAGATCGACAAAACTTTCCAAGATCGCAAGCCTCGTACCGAGGTAAGGCTGACCGCCAAAGGTCGAAAAGCGTTCGTAAAGTATCTCGACTCGCTGTCCGGTTTGATCCGTTGAGAAACGTCAAAACCGATAGCTGATGCCCATATCGTAGCTACGCTCCGGGCCGACATAGATGCCCTGACGCAGGCTTGCGATGTAACGCTCGTCCGTCACATTCTTCACGGTGGCACCAAACTCGAGACGATCATTAAGTCGGTAGAGCATGCTCACATCGGCAAGCGTGTAGCTGTCGATCTCCCCCGTGAAGAAACCATTCAGACTTTCGTTGATCGCACGAGTGTTGAGCACATCGGTGAACTGCGAACCCGTATGGTGAAGACGGACGGAGCTGCGTACTGGGCCGCGCTCGTAAGACACGACTAAGTTTGCTATCCACTCCGGCGTGTAAGGCACGCGATTATCATCCGGCGTCATCAGAGCACCGGCGCGAGAAAACCGATCGCCGACGAATTTGGCATCAGCAATGTAAGTCAGGTTTGCATCGACCGAAAATCCGCCACCGAGGCGGGTACCAACACCGACCTCAAGACCTTGGTGCAGAGTCTTGCCACCATTGGTGACCTGGAACTGACTATTGCTGTTGGCAGGAATGATCTGGTTGTCGAAGTCCATGCGAAAGAGCGTCGCTTCATATTCGAGATCTCCCGCTGAGCCGCGTATGCCCGCCTCCATATTGATGGATCGCTCGGCACTCAATTCTTGGTCATCCAAGCCGTTGAGGGCATCGCCGTTGAGAGCGGGCGAGAACGCCTTGTACGCGTTCGCGAAACCCTGAATCTGGTCGGAGAAGCTCCAAGTGAAACCAATTCCCGGCAGCAATTCCGTATTGTTGGTATTGGCACGGTTGCCTTGCGCACCGGTGCGCCGCAGATCGTGACGAGTTTGCTCGTAAACTTCGGCGCGCAAGCCGGCGGTAAAGGCAAAGTGATCAGTCAGGACAAAACGGTTTTGCAGATGCATCGACCAACTGTCGGCAGCATCTATGACCTCGCGATTGATGGTGCCGGTACGCGGAGTGGCGCGCACCGCAGCCACGGTCACATCGCGCATCTTTTCGGACATGAATCGCAGCCCGACTTCCGCCTCATTCTCCAAACCAAAAGTGCCGTGTTTCAAAAACAGTCGGCTATCGATGCCGAGTCGCTCAAAGGCGCGGTTGTTGCCATTTAGGCTATCGGTGTAGATCCAGCGGCGCTCCGCGGCGCTCGCCGTGTTGTTCGTAGCAAAGCGCCAGTAATCGCGATAGAGCTCACTACTGAACGCAACCGTATTCAGACGCAGATTGTCGTTGATGGCCCACTCATGGTTCAGATCGACTGAACGGCGTCCTGTCAAAAACCAATCATCTGGCGCCGGATTGCGATCACTACCGGCCTCATACTCGGCGAGAAAGACGCCGCGATAAGAAATGTTCGCGTCGTTTTGATAGTCAGTGTATTTCACACCAACTCGATGATTCGTTCCAAACTCCAAACCGGCTTTCAGCATGACGTCGCGCATACTGAATTCTTTGTCCATGAAACCGTCGCTTTTTACGCGAGTGATTACAACACCGAACGTCGCATCGCCGGAAGCGGCTTGCCCACCCGCTTCGATACTCCACTCGTGGGTATTGAACGACCCGGCATGTACGTCGATCTTGATGCCCGGCTCGGGATTCTTCGTGACGTAGTTGATCACACCGCCAATTGTGCTCGGGCCATAGCGCAGCGAGCCCGCGCCTCGGAGCACCTCGATACCATCCATTCTTTGAATACGGGGGTTGTAGTAACGACCGTTACCGACAAAAAGGCCGGGCGCTACGGGGACGCCGTCCTCGAGAATCAGCGTCTTGTAATCAGAAGAACTCAGACCGCGAATGCCGATATTGCCGACGATAGCTGTCTCCTCTTCCGGCTTGATCGAGACACCGGGCACGCCTCGCAGCGCTTCTTCGGTGGATCTCGGCTGCTGCAGGCGCAGTTCCTCCGCAGTGACGAGGGTGTTCGCCGCCGGTTGACGCTGTCGATCTTCTAGCTTGGAGCCGATAACGAGAATCGTCGGCAGCGTGGAGCGAGTCTCTGAACTCTCATTTGCATCGAGCTCATCTCCTTTAGCCGGGAGCGTGGAACCTGCGAGCAGAACTCCCGCCAACATCAAACCCTGAGCCAACCCGTTCCGAGGCATCTGCCCTACTCCGCTTCGACCGCGCTGTATTTGCGGCATAGGCGCAAGTTAGCAATCACAAATGCAAATAACAATGATTCGCGTTAACAGAGCCGTGAGGCGGTCGTCGCGCTGTCAAATGTAAATTATATTTTACTTTTTGATATTTATAGGTATTGTTTGACGCTCGCGTTTTACAAAAGGATCTCCGCTGTGTCGCGTACGGATACCCCCGAACTGAGTGTGGCCGAAAAGAAGGCTTGGGCCGAGCTGGCCATTTGGATCGGCGCCCTCCTCTTCATTTGGATGCGCCTCACCGCTGGCGTTGATCTCCTGGGGCAATCCATCGGATTTACGGTCATCGAGCAGTCGGCCACGCGTATATTTCGCGCCTATCTCGGTGTCGGCATTCTGGCGGCCATTGCCCAGCTCGCTGTTTGGGTTTACTTCAAGTCGAAGGGTGAATTGATCGACTTTCGAGATGAGCGCGATCTTGCGATCGAAAAACAAGCGAACCAGACGGCCTACTGGGTAGGCGTATTCACCGCGCAATTTGTCATCATCCATGTGCTTGCCAACGAGGCGTTCAAACGAAGCCCTGTCGCGTCGCTGGACCTGACGAGCGCAACAGGCATCGTGCTGGCACTCATCACGATCTTGCTGCTACAGGAAGTCGCTCGGAACATCACTCTGATCTATCTCTACAAACGATCGTGATGTCCGAAAAAGTAACGCGGGTTGGTAATCGAATTCGTGAATTGCGAACACGGGCCGCACTATCTCAGCAGCAACTCGCCGAGCGAGTCGGCGCCACCCGGCAGACGATCAACGCGATTGAGCTGGAGAAATACCTTCCAACCTTGGAACTCGCATTCAAGCTTGCGCATACATTCGACGTACCAATCGACACGATTTTTCTCCATCCGGATAGACGGTCCTCCGCTGTTCTCGATCTGAAAACTTTCGTACCTGCACGAGACTTCGCACTGTCACGCGCGTTCTACCGTGAGATCGGGTTTCACGAAAATTTCGCCACAACGGAAGTGGCCGAGTTCCAATGCGGGTCATTTCGCTTCTTGCTGCAGAACTATTACGTTCAGGAATTCGCCGCGAGTTTCATGATGCAGTTACTCGTCGCCGACACAACAGCCTGGTGGTCTCGACTCATGAACCTCGATCTACCACAGCGATATCCCGGCATCATGCTGCGCGCGCCAGCTATGCAGCCGTGGGGACTGAAGCTTCTCTATATGTCAGATCCGACTGGCGTGCTCTGGCATATCGCCGAGAAACCCGCTGAAATAACTGCACATCCTTTTTCTTCGGAGATTGAACCATGACTTTCTTGCGGAAATCGCTGTTGCTCACTGCGATCTTGGCTCTGTCTGGCTGCGTCATCGCAATTGATACCGACCACGACGATGAGAAAAAACCAGATAAGACGCCTATTACCAAAGTCATCACTATCGGCGAGAAGTCCGATGCTGAGTTATTGCAGGCGCTCGTCCTTGCGCGTTCAAAGCTTGCGATGGATGCAAACTTGCCCGATGCCACTCGTCAGAGAGTGCTAGAAACACTGGATGAACAGATTGCCCGTCTAACCGTCAATAAGAAATGATTGATGCTTAAGTTAACGAACGCTAACTCGATCGAACAGCCAATATCTTATCAATCGCATTGCCATCCATATCCACCACTTCAAAACGCCATCCTGCCCAAACCACGGCATCACCTTCGCGGGGTACTGCGTCGTGCAGTAGCAGGAACATACCGCTCAACGACGAGTAGCGATCTCGCTCTTCCTCTGGCAACGCCTTGATTTGGAGTAAATCTTTCAACTCAAGAACCGGCGTGGCTCCCTCAAGCAACCAGCTACCATCGTGACGCAGCGTGCCCCATTCAACCTTTTGGCCGGTTGCACTGAACTGACCCGTAATCGCCTCCAGCAAATCCTGCATCGTGACGATACCCAGCACCGCGCCATACTCGTCGATAACGAGCGCCATCTTGGCATCGGATTTCTGCAATTGAGTCAATAAGTCGAGTGCTGACGTCGAGACGGGAACGAATAAAGGCTCATCTAATAAGGTTTCGATCGAGTTCGCGGTGCCTTCTACGAAACTTTGCACCAGACGCTTGGCGCGCAATACACCCACTACGTTATTCCAGTCATTCTTGATGACGGGATAACGCGCGTGATTGGCTGAAGAAAGAATATGCAGGTTTTCCGATAAATTGGCCATCAGATCAAGGCGTATAACATCCGTCACAGGCACCATCAAAGATACGAGTTTTCTCTCGTCTAATCTGAAAATATTCTGCATCATGACGCGCTCTTCAGACTCCAGCACGCCAGACTCTGCGCCTTCTTTCAGAACGGCATAGATCTCCTCTTCCGTCACCTCAGGCTCTCGCTTTTCAGAAATCGATAGCATCCGGAGAAACATTTCCGTTGATCGAGACAGAAGATAAACAAATGGGCGCGTTGCGGAAGAGAGCCAGTTGATAGGACGCGAGATCAGTCGCGCAACGGCTTCCGGATAGGTCTGCGCAATTCGCTTTGGAATCAGCTCGCCAATGACAATCGAAAAGTAAGTGATGACGATGACAACGATCCCCGTCGAGATGTAGTTGGCGTATTCCGCTTTGGCGCCGAGGCCCCGAAAAATATCCTCTAACGGTTGAGCCAAAGCCGCTTCGCCAACGATGCCGCTCAACACACCGATGGATGTAATGCCAACCTGAACGGTCGATAAGAAACGATTCGGATTGTCGGCAAGCTTCAATGCTTGTTTAGCGCCGTCATCGCCCTGCTCCGCAGCAGTCTCTAATCTGACTCGCTTGGCAGTCAATATCGCAAGTTCGGCCATGGCGAAAACGCCATTTAACAAAATCAGTCCGATGAGTACTGCGATTTCCATGGTGCGAAAAACAACCCTCCGACCAAAAATTGGACATTCATTCTAGCTTCTACCTCTCAGGAGTATTCGAAGCACTCTGATTTCCGAGGCTTTTTTGATAAGCACGGAGGGACGCTTACATGAGCGTCGTCGAGAAAATGATTTTGAACTTCAAGCGTACGCTAAAGTTCACCGCGAGATCACTTGCCCCATCGCCAACGCGGTGGCTCACCGGTGAGCCAGCAAATGAACACGAAAACGGCCGTTACGGC
>Ga0315902_10007556_pt1 | contig 14817 bp, 15 predicted proteins | sample LakEriMetagenome_9_FD_203523 | JGI IMG/M metagenome (GOLD analysis project Ga0315902, IMG submission 203523) | Freshwater fungal communities from buoy surface, Lake Erie, Ohio, United States - Buoy 12 MA117 | ecosystem: Environmental > Aquatic > Freshwater > Lake > Lake biofilm | place: USA... | reverse complement strand
TGCGCCCGCCGCCACGCCTTCCGTGACACGCTTGGCACCCTCTTTCGAGAACAACTCGAACCCAGGCTCCACGCCGGATTCTTCGAGGGCTTGCAGTCCCAGCGCGGTCTGCACGCCTTCTTCGCCGCCTTCGACCCCGATGCCTTTTACAAATTCTTTACCCGCTGCTTTGAGCCCCTTCGTCCCGCTCGTCCCCTCGATGGCGTCCACGATCTTGCCGCCAAAGTATCGGTCAGCGATACCTTCCACCAATCCGGCAGGCACGCCGTATTTCACAGCCAGCCCCAGATCGCGGGTCTCAGAGTAGATCGAGCCAACTTCCATGCCTACACCAGAAGCCGCCGTGCCCACGCCGATGCCCGTCTTCGTTGCGGCAATCTGCGCCGCTTTCTCGGCAGCGAGTTTTTCGACCATGTTCACGCCCATCTCACGGGAGAGCGCCACTTGCGCCTGCCGCTTGGCGACTTCCTTCGCCACGCCCTCGCCCACGAGTTGCTTCGTCTTGGCTTCCAAAGCCTCGGTGATCGCCGCGGAGACTGCCCGCTTGCCGATCATACCGCCCACGCCGCCGGTCACAGCCGAGATCGCCAGGTTCGGAACCTGCGACCCCATCAGCCCCGCGGCATAGCTCATAAAGTCCCCAGGGGACCCCACATCAAAAATACTTTCCACCTCACCCGCGAGTTCAGGAGCCGCCGCAGCCTGCATCGCCTCCTGCGCTCCAGTGAAGCCATACTCCTCGACATCGTCCAACCCCGCCGCCGCACCGAGGGCCCCCACCAACCCGAGGCCAAGGCCCTTGGTTTGGAGCAACCCGCGGTCAAGCCCGCGCCCGAATTCTTCCCCTAGGGGAAGGTCCTCCCGCATTTTCATGGGGACGCTGGAGATAGGGACTAGGTTTTCTTTATCTTCCTCTTCGTTAAGGGTTGGAGTGTAGTTTTCATAGCCCTCAACTTGGTTGTAAGGAATAATCATCTTCGATTAAATTATTTGCCTTGAAGCATTGCTCTGCGTTGCTCCAATTTTTGAATCTTCAGTTTTGATTGCTGCAACTCTTCTTTAGTTTTTGCGCGACCCGAAACAGGGGCCGAGTATCCAGACGGCATAAACCCGCCTTCACGCCGCTCTGTCATAAGGGAAGAAACTCTTGCGATTTCCGCGTCAATCTCTGCTATTTCCGCTTCGCGGCTCTTTGCAGAGCTTACCGCTTCACGAGCTTCGATTTCTTGAAGGGCTTTATCAATCCCTGAAGTGCTTTCGGTTTTTGGTAACTGAGCTTCAGCCGCTTTTCCTAAAAGGCGTGTGAGTTTTTTGTCTTTGTGGGAGTATTCAAAAAAATCAAACCCACCTTTTTCATTGTATGCAGCGGCTAGTGTTTTATCGACACCGTAATAGTTCACATATTCTTCTACCGCGTCAGTATTAAAACCCGTAGGCGTCATTGTAACGGTGGGCATCATCCCCTTCGTAGCCGCTTGCTCAAAGAAATCATTGCTTGATAAATTGTCCTCCGGTTTTGATTTATCGACTTGGTCGTAAGCCACACCCTTGTAATTCACCTTCGGATTATTCAAGTGGGTTATCGCCGTTGCGAGATTCTGTTGAATGCCCCTGTGTTTATTTCGGAAATAGACACCGTTGGTAACTTGATTTTGCCGCTGCTCCGCCAACTCGAAATTGGACCGCGCCAAATCTATCGCCTGCTGATTTGTCGAAGCCTCCGCTGTGGTCAAATTTTCCATGGCGGTTTTTAGTCCAGTAGCAGCTTTATCAGCCGCTTCCCAAGGATCACCCGCCGCCCCCTCAATTTTAACCCCCCTGGTTTTGCGGTCGGCTTCCATAATGGTTTCCCACGGGGCATCTGGGTCGAGTCGTGCGGTTCGACCATCCTCGGTTTGGAAAGTTATCCCCTCTTGCTTGATCTTGAAAAGTCGGTCGATGTCTTCCGCGGATCGGAGGCCACCCCCATTGTGAGTCCCTAGGATATTCACCAAGCTAGGATCATCATAGCCGCGCTCCGAGAGTCGCGCCTGCATAGCCGAGTAAGCCTGAAAAATCGCCTGGTTATCGAGGGCTTTTTCTCGTTGAACTTCTCTTGTTTTTCCAAAGCGTCCCGACTGCACCGCTTTAATTTGGGAAATATAATTGTAGCCGTCCGAGATAATTCTACCTATCGACGGCGGATCGTCTGATTCTTCGGATTCCACTACTGGTGCCTCTTTTGGTGCCTCTTTTTTTAGTGGGGCTTCAAAGTCATCAAGCGGATTTCCTGTCATGTCAGAAGTCAGCCGCCCTTTACCCTCTTTTACAGGGGTGTAGCTCCTTTCAGGTTGGAGCGACTTGACCCCAGTTTCGACAACTGTTTGATCGACCTGTTTCTTTTCTTGGTCGGACAAGCCGGAAAAAATTCTTTGAGCGGAATCTTCCTCCCAGTTAGGGTCAAATTCCTTGTTAAGATCGAATGAAAAAGCGGTAGTGGCCATTATCAAGGGTAGTATTGCTCTGCGTTAGTGCCCAGATTTAGTGAAACCGCGTCGGACGAAGCAGACGATTTTGGTTTAGAAACGGATGAATTGAATACCGTTGACGGGGTTCCAATCCCCCAGGGGGAATAGCGATCAGCGTGTAACGAACCCCCATATTCTGCCAAACCATCCGCATCCGCCTGCCCCAACAAAGCATCCGCCCGAGCATTATTCTCATTGATCTCGCTTTGCAGCTTGGTGAGTTGAAGCTCTGCGGCCTTCTGCTTGGAAGGAAAGAGGAGTCTTTCCATCTCGAACTCCTCCTGCTGGCGCTTTTCTTCCTTGTTGCCTTGGACCATGTCGTAGGTCGTCTTGGCCGCTTTCATGGCCGTGTCAAAAGGCTTCCAATCCCACTGAGCGATGTTGGCCCCGTATTCACTGGCTCCCGTAGAAGGGTTGATTATTGGAACATTGAATCCTCTCATAAATTATTTAAGCAAGCCCCCAAGCGGCTGCTTCCGAGTTACCCATCGTGCCGCCATTGATGGCATTGTTCGATCCTGCGCCCGCTCCGTTGGCACCGCCCCCACCCCAGCCTCCGCCTCCGCCTCCGGCTCCTGCCATTCCCGCCCCCATCAGTGACCCGCCGATGGTGGACGAGGCATTGCTCACGAGTTGCGCGTTGGCGAGGCCCGAAGCCATAGTGCGATTGGCGTTGTTGTAGGCATTTGTGAGGCCCTGACCCGCGATGCCGAGCTTGGCATTTGTGCGGGCTTCTGCCGCCGCCGCTTCCAACGCGGCCATGGTGCGGGCCGTATCGCTTTCCTGCCCGTAAATGTTCGAGAAGGCCGCGTTGTAGAAGCTCGCCTTGTTCGTGGCAAGATCGAATCGCTTGTCGAGCGTGGTATTGAGCCCCACCATCTTGTAGTCGAGTGGCACTTTCTGGGCTTCAAAGAGCTTCCAACTGTTCTCGTTGTTGACATCAATGACCTTGTTCACATTAAGCCCCATCCAGTTGTAAACATCATTCACCCCGACCTGTGTGCCCGCGACCAGCGTGTTGTAATCTTGAAGCTGACGGTTCTGGAAATTCTGTTGGCCTTGCTGGATGCCTGCGTAGGAGGAGAGCCCCAGATCGCGCATCGACAGATTGTTTTTAAGTTGGCTCCCAGCGCCCACTCCACTTGCCAGCCCGCGCTGCGCGGCGGATCGCTCGATCTCGGCCTGCACCGAGGCTGGCACGATTCCCTGGGTAAGCTGGAGGTCGTTAAGCGCCATCTGCGAGCGGGTCTCGTCGAACATCGGAGTCGCCGCTCGGGCCAGGTTCAACCGGATTTTCTGGTTCTCCTCACTCAAACGGGTTGCAAAATCCGCGAAATCATCAAACCGAGACAGGTTGTAATCGTAGGTCTGATCCGCTGATTCCTTGATGAGATTTTCAGAGCGAGTCTTGTAACCGGCGACATTCTGCTCGGCTTTGTCAAGGACTTCTTCAACCCCTGTGTTGTAGTCTTTCGGAACAAAAACTTCTTCCCAATACCCCGGAGTAGTTTTTTGATTTTTACCCTCCCCTGTGATTGTCTCAGGAACCCATCGCTTCTCCCAAGTCCCACCCCCAAGCGCCTTGTTGACCTCCAAATCATAGGCTTTGACCGTCTTGTCGGTATTTTGGTAGTATTCTTTTGAAAGCCCTGTCTGAGAGCCGCCCAGCTTGTTCACCGCAGCCATCATGTCGCCGTAGCCCAAATCCGCCTCTTTTGAGGCCAGCTTCATGTATTCCTTAGTGGCCTTGGTAGATGAAGCATTGGCCCTCCGCGTGGCGTCGGACTGCATGGCCCCTGCTGCAACGGCACCTCCAGCCACGATTGCCGCCCCTCCAACAACTGCAACGGCTACCATACTCATGGCGTTACCTCCTGAATGAGTGGTTGATCCGGCTTTTGTCTCCAGCCCTGTATGAAATTTTTAGGGAGCAACGGGTTGATTTCCGTTTCGGTGATTTCCCGAACAATTTCATCAGGGTCGGTTTTGTCCGTTGGATGAAAAGTCGTCCAAATCGTGTCTTCGTGCATATAAAGCAGTCTCCTCGTCCCTGGCTGAGTAACCCCTGTGTAAGGTGCTTGGTAACGGCCTACTTCCCGACCTTCCTCGTAAACCGAGACATCACCCTTGGAGATGACAAAAGGGTGGCAAGTTTTGTGCAAGGCGCTAGTTATCAAAGACCCCGCTGGCATGAATATCTCTCGGATGTAAAGCCCTGGGGTGAAGCGATGAACCACAGGACAATGCAACTGCGGGTGTTTGCTCATCTCGGCCTCCAGCACATCCAGTGGGGTCACTTTTTCGAGCGGTTGGTTTGGCGCGGGTTCGAGTGCAGTTTCCATTTAATAACCTTTGATGTTATTACACCATGCCCTAGCGCAAGGCAAGCACTGGTTTGTTGTGAACCCCATAAAGTTGAGGCTTGAAGTATTGCTGGTAAACCTGTGCGGCGAGGAGTTGCTTCGCGGCTTCATAGTTCCCCTGTTGCCCGTTGGTCAGGATTGCCATGGCCGTTTGGGCGACTGCTTCATAGTTACTTAGATACATGGGCTCCGAGTCGCTCGTATGCGGCACGAAGCGGCGTTTGGCGAGGTAAAGGATCACGGTCTCTTTGTCTTCCTGGGGCACAGTCACCCAATACTTGCGCTTGGTCTTCCCGTCGGTGGAATCCACCATGTCGCCAAGGTCCGAGAAACCACTGCGCCCAGGGTTCTCCGTCGTTCGGATGCCGGTGCCACCAGTCATGTATTCGGCGAACCGATCGTGGACAGGGCGGGGGTCTCCGTCGAAGGAGACGAACAGCACAGTTTCGATTTCCCTAGGGAGAAAAACCTCGCCGGAGTTGGAGAGCGTCAAGGTGTATTCGGCGATCGTGCCGACCCACTTGCCTGAGTTCATCAGGGACTCTTCGGCGCTTGTCACCGCCCGTTTGATCGCGTTGTTGGAAAAGGTGAGCGAGTTCTCGAAGCCCAGCCCCACTCGGCCCCAGTGGTAGCCGAAGCTGTTCGGCGAGGTGAGAGAAAGATCGTAGCGTGTGGTGCGGCGGAGCGTCTGGTCGTGGGCCTCCACATCGCGCTGGATCAGATCGAGAGCGGTTTTTTTCAGCCCTAGGGCGACCTCCGCGGCCCCCTCCAGCGAGGCCAGATAACTCTCCACGAGCGCCCGCTTGATTTCAAAAGTGATCGGCGGCGCGGCGAAGTCGTCATCATCCGGCTTTTGCAGGAATTTCTGATGCGCGATCGCATCGTTCACCGCTTGGTTGAGCAGCTTTGTCATGCGCGAGGTCGGCACCTTCAGCCCCGTGGCAAGCTCGTTGTGCAGCCGCCCCACTTCGCCTGTGACGGAGCTTCGCTCGCGCTCCACCACGGCGGCTATGTTGCGCTCAAGAAGCCCGAAGGCTTCCGAGCGGTAAGGGTCGGCGGGTTGCTGTTGATTTTCCATTAGCGTTGCTGGGCTTCGGACAAAGCGGTCAGCGGCCCCGCCATGGGAGCAGCAGCTTGGTCGTTGGCGATGTAAGACAGCACAATCAAACGCACCACCTCGGCAGGGATTACGGCGTTGAAAGCATCAGCATCTTGGGCCAAGGGAGCAAAAGTCAGAGCCGCCCGATCATAAGTCTCGCGACGAGCCACGAAGTTGTGATGGTCGATTGCCGCTTGGTAGGCTTGGTTGATGTAGGATTTGATACGAACCTCAGAAATGCGGTAGCGGGCTACGGTTTCGAGGCCGATACGGCCTGCCAAGCCTCCAAAAGTATTTTGGTTGTTAGCCCCTGCTGGCCCTGTCGCCAGGGTTTGAAACCTTTCTCGACGGGCTTTCTCTACGGCAGTCGTGACATTTCGCTCAATCAGCGCAACGGCTTGCTGTTTCATTGCTCCTGCCTCTGATACGGGAACCCCCGCGTCCATCATCATTAACCCCAGAGAAAGTAATCGGATCACCTCGGCAGGGACTCGTGGGTCGAATTGAACATCCCTATCGCTCAAGCCGGAAATGGTAAAAGTTCCAGTCTGGGTTGAGCCAGATGTCGATACGGCGGTGCCTGTGGTGGCAGCAGCAGCAGCAGCAGCAGTCAAGTAGATATTGTAAGTCCGATCCCCCTCGGAAATTTCTCTCAGAAAATAAGTTGTCGCAGCCTTAAGCGGCGATGCAAAAGTCCCTCCGGTCGAAACGGCAAATCTCACAGGAGAAAAATTTGCTACCGACTGAGACAATGTCACCACGCAGGGGTTTGCGAGCGTGAAAGTTGCCGTAACCGAAGATCCGCCGACTGTCGAGGCGGTGAGGTCGTTAATATCGCGGGCAGTGAAGACCATTTCAGTCGCTCCGCTTTCATTTAACTCCTCCCGACGCACAAGAAAATTGTGATGGTCGATTGCCATTTGGTGAGCTTGGTTCACATAGCTCGCCACGCGGGTAAGTGTGTTTCCGTATTTGTCGAAAGTTTCAAGGCCGATTCGACCTACCAAACCACCAAAAGTGTTTTGGTTTCCTGCCGACTCAAGGGCTTGAAACTGCGCTTTGCGGTCGCTTTCCACATCGCGCATGATGTTGCGCTCGATAAGGTCGAAGGCGCTCATTTTGGTGGGGTCCGACGCTAGTCTTACAGCGTCACTATCGTTTTGTGTTTGTTGTGCCATAGTATTATTTTATGCCCTGTCTTGGGTGAGTTGGTTGATGACGATTTCCCGAATGACTTCGGGGGAGATTTCTAGGGTAGAGTCCTCTTGCGGTAGGTCATTGGAGGCGATTTTTGGGCGATCAAACGCCTCGCGCCGGATTACAAAATTATAGTGGTCCACCGCATTGCGGTAGGCTTGCCTCACATAGCTGCGAATGCGGTTCGATGAGAGGCGGTAGCGGGCCACAGTCTCCAGGCCAATCCGCCCCACCAACCCGTCACGCTGGGTGATGACATATGTATCTTCCAAACCTTGAAATTCCTCACGGCGGGCATATTCCACTTCCTGCAAAAGGTTCCGCTCCACAAAGGCCAGCGCCTTTTGCTCTAGGGCGGTTGCCATTTCCAGTTCATTGTTCTCCTCGCGCCACAGGGAGAGAATCATCACCTTGGTCGCGTCGAGGTCATCGAGGATCAGGTTGCCGCTCTTGCCGTTCTCTATAAAAACCAGCGGGGATTTCTCCAACTCCTCACGGCGAGAGAGGAAGTTGTAATGGTCGATGAGCCGTCGCTGGGCCTCGTTGATCCTCGCAGTAACGCGGTCGTTTTCAAAATCGAGCCCGTTGTCCACATAGGGCGCAAGCGCAATCTTGGCGTTTTGAAAGCTAGTAGCCATAAGCAAACGCCCTCCATCCGTGGGTAGCCCCCTCGTAGCGCAGCACTACCTCCCCGCTCACATCGCAAATCAAATTTCCTGCGGCGTTATTGATGTCTTTTCCACTAGGATTGACGACCAGATTTTTACCCGTAATCGACCACGCGCTCGCGATGTCAGTAAGAATGATTGTGTCGCCGACCGCAGGCGAGGCGGGGAGCGTGATTGTGAACGCCCCACCCGAAGTGTCGGCCAGGATACGATCACCCGCTGACGCATTCCAGTTCGCCGTCTTTTCTACCCACGGGTTGTAACGAATGTTAGAGGCCAGTTTATCGTAAGTGACAGCCCCCGCAGAGAGATTGCTGCCGTCAAACACCGCGTTCCCGATCAAGCTGTCATAAGTCGCCACTTCGATCACCGGCACTCCGTTGACATACGAAAGTAAAAACATCTGCTTGGCCCCGAGGGTTGTCCCTGTCGCCCCTGAAGTCGTCCGTTGCCGGAAGATCAGCTTGTCGAGGTTCTCTCCTTTGACTTTTCGCGTGCCGTTTGCCGAAGTCGCCCAGACCACGAACTGATCGTTGGCGGCCAAGGTTGTGACTTCCGTGAGTCCGTTGATTGTAGAGTCTGCCATGGTTAGATATATTTTTGGTAGCCGATGAGTCGGTCGGTTCCGGTTCCGAGTGAGAAGTAGTCCACGCCGTTCGTCGCGAGTTGAATAAAGTAGTCGATCGTCTGCCCGTCCGGCTCCCACGCTTTGTAGGTGTTCTCCAAAGTCTCCTCGACGCTGTCGGGCCGCACGAGAACGCAGGCCCCCATGTCGCGTTGCGCCCCAGCGCCTACGGGCTCGACGAGTTGTAGGGAGTGAACGAGGAGCTTCTCTAATTTGGCCCGCCCGCGCCATTCGACCCGCATCTTAAAATCGTATCCACGCCCGATTGTGCGGTCGGTGAAGTCGTTCGTTGTCACTTCCGGCACCACGGCGCGGAGTTGCGGCGCGTATCCGCGAAGGGCCCTTGAAGTTGTTTCCGAGAAGCAAAGCTCCCAGTCGCCCCAGTTTGTCCAGTTGGGGTTGTTGTCGGGCCGGAATTTCAAATCGGCGGTGAACTTTTTATTCTCCTGACTCCAGCCTCCTACCTCACTGAACCACAGATCGCCGTGGATGAGTTTTTTCTCTGAAAAGGGCGCTTTGAAATCGTAGGCTTTTGTCAGCACCAAGGAGCGGATCAGGCGGTATTCATTTCCTTCGTAGGAATTTTTGTCCTGAATTTCGTTCTTCGTAATCTCCCAGAGTTGATGCTGGTCGATGTCGTCGCCGTGGTAGCAAAGGGCGAAAGCACGGGGGGTGTCGTTGAAGACCCCCGTGAGCAATGTTACGACTTGAAGCCCGCCCCATACGCCGTCGTAGATCGCAAATCCCTTGCCGCTGTTGACTGACACAGGACGGAAATCCATCGCCGTGATCCCGCGATAAACCTGCCGTCCATCCACTGTGGCAGGCTTGCAAGTCACAAGCAGGCGATCGTCGAAATAAATCATCGAGACGCGGGAGAGCTTGCTTAAATCTTCCTTGTCAAAGATCGGGTCCATCTCGGCAGAGATAGGCGTCTGCCCGAAGGAACTGAACTCCGCCCTCGCATTGCGGTAAGAGCGGATGCCGTTCCCCTCACGGGATCGGAAAAAGATGTCGCCGTTGATCGTGCAGGAGGTCTCGGCCAACGAGCCGATGTTGGAGAAAAGCACACGCTGGAACCCTAGAGTTTCTTTCCACTGTGTTCGCGGGGTGGAGACGGCGAAACTCGCTGCTCCCCTTTCACCAAACACAATCAAGTCCCCCTGCCCTGTGGAGATGTCTTGTATCGGCAAAAACTCCATCGTTTTCACAGGGCCCATCTCCAGAGGAATCACAAAGTTTCCACCTTCGTTGATAAAGGTCGTCTCGCTGAAATTGAGCGCGTCCGAAGAAGTGCCTGCGTTAAATTTTATGGCCTGCCCGCCTGACCCTGGCACCCCGACCGCTGCCGCAATCGCGAACTTGTTGGTCGCAGGCTTGGCTTCGATTTTGAAAGTGCCATTGATTGCGGGGAGCGAGCTATGCCCAGCGATCGTCACATAGTCGCCGACAATCCAGCCATGCGCCGTTGCTGTGGTGATGACGACTTGGTCGTCGTCGGAGGAGGAGACGATGTCCTTCGAGGTCAGGCTTCCGCCAAAAGCGATGTCGCCCGCCGTGATTTCCCGACCGTTCGGAGTGGTCACAAACAACCGTCCATGCCCGTAAGCCATCTGCTTCCCGAGAGGAATTGGAGTCTCTGCCGAATAATAGGTCGCCAGATTCAACCGCATGGTCGTCGAGTTTGTAAAAACCAAAACCCGAGGCGTCGAAACCCCGTCTTGAATCACCAAAAATTCTTCAACTTGGCAGGCGTAGCACGGGGTCGTTTTATTGGTAAAATCCGCGACCACTGCATTGCTCTGGTCCGTGTTCACATAAGTCGCCCGCTTTGCGATTAGATCGACCGCGATCACCTTGCCGTCCGCTACGAAGACCATTACCGGCTCGCGGTTCGGGGGGTTGAAGACCGTCGCGCATTGGATGGTTGTAGCCGCAGTTAAAAACCCTGTGCCCCCGTTGACGGAGGTGAAAGTGCCAAAAAGGTCCACATAATGAAACCCAGGGCGCGTCCGTGGCCCCGCCCCTCCGCGGAAGACCACATTTTCGGCGTAGTAAACCGAAGTCTCGGGCGTCAAGACTGGGTCCTGGCTCCCGTCCATTCCGCCAGGAAGCCCACGAAACCCATCTACGAGCCTGAGCTTGTCGGCGATCATGGAAAACTACCGTCCGGCGTTACCAAATGCGCTTCCGAGAGCTTTACCCGCCACTTTCATCCCAGACATGGATTGGTTTCGCATCTTGGCGGACATCGCCGCGGCGTTGGCTTGGTTGATTTGCTTTTGAAAAGGCCCCGAGGCGCGAACGCCAGGGGATTTACCTTTCATTAACTGGTTGTGAGCCATCAAGGCTCCTGCTGAAACTGCTGCTGATGCCATGCTCATATTAGTTTTTCTATTATCGCTCCATGCCCATCGCCATTGCTTTTTGGAAATCCCCAGTGTCGGGGTCCGTGGCCTCGGCGTAGGCTTCGTCTTCTTCGGGTTCTTCCGTCTCGCCCTCGCCGCCGACGGGAAGGCCGTCAATCGCGGTGAGCACGAGGTTGTCGCCATCGACTTCCAAAGTTGCAAGGGCCTCGAAGGTGCCTTTGTCGGCTCCCTCGGGGAGTGTGTAGCCTTCCGGCATCGGGAATTTAATCATTTGGGTTGGTCGGGTTTGATGTGTTGGTCAAACCTCAATTCCGCCCCCTCGCCCTAGGGCAAGGAGGCGGTGTTTGAGGGCTTACCTCAGGGAGTCGGAGGGCAGACAGCGTCGCCGTCGCAGTCGGTGAGATCGGTTGCACGATCCACGCAACGGAGGTGGCGGACCACAAAGCCCAACTCGGGGCGCTCGACCTTCGAGCCGTAGGCGTAAAGCGCACGGAAGAAGCCGGTCGAACCGTCGATGTTGCTCTCGCGGTCAGGGATGTTCCTCCACACGAACTCGCCAGCCCAGCTATAAGATGGGTTGTAGGTCATGCCGCCCTTGGAAGTGCGGGGCGAAGGAGTGAGAACTTTCATAACATCCTGATGGTAAATCACGGTGTCGGTGTAAGGAGCGGCCTTGTAACGGGCGCTGATCTCCCAACGCATTCCACGCGAGGTCGCGATTGGCTCGTATGGGAACACACGGACCCAGTCACCACCAACAGCGTCAAACTCATAGCGAGGAGGAAGCTCCACGGTGAAGAATTTGAAACCACGGTAGATGGCGTTCAGCCCTGGGGCCGAAAGCATCGGGTTGCTGTCGCCGTTGCCCATGTAGGCATAGCGGAAGTCGTCGCGGACATTGGCGTCTTGGCGCTTGAGGTCCGAGAAGGTGTAACGCTCGCCGACAGCGGCATAGATCGGAGTCATCTCGTCCACGCGGGCGAACGGGTTGATCGACCCGCCGTTGTAGCCGAGTTGCTCGTAGATCGCTTCAAGGATGCCCCAGGTGAGCTTCGAGGTCGCCGGAGTGGCGGCAAAGTCAGCCGTGTTGGGGTCGAAGTTGACAACCGCCACGGATTTTTGTCCGCAGGCGTTGACATACTCGTCCTGGTAAGTGTTGGTCCAGACATACTTGGTATTCTCGGAAAGGACACGGATCACATTCTTGACCTGGTCCTCAACCTGCCAAGCGAATTGGAGGTCATCGAGGTTGATGTCGGGGCTGTTGAGAGCCGCTTTTTTGAGGCTCATGGTGCGAACGGTCACGCCGAAGCTGTCGATCTTCTGACCGACGATTTGGCTTCCGCCGCCGAGCATACCCGTGCGGGGGAGCGGACCGCCGTTGGCTCCAACGAGGTTGGAGTTATTCGGGGAAGCGGTGTAGGTGCCGCTCTTGGTGGCGTTGTCGCCATCGCCGCCCGAAGAAGTCCAGTTCTCAAAAATCACGCCACCTGGAGTCGAGACCGCGGCGCTGGAAAGCGAACGCTCGAAAATGGGGTAGCTGACTGCGTTGCCCTGACCATCCACCCACTTATCTTTTGGAAGATATTTGAGGTAGAAGTCGGAGGTTACGATGTTCTTCGCGACATTGTTGCGGATGAGACCGCCCCATTCCACGAAGAGTTGTTCGATGTTTTGTAGTGCTGCCATAAAAATAGAAAAAACAGAAAGGTTGTGTTGTGAGGTTATTACGCCTCGTTTGTTTTTTCCGTGCGGGGGTCGGATTACACGCAGTAATGTTCATGCAGTTACCGCCTGCAAGTAGCGTCGGGAATGTAATAACCCTGCAACCCTGCAAAGTCAATAGACAATTTTCAAAGAGTTGCGAAAAAGAAAAACCCCACAGAGACGAATCCCTGTGGGGTTTGGGGAGGGGGAAGCTACGATCAGCGCAGATTGGCTTTAAGCGCCGACATGAAATCCTCGAACTCCTCTTTGGCTGGGGCCGCTGGGGCGCTTCCGCCGCCGCCCGCCTTGGGTGTGGCTTTTTGGTATTTCTCCAGGGACTTCTCGAGTTCCTGATACCGATTGTAGAGTGAGACGAACTGGCCGTAAATGACAGGAGCCACCGCGGAGCGGTAGGCCACACGGGCGCGGGAATCCTCGTTGAGGCCGTCGAAATCGAGTTCGCGAACGAATTTCTCGGCTCCGGCGAGTTGGCCGTTCCACTCATCGTCGCCGTCGATCGGGCGCAGGAGCGGCACTGCCTGCCTGCCTTCCTCAATGACCTTATCCACCACACTGTTGTATCGCTTGCCGTATTCCTCCTTTTGGAGTTTGGACTGCTCCTCGCGGTGTTGTTCGATTTTTTCGAGGGCGAGCTTGGCGTTGTTCACCACTTTTTGTCGGGTGCCTTGCACCTTGGAGAAGCGGGTTTCCAAATCGTAAAGAGTGAATTTGTCGCGGTCGTTCATTCCGGCGGCGATGTCGCTGAGTTTGTCGGCGCGGGCGCTGGCGTCGGACTCGGCGAAGGCATTGACGATGTCGGCTTCGACGATCTCGTATTTCGAGGCGATCTGACTGATCGACTCGCGGATCGCCTGCATGGGGGCGACCACGGCGTCCTTGAACTCCTTGGTGGCTTCGACACGGGCGACTTGAAGCTCCCGCTCGTATTCCTCGTTGAGTTGGCGAAGTCGCTGGACCTCCTCGGGGTTGGTCTCGGATTTGGCTTTTTCAAGATCGGCGAGTCGGGATTCCAGCGCAGCGGCTTTTTCCCGCTCGGCCTTGAGGTCCTTTCGCATCGCGGCGAAGGCGTTCTTGGCGTTCTCGCTGGCGTTCTCCAGCCCTTTTTCTTCGGTAGGTTCGGCAGGAGTCTCATCCTTTTTCGGCACGGACTTTCTCCCGCGCAACTTGGCGAGGTCGTCCGAGGTGGGGACTTTAATCTCCTTCTCCTCGGGCTTGCCTGGCTCGCCCTCGGGGCCTTTCTCCCCAGAGTGGTTTGTGGGCCCTGTCGGCTCAGTTTCGATCGGCGCGTCGGGGGCGGCATCGCCGTCTTGGAGCTTGGCGAAAGCATCCGCGATACTCGCGGCGGCGTCGAAGCTCATCATTCCTCCCTTGCCTTGGGGTTCCCCTTCAGGCGCGGGCGTTGTCTGTGCGGTTTCGTTGGTGGTGTCTGACATAAATCAATCCTCGGGTTCGAGGGTGGGCATGAGGTCGTTATCGCTCTTGCGGGGTTTGGTCGGCACGCCGAGGGCGAGTAGCGCGTCGATCGCTTGGTTGAAGCCCTCGAAGCGGGTGTTTTGGTGGCTGTTCCATTCAGAAAACCCCACGCCGGTCGGCGGAGCGATCTCCCTGGGGCACCCCAAATGGCGCAACGCCTCGACGGCGGCTCTCATCTCAGGGCGTTTCAATAAGTCCGCAAAGGCGCTCGTAAGCACCTCGCTGGATCGGAAGGTTTCAATGGTGGTCATGGTGAGTCGTAGGCGTTGACGCTTACCGCGGCGTCGGTGGTGAATTTCAGTTGGTAAACAAACGCGACATTGGCCCCGCTGCTGTTTTTAACCGGATCAACTTCGATAGGGGTTGCAGGGAGCCAATCAATCGCCGCCGTCTGATCGGGTGCCAGATATACGCTGACCGTGTAGGACGAAGTATTGGTCGCGGCAGGGTCGAGTAGAATTTCGTGGGCGTAGGTTCCTGGGTCTTCGATCGTTTGAAGATAGTTCGAGTCCGCTCGCGCTATGACGATGCGCGGCAGGATGCCAACAGAAGAAACCTCGCGGGTTGCTGTGCTTGTGAATGCAACCGTGAGAACTTTGGGTTGCTGAACCCACTCCAGTTTTCCATCACGGGAAACTAGCGTAAAAAGACCAAGGGGCTGTGGCTTCGGGATCACCGTGAAATTCTGCGTGAAGGGGTTGAAGAGATACTTTCCCATCTACCATTTCCCTTTCGGGCATTTGGAGGTTTCGAGAACGAGTTTGGCCTTGGTCGAGCAACCGCAGACC
>Ga0315902_10007553_pt1 | contig 14818 bp, 16 predicted proteins | sample LakEriMetagenome_9_FD_203523 | JGI IMG/M metagenome (GOLD analysis project Ga0315902, IMG submission 203523) | Freshwater fungal communities from buoy surface, Lake Erie, Ohio, United States - Buoy 12 MA117 | ecosystem: Environmental > Aquatic > Freshwater > Lake > Lake biofilm | place: USA... | reverse complement strand
ATCTCGGGTTGAGTCATAGGACCAAGCGCTTTGAGCGCGTCTTTCACCACAGCGCCGATGGCGTCGAACTTGGCGTGTGCGGTGCGGCCAAATAGCGGCCAGCACAGGAAGAACCAGGCCAGCACCAGCATAGGCAAAATGAGCGGCAGCGCTTTGGCCATCCAGTCGATGAAGGCGATCGGCTCACCTGCGCGTTCTAAGAACGCGATGCCGATAAGATTGGTCGGGGAGCCCACGGGCGTGCCGACGCCGCCAATGCTGGCTGCATGCGCCACCCCAAGCGTGAGTGCGCCGCCAAGCGCCATGTCAGGCTTGCCATCGATGGACAACGCACGCGCCGCGCCGATGGCGATGGGCACGAGCATTAACGTGGTTGCAGTGTTTGAGATCCACATCGAGATCAGCGCCGAGGCGATCATAAAGCACGCCACCAACGCAATCGGGCGCCCGCCGGCTACGGAGGCGATCGAAAGTGCGATGCGCTCGTGCAGTCGCCAGCGTTCGACGCAGGCCGCCAGTATGAAGCCGCCGATGAAGAGATAGACGATCGGGTCAGCGTAGGGCGCAGCCGCGTCCTTCATGCTGGTTGCGCCCAGCAAAGGCAGCGCCGCTAACGGCAGCATGGCGGTGGCGGCGATCGGAATGGCTTCGGTCACCCACCAGATCACCATGAGCGCCGCCAGCGAAACGACGCGCCAAGCTTCCACCGAGAGGCCGTCCGGCGGCGGCATGAATTGAAGGCCGATGGCGACGCCAGGGCCCAGGATGAGGCCGACCCATCGACCGATCCGTCCAAACCCGGTTTCCTCGACTGCGATGTCGACTTGGCTCACGACGCTTCCCCCGCCGGCGTGACTCGCCGATCGCGGGGCATCCTGCCCACGTCGGGCGTACCGTCAAAACGAGAAATGGTGCCCCAGGCCCGACTCGAACGGGCACGTAGTTGCCTACGGCAGATTTTGAGTCTGCTGCGTCTACCGATTCCGCCACTGGGGCATTGGGCCAACGGCGCGGGGCAGGAGCGTTAGGGCCCGATTGGCGGGCTGTCAATTTGGCAGGGTGGCTTTAACCGCCACAGCGGTACGCGATGGCTGACGGTTCGGTCCACGCCGTGCTAGGGCGGGGCCACGATTGAGGCCGGAAAGGCAGGCAATGACAACGACGCCGGATATGGTTCGGGACGATCCGGGCCGGAGCTTTATCAGTGTCCTGCAAGCGATCGACGCGGGCGCTGGGGACGATGGCGTCAAGGTGTCGGGCATCGTCGATCGGCTCGACGAGCGCGCGTTCGGCCTGTTGATCCTTCTGCTGACCATTCCGTGCTTGGCGCCTGGTCTTCCCGGCGCGCAGATCATCGCGATCGGCATCTTTTTGCTAGCGCTTCAAGTCGTGCTCGGGCGCCGCGAACCTTGGCTGCCTGGCTGGTTCATGCGGGCGCAGGTCAAGAAGAGCTGGATATCCTCGATCGCTGGCTTCGCGGACAAACGTTTGCGCTGGACCGAGCAATTGGCGCGGCCGCGCTTGCGCTTTCTGACGACGGGCCTTGGCGAGCGGATCGCCGCGCTGATCATGGCGCTGGCCGCCATCACCGTGATGCTGCCCATCACGAACACAATTCCCTCGGTCGCCCTAACGCTGCTCTCACTCGGCCTTATCCAGCGCGACGGCTTGTTCATCTTGGCGGGCGCTGCGGTGGCGCTGGGGTGGATCACGCTGCTCAGTGCGCTCGTCGCAGGATTGTTTTTCGGCGCTGGCTTTGCTGTCACCTTCGTTGGCGAGCATGCGCCCTGGCTGCTCGAATGGATTGGCCGCTGAGTGCGGCTCGGCGCCACGGCGGCGGGTGGTTCGCTGAGCGATAGGGTGGGGTATGGCTCTGATTGATCGACTGCGCCCGATCTGGCCGATTTTGGCTTTGTTGGCCTCCGCCGCGATGCTGGCGACGGCGCACGCTTTCCAACGCTTCGGCGGCCTGCAGCCGTGTCCGATGTGTCTTGACCAACGCAATTGGCACTGGGCCGTGGTGGGCGTGAGCGCGCTCTCCTTTGCTGTGCTGCGCTTCCAACCCGGCCTTGCGCGTTGGCTCGCCGCTCTGATCGGCCTCGTCTTTATCGCCAGTATGGGCATGGCGCTCTACCACGTCGCCGTGGAGCAACATTGGGTCGCCGCTACCTGCGATGCGCGCATCGACGTCAACGATCTCTCCTTCGATCTGGACGCGGAAGTCGTCGTGCCGAAATGCGATGAGATCGCTTGGCAAATGTTTGGGATTTCGATGGCGGGCTACAACGCCATTGTATCGGGCCTCTTGGCGCTCGCCTCGTTCGCCATAGCTTTCCTGCCGGAGCGCAAGGCATGAGACCACATCCGCCGATGCCCGGTGAAAACGCCAGCGACCGAGAACTCGCTTCGATGATCCGCGTCGATCACGCGGGCGAGTTCGCCGCCGTGCAAATCTATCGCGGCCAACGCGCCGTGTTCGAGCGCATCCAGGGTAAGCAGCACGCCGCGCGCCTGATCGCGGAAATGGAAGCGGGCGAACAAGAACATCTGGCCACGTTCGACCGCTTGATCGCCGAACGAAATGTCCGCCCCACGATCATGGCGCCGATCTGGCGCGTCGCGGGCTTCGGCTTAGGCGCTGCAACCGCGCTGCTCGGCGAAAAAGCCGCGCATGCGTGCACGGAAGCGGTCGAGAACGTGATCGAAGAGCATTACGGGCGCCAAAGTGCAGCACTCGATGGCGTCGATACCGAACTGAAGGACGTCGTCGACAAATTTCGCGAGGACGAGATCGCGCATCGCGACACGGCGGTCGAGCAGGGCGCGCGCAATGCACCGGGCTATCCGGTGCTCTCGGCGCTGATCAAGATCGGCTGTCGCGCCGCGATCCGCATCTCCGAGAAGATATGAGCGCGCCCGTCAGTGTGCGCCGCGCGCGCGACGCGGAAAACTCACAAGTGGCGGCGATTCTGACCGACGCTTTCGTTGACGAAGACGGTCTGAATTATTGGCTGCGCCAAGGCGCCGTGAAAGATCGCGTGCGCAAGCGCTTCTTCGATGCGGCGGTGCGCGACGTCATACATCCTCAGCGCGAATTGTGGATCGCGGAAGCGGACGGCCAGCGCCTTGGCGGCGCCATCTGGCTGCCGCCGGGCGCCAAGGCGTTCGACTATAGCTTCATCGAAGAAGTGATGATGACGCCGCTATTGCTGTCGATTGCTGGCTTCAAAGGCATGTCGCGGGCGATGGATTTGGGCAAACGGCTTTCAGGCCGCCACCCGCACATGCCACATGCGCATCTAAGCTTTCTCGGGGTCCATTCGGGTGCGCAGGGACGTGGCGTTGGCTCAGCGATCCTCAAGCACACCTTGGCGCTCGTCGATGAGAAGGGGTTGCCGGCTTATTTGGAAGCCTCGATCCCACGCAATGTCGCGCTCTATCAGCGTCACGGCTTCGAGATTACCGGCGAATTCGAGCTGCCGAACTTGCATTTTTGGTGCATGACGCGGCCGCCGCGCTAATCGCCAGGCTTTTCGCCCGCCGATTGCTCTTTCGTACCCAACGCATCGGCGAGACGGGTTTTCGCTGAACCGGGCCGCAACGGTTTTTGTTGGCTCTCATGCGGCGTCCAGCCGGTGGCGGTGACAATTTCAAACGTCGCGCGCACGCGGCCATCATCGTCGCTGAAACGCTCGCGATAAATCTCGAACGCGCGCGCGAGGATACGCCGGCTCAAGCCGCGCGGGCTTCGCTGCGAGAGGGCGGCGGTCTCTCCCATCGCCCTGAGATCAACCAGCAAGCGCATCGGCTCGCCATAGCGCACGGTGACCACATCGCGATCCGCCGCCGGCAGCGCGTAGCCTGCGCGCTGCAACAAGCCCGCGACATCGTGCAGATCCGCGAACGGTGCCACACGTGGCCCAGCGCCGCCTGTCAGTCCAGATTCTGCTTCGATCAATGAGAGGCGCAATTCATGCAGCGTCGCGCCCCCGAACATTGACGCCAGCAACAGGCCGTCCGGCTTCAATGCCAACCCCAATTGGATCAACGCACCGGGCAGGTCGTTGACCCAATGCAGCGCCAACGTCGAGACGATGAGGTCGAACGATTGCGCCGCGTACGGCAAATGCTCGGGATCGATCTCAGCCAAATCGGCCTCGATCACATGCCCAATCCGCGCCGCCAGCTCCGGTCGCGCCGCGATCTCTTCGGAGAACAGCCCACCTCCACCCAGCGCCAGCACGCGCGGGAAAGGGCGCGGGATCGCCTCTAGGCGCTCCGCCAAATCCGCCGCCACTCGTTCGTGCAAAAACGAGGCGTCGCGCAAGGTCGCCCGCGCGCGGCGCTTGCGCTGGCGGACAAGCCGTGGCTCGAATGGCCGTCGTTCGAAGGGGTTGGGGGCGCTCATGGCGCGCATCCTATCGCCCAAGCGCCGCTTTCCGGAAACGCGGGGCGCGATCTCGCGGTTGTCGGACCTGATCTGGCCCCCGCGCTCGCTCTTGTCTGAGGCGATCGTCGATCGCCCCGGGGTGATCGAGCCGGCGCTCTGGGGCGCACTGCAATTCCTGGGCGATCCGCAATGGCGCCGCTGTGGCGTGCCGCTGCCCAGCGATCCGGGCCCGAACGGCGTCGGCAGCGCCCCGCGCTGGCCGCGAGGTCGCCTACGAGACCGCGCGCGCAACGCTCGCCTATGACGACAAAGCGCGAAAGCTCGTCCTTGACCTAAAACGCGGCGGCCGCCGTGACGGATTGGCGGTCTTCGCTAGATAGATGAGCGACGCTGCCGGCGATGCGCTCAATTGGGCCGATTTCATCGCCGCCACGCCGATGCATTGGACGCGCCTTGCCGTCCCCAGCTTCATCCAGGCTGCCTGGCTGGTTCAAGCGCTCTTGGACGCCAGAGTGGTAAGCCCTGGCCCCCCCCGGCTTGGCGCGCGTGAAGCGGCGCAAGAGCCAGGCCGGGCTCTGGGCCTCGGAACGCCGCTGCAACGTAGGCGGCGCGATCAAGGCGCGGGGGCGCTATAGCGGAAAGACACGCCTTCTGGCGGATGACGTTTTCACCACCAGGGCGACATTAGAAGCGCGCGCCCAGGCTTTGCGCAAAGCTGCAGGTGCGCAAGTGCATACTGTCACACTGGCGCGGGTGGTCCGCCCGACAGATATTACCTTGTAGGAGGTGTTGAGTCGGTCATGCGGCCAGTCATCGTCTATACGCGCGCTTATTGCGGCTATTGCAGCCGCGCCTTGGACCTGCTGCGCCGCAAGGGCGCTGTCGTCACAGAAGTCGACGCCACGGCCGACCCCGAGAAGCGTCAGGAAATGATCCAGCGCTCCGGCCGCTTCACCTTCCCGCAAATCTTCGTCGGCGACACCCATGTAGGCGGCTGTGACGATTTGCACGCACTGGAGCGCGACGGCGGCCTCGATCCGCTGCTATCAGGGACCTGATGCGTAAACTCCGAACCGCCGTCGTCCAATTACGCTCTGGGATTGAGCCGGCCGCCAACCGCGCCGCCGCCATGCCGCTGTTGCGCCAAGCTGCGTCCGCCGGTGCGCGCTTGATTGCAACGCCCGAAAACACCACGCGCATGGATCGCAATCGTGAACGCATGTTCGCAGCGGTTGGCCCAGAGAAGGGCGATCCGGAATTGCTGGCTTGGGGGCGCGCGGCGCAAGAGCTAGGTGTTTGGTTGCTGATGGGTTCAGGGCCGATCGCGACGGGCGATGGCAAGGTTTTCAACCGCTCGTTCTTCTTCGATCCCGACGGTAGAATCGTCGCGCGCTACGACAAAATCAACCTGTTCGACGTGACGCTCGGCGGCACGGAGAATTATCGCGAGAGCGACACCGTGCAGGGCGGCGGCCAAGCTGTTGTCGTCGACGGCCCGATGGGCGCAAAGCTTGGGTTGACCATCTGCTACGATGTGCGCTTCGCGCCGCTCTATGCATCTCTTGGCCGCGCAGGGGCCGAGATTATTGCAGTGCCCGCGGCGTTCACGGTGCCGACAGGCCAAGCCCATTGGGAAATTCTGCTGCGCGCCCGCGCGATCGAAACCGGTTCGTTTGTGATTGCGCCCGCGCAAGGCGGCCATCACGAGGACGGCCGCGACACCTGGGGCCATTCGATGATCATCGATCCCTGGGGCAAGGTGTTGGCGCAGCTTGAAGACGACGAGCCGGGCTTCATCGTCGCTGATCTCAACCTCGATGAGGTCGCCGCGGCGCGGGCGAAAATCCCAGCATGGCAGGGCGGCAGGGAATTCAAGACGCCATGATCCGCTACGATTTACGGTGCGCGAACGGCGACGAGTTCGAAGCGTGGTTTGGTTCCATCGCCGATTACGACAAGCAAGCCGAGTCCGGTTTGGTCGAATGCCCGCATTGCGGCTCCACCCACGTCGAGAAAGCGCCGATGGCGCCGTCCGTGGTGACAGGCCGCAAGAAGGAAGCGCGCCAGGAACGCGCTATCGCCATGGCGATGGCCGCGAAAGTGCGCGAGCACATCAAGGACAATTTCGACTATGTCGGCGACAAATTCGCCGACGAAGCGCGCAAAATTCACACCGGCGAAAGCGACGAACGCGCGATCTGGGGTGAGGCGACGCCAGCGCAGGCGCAAGAGCTTGCGGAAGAGGGGATCGCGGCCGCACCGCTACCGGCCGAGTTCGCGCCCACGCCGCCGAAGAAGCTGAACTGACGCAGGCAGTCGTTGAGGCCGATCAATGCCGGTTGGGCGGCGCCCGGGCCATCTGTCGGTGTGGATCCGAAATTTCTGAAATACGCTGAGCAGAGTGCGCCGCGCTATACGAGCTATCCGACAGCGCCGCATTTCAACGCCTCCGTTGATGGCGACGTTTACCGTGGTTGGCTCAGCGAATTGCCAACTGACGCTTCGCTCTCGCTCTATCTGCACACGCCCTATTGTCGCGAGATGTGCTGGTATTGCGGTTGCCATGCTTTTGCGGTGAAGCGCGATGGGCCGGTGGCGCAATTTGTGGAGGCGATCCAAACGGAGATCGACGCTGTCGCCACAGCCACGCCTGCGCGGCGGGTCACTGAGGTTCATTGGGGCGGCGGCACGCCGAATGCGCTCAGCCCTGAACGCTTCGAGGCGATTGCTGCGCGCTTGGCGCAGCGTTTTGATCTCACCGCCTGCGAGCGACACGCCGTCGAGATTGACCCACGTATGCTGACCCCAGAACACGTGGCCATTATGGCGCGCATCGGCGTGAACCGCGCCTCGCTCGGCGTGCAGGATTTTGATGAGAATGTGCAGCGCGCCATCGGTCGCGTGCAGCCATTCGAGCAAGTGCGCGATGCGGTGGCGATGCTGCGCAATGCCGGCATCGAAGCGCTGAGCTTCGATCTCATGTACGGCCTGCCGCAGCAAACGCTGGAAAGCGTACGCCGCACGGCCGAGTTGGCGCTGTCGCTTAATCCGGACCGATTCTCGGTGTTCGGCTACGCGCATGTGCCGTGGTTCAAGACGCGCCAGCGTTTGATCGATAGCGCAGCGCTTCCCGGCGCCTGTGTTCGCCATGCGCTCTCGGAAGCGATCCGCGAAACACTCGCGGCCGCCGGCTATGTCGAGATCGGTTACGACCATTACGCACGGCCCCACGACCCAATCGCAGCGGCGGCGCGGGGCGGGGCGCTGGCGCGCAACTTTCAGGGATTTGTGGAAGCCTCTTGCGACGCACTCATCGGCCTTGGCCCTTCGGCCATTTCCACGCTTGCCCCGGGCTACGCCCAGAATGAAGCCGAAGTCGGCGCTTGGCGTGCGGCCGTGATGGAGAGCGGCTTCGCCACCAAGCGGGGCAGGGGGCTCACCGACGACGACCGCCGCCGTCGTGACCTGATCATGGGCCTCCTATGCGATTTCGAGCTCGACCTAGCCGACAAGGGCGGGTTCGCCGCGTTCCCGGAGACGCTTGGCGAGCTTCGGGCGTTGGCGGCGGACGGCCTCGTCGAGCTTAGCGACGACCGGATTATCATCCCCCAAGCCGGCCGCGCCTTCGCGCGCTTGGCCGCCCAAGCGTTCGACGTCTATCGGGATACCGGCGCTGCGCGCCATTCGCGGGCGGTGTAGGGCGCCGCTTGCCTCTGGGGCTCGGCCTCTCTATATCCCCCGCTCACTTCGCACGCGGGAGCGGCGGGGCGGTCTGAAAGCGGCCGTTTCCTCCATCCGGTCCGGGAGCAATCTCGGTCTTTCCCACGGCGGCAAACCGGAAAAGGAACGAATCTATGGCGCTGCCTGAATTCAGCATGCGTCAGCTCTTGGAAGCTGGCGCGCACTTTGGACACCAGACCCACCGCTGGAACCCGAAGATGGACCGCTACATCTTTGGCGAAAAGTCCAACATCCACATTCTGGACCTCTCGCAGACGGTGCCGTTGCTGCACCAAGCGCTGCTGAAGGTCCGCGAAGTCGCCGCAAAGGGTGGCCGTGTGCTGTTCGTGGGCACCAAGCGCCAGGCTGCGGACCAGATCAAAGCCGCCGCGCAACGCTCGGCCCAGTATTTCGTGAACTCGCGCTGGCTCGGCGGCACGCTGACCAATTGGCAAACGGTCTCAAAGTCGATCGCGCGTTTGAAGGAATTGCAGAACATCATCGACGGCGGTGGTGTTGGCCTTACCAAGCGTGAAGTGCTGAACCTGACGCGTGAACGCGACAAGCTCGATCGTTCGCTCGGTGGTATCGCGCTCATGGGCGGCGTGCCGGACCTGATGTTCGTGATCGACACCAACAAGGAAGCGATCGCCATTCAGGAAGCCAAGAAGCTTGGCATTCCGGTTGTCGCTATCATCGACAGCAATTGCGATCCGGACGAAGTCACCTTCCCGATCCCGGGTAATGACGATGCCGCGCGTGCGATCCAGCTCTATTGCGATCTCATCGCCGACGCGATCCTCGACGGTCTCACGGAAAGCCAAGTCCGTGGCGGCAAAGACATCGGCGCTTCGGAACGTCCCCCGGTTGAAGCGGCCGTGCGCGAAGAGCGTCCGCCCGTCCCGGTCGAAAGCCCGATGGATGGCCCGACCGGCGCGAATTACTGACACGCACGCAATCTAGATTGAGCGCGCTTCGAACGAGCCCGCTCGAAATTTAGGAGTACGAACATGGCGGAAATTACCGCTGCGCTGGTCAAAGACCTGCGCGAAAAGACCGGTGTCGGCATGATGGATTGCAAGAAGGCTCTCTCAGAGACCAACGGCGATCTGGAAGCAGCAATCGATTGGTTGCGCGCCAAAGGCCTGTCGAAGGCCGCCAAGAAGGCCGACCGCGCCGCTGCTGAAGGCATCGTTGCGATCGCGATCGCTGCGGACCACGGCACGGTGATCGAGCTCAACTCGGAAACCGATTTCGTGGCGCGCAACGCCGACTTCCAAAAGGCCGCTCACGATTTCGCCCATTTGGCGTTGAAGAGCTCGGACCATGACGCGTTGCTCAACGCCGCGCACCAAGGCCAAAAGGTCTCCGACGCGGTGACCCAACTCATCGCGACCATCGGTGAGAACATCACGCTGCGCCGCTCGGCGAAGCTTCAAGTCGAAAACGGCGTCATCGCCGCGTATGTTCACGCCAAGGTCGACGGCAAGGACAATCTGGGCCGCATCGCCGTGCTTGTGGCGTTGGAATCGACGGGCGCGAAGGCGGAGCTGGAGAGCTTCGGCAAGAAGCTCGCTATGCACATCGCCTCGGCCAACCCGTTGGCGCTGTCGGAAGCCGACATTCCGGCCGATCGCATCGAACGCGAAAAGGCGGTTCTGCTCGAACAGCTGAAGGAAGATCCCAAGGCCGCCGGCAAGCCCCAACAGGTGCTGGATAAGATGATCGAAGGCCGGATGCGCAAATTCTTCGAAGAATCTGTGCTGACCAAGCAGGCGTTCATTCTGAACCCGGATCAGACGGTCGAAGCCGCTGTCGCCGACGCCGCTAAGGCGGCTGGCGCGCCGGTCACGATCAAGTCGTTCGTCCGTTTCGGCGTTGGCGAAGGCGTCGAGAAGAAAGCGGACGATTTCGCCGCCGAAGTCGCGGCGATGTCGGGCCAAAAGAACTGAGCCGGAGCTTTATCGGCTAAGCTTTGAGGGCGCGGGGATGGTCCCCGCGCCCTCTTTGCGTTGTGGATATGTTCCCCAGCGCGTCAAGTGCATGAACTTGCGGCTGACTTTAGCGCCGCGCCTGGTCTATAGATTCTGTCTTATGAGCCTCGCTGAACAACAAACGAGCCCCGCGCCGCGCGCCTACAAGCGCGTGCTGTTGAAAATCTCCGGCGAAGCGCTGATGGGCGACGGCCAATACGGCATCGACCAGGCGACTTGCGAGCGCATGGCGCGCGAAGTCGTGGACGCCGTGAGCGCAGGCACCGAGATGTGCCTCGTCATCGGCGGCGGCAACATCTTCCGCGGCATGCAGGGCGCCGCCAAGGGTATGGAGCGCGCGAGCGCCGATTACATGGGCATGCTCGCCACCGTGATGAACGCGCTGGCGATGCAGAACGCGATCGAAGCGGTGGGCGGCCAAGCGCGCGTGCTTTCCGCCATCCCGATGGTGACCGTGTGCGAGCCCTATATTCGTCGCCGCGCCATGCGCCACATGGAGAAGGGGCGCATCGTTATCTTCGCTGCCGGCACCGGCAATCCATTCTTCACCACCGACACGGCCGCTGCGTTGCGCGCGGCCGAGATGGGCTGCGACGCGCTCTTTAAGGGCACCCAAGTCGACGGCGTCTATTCCGCTGATCCCAAGATGGTGAAGGACGCGACGCGTTACGATCACCTGACCTACCATGAGGTCATCGCGCGCGATCTCCGCGTCATGGACACATCGGCGATCTCGCTGATGCGCGACAACGGCATTCCGATTGTCGTGTTCTCAATTCACACGCGCGGCGGTTTGGCGGACGTGCTCGCCGGCCGCGGCGTCTGCACCACCATCAGCGACTAAGGACAAGCACATGGCCGCCCCAGCGCCCTTTAAACTCGACGACTACAAGAAGCGCATGGATGGCGCGTTGACCGCGCTGCAGCACGAATTCAGCGGGCTGCGCACCGGCCGCGCTTCGCCGTCTCTGCTCGATCCGATCACGGTTGAAGTCTATGGCGCAGTGTCGCCGTTGAACCAGGTGGCAAGCGTCACCGTACCAGAGCCGCGCATGATCTCGGTTCAGGTGTGGGACAAAAGCGCCGTGGCGGCCGTCGATAAGGCGATCCGGTCGTCGAGCTTGGGACTCAATCCGATCATGGATGGTCAAACGCTACGCATCCCGATCCCGCCGCTCACCGGCGAACGCCGCACGGAACTGGCGAAGGTCGCCGGCAAGTATGCCGAAGGCGCGCGCGTGGCGGTACGCAATGTGCGCCGTGACGCGATGGATCATCTGAAGAAGCTTGAGAAGGACCACGCCATCAGCGAAGACGAGCACAAGAAGCTCGGCGCTGAGGTGCAAAAGGCGACCGACGATCACATCAAGAAGATCGACGACGCCACCCGTCACAAGGAAGAGGAAATCACGCAGGTTTAGGCCTGCGGATAAAGCGATGGCGCCAGCCCCTACATCCGCGCCGCCCAAAGCGCCTCGCCACGTCGCTATCATCATGGACGGAAACGGTCGCTGGGCGAAACAGCGCGGCAGACCGCGCACGTTTGGTCACGCCGAAGGCGTCGAGGCGCTGCGGCGCGCGGTAGAGGCCGCTGGCGAACTCGGCGTGCAATATCTCACCGTGTTCGGCTTCTCGACCGAGAATTGGCGCAGACCCGCAGAAGAGGTGAGCGCGCTCTTCGATCTCCTACGGCTCTATGTGGCGCGCGATCTCGATAAGCTGGTGAAAGAAGGCGTCCGCGTCCGTGTCATTGGCGAACGCGAGGGCCTGCAGGCCGATATCGGCCAGATTATCGAAAACGCTGAAGCGAAGACGCGCCACAACGACAAACTCAATCTGATCATCGCGTTCAATTACGGCGGCCAAGACGAGATCGCGCGCGCGGCGCGGCGCATCACCGCTGACGTTGTTGCGGGCAAGATCGAAGCGACGAGCATCAATCCCGATACGTTTGGCGCCTATCTCGATACGGCGGATTGGCCAGCGCCGGATCTGCTGATCCGAACGTCAAGCGAGTATCGCTTGTCCAATTTCATGCTGTGGCAGGCGGCCTACACGGAGCTTGTATTCATCGACACGCTCTGGCCCGACTTCGACAAGCGCGCGCTCGAAAGCGCCATCGCCGAATACAACAAGCGCGAACGCCGCTTCGGAGGGACAGAAGCTGTCGCCACCTGAAGCCGTCGAGGCGCGCCGTGCGCGGGGCGATTGGTCCGATTTGGGCGCACGCATCTTGTCAGGCCTGGTGTTGGCGTCGTTAGGCGCAACGGCGGCGTGGTTTGGCGGCCCTTGGCTCGCGGCCGCGTGCGGCGCAGCTGTTGTCGCGATGAGCTACGAATGGGCGCGCATGAGCGAGCCCGAAAATCTAGCGCCGGCTTTTCTGTTTTCGCTCGCCGGTTCGCTTGGCGCTGTGTTGTTCGCAAGTTGGCAGCATCTGGATTATGCCGCGATCTGGCTGGTCGTGTGTTCGCTCGCGTCAGGCTTACGCCGTCGCTCGCTCACCCATTTCATCGAAACCGCCGGCGGGGCGATCTATATTGGCTTTCCTGCCGCGATCTTTCTGTGGCTTCGCAATCGTGGGCCCGAAGGGCTGGAGACGATCCTCGCGCTCTTCGCCATCATCTGGGCGGCGGACATTTTCGCGTATTTCGGCGGCAAGCTGATCGGCGGGCCGAAAGTCGCGACGGGTTTGTCACCCAATAAGACGTGGTCCGGGATTATCGCAGGCATATTGGCGGGCGCCGCTGCAGGCCTTGGCTGCGGCTTTCTGTTTCAGGCCGATCCCGAGTTGCGCATGGCATGGTTATTGATCGGCGCGATCATCGGATTCACGGGCCTCATGGGCGACCTTTTTGAGTCATTTTTGAAACGCCGCTTTGGCGTGAAGGACGCAAGCCGGCTCATTCCCGGCCACGGCGGCGTGCTCGACCGTATCGATAGCCTGATGGCGGCTTCGCTTTTGGTCGGCGCGGCTTTGGCCTTCGGCCCGCGCGCGACGGCGCTGCTGTTTGGGAGCGGCCTGTGAGCCGATCCATCTCCATCCTCGGTGTGACGGGTTCGATCGGCCAATCCACTATAGCGGTGGTCGAGGAGCTGCGCGGACAGGGACAAAACATCCAAGTCGAGGCCGTCACGGCGGGGAAAAACCTCAAAGGCCTCGCCGACGCCTGCCGCACGCTCAAACCGAAATTCGCCGCTGTCTCCGATCCAACCCTCCTGGGCGCGGCCCGCGCGGCGTTGGCGGGTCTGAATGTGGAGGTCGGGGCGGGGGGATCAGCGCTCGAAGAGGCGGGCGCTCGGCCCGCTGATTGGGTTATGTCCGCCATTGTCGGCGCGGCCGGTCTGGCCCCGACCATGGCTGCCGTGCGCCGCGGAGCCAGTGTTGCACTGGCGAACAAGGAATGCCTGGTCTGCGCCGGCCCACTCTTCATTGCGGCCGCCAAGGCGCACGGCGCGCGATTGTTGCCGGTCGATTCCGAGCACAACGCCATCTTCCAAGTGCTCACCCATCCCGATCGGGTGGAAAAGCTGACGCTGACCGCTTCCGGCGGACCGTTTCGCACCGCCAGTCGCGAGGCCATGGCTGTCGCCACGCCAGAGCAGGCCTGCGCCCACCCCAAATGGAGCATGGGGCGCAAAATCTCCGTCGATAGCGCCACCCTTATGAATAAGGGTCTAGAGCTCATCGAGGCGTCCTATCTCTTTGGTTTTGGCTCGGATTCGATCGATGTCATCGTGCATCCGCAGAGCACGATCCATAGCCTGGTCCATTATGTGGACGGTTCGGTGCTGGCGCAGCTGGCGACGCCAGATATGCGCATCCCCATCGCTTACGCCCTGGCCTGGCCAGATCGGGCGACGGTTTCCACGACGCGTTTGGACCTATCCACAATCGGCGCACTCACCTTTGAAGCGCCTGATGCGGTCCGCTTTCCCGCTTTGGGTCTCTGCCGGGCAGCCCTGAACGCAGGGGCTGCGGCCACGACAGCGCTCAGCGCCGCCAATGAGGTCGCCGTCGAGGCCTTCCTGGCCCGGCGCATAGGTTTTCTCGACATTTGTCGAACGGTCGAACAGGCTATGACGGAGCTGGAGGGCGCTGAGTCAGGCCTTATCGCAAAATCGCCCACATCGTTCGATCAGGTGGCGGCGGTGGATCAAGCCGCGCGGGATGCCGCGCGGCGGATTGCGGGAAGCCTGGCGGCAGCCTAAACGGCTGACAGCGCTCCAAGAAACAGAGGCGCGGAGGAACCCGGGCGAATGGACGTATTGCAGAACATCCTGACCTACGTCGGCTCCTTTGTGCTGGTGCTGAGCGTGGTCGTGTTCGTCCATGAGTTCGGTCACTTCCAGGTTGCACGTTGGCGCGGCGTCGCCATCGACACGTTTTCCATAGGCTTCGGCAAGACGCTCCTCAGCTGGCGAGACAAGCAGGGTGTTGAATGGAAGATCGGTGCGCTGCCGCTCGGCGGCTACGTGAAATTCGCCGATGACGCTGATGCGATGTCGACGGCGCCTCGTGAAAAAATCGAAAGCCCAGAAGCGCTCGCCGAGGCGCGCGCCAAAGGCCTCTTCCACGCGCAATCGCTGACGACACGTGCGATGGTTGTGGCCGCAGGACCGTTCACAAATTTCGTTTTCTCAATTCTCGCGTTCGCGTTGCTCGCGCTCGTGATGGGCCGCGAGACCACAGACCCGAATAATATCCCCGCCCGCG
>Ga0315902_10007545_pt1 | contig 14827 bp, 8 predicted proteins | sample LakEriMetagenome_9_FD_203523 | JGI IMG/M metagenome (GOLD analysis project Ga0315902, IMG submission 203523) | Freshwater fungal communities from buoy surface, Lake Erie, Ohio, United States - Buoy 12 MA117 | ecosystem: Environmental > Aquatic > Freshwater > Lake > Lake biofilm | place: USA... | reverse complement strand
AACCGGGCGCGCCGTTGTCGCAGTTTAACAAGTATCGCGGCAACTGTGCGCCATTGTGTGTAGCAAAAGAAAATGACACCGTTGTGCCGGTTTTAAATGGTTGCACTAAAACAATGATGGCAAATCTAAATGCACCCAAGTGCGACAAGACAATCTATAAGCCGAATAACAGCAATTATGCCAAGCAAGGGCCAGTCTCATCCAGCGAGCGACTATTACGGCTGAATGTGAACACAATCAATAAAAATATTGCAAATATCAAGGAGCTAAAGAAAGCGGGGACAGTGTATTTGCAGAAAAACAAGCAACCGGTATGCAACAGGGAGAATTTTATCAAGACGGGTGACAAGAGGTTGTGCGCATAATAAATAATCCACTAATCCACTAATCCACTAAATAATAATAATAATAATAATAATTCAATAATATTATTATTCATCTAATATAGAGCAAGATGTCTTACAAATCATTAAGTGGAATTGCACATGGCAATGTATATCCCCAAAAAAACAACGACCCTAGAAACAATGCGCCCTACAAAATTGCTAGGAATGCGCGCCCTTTAAAACATTACCGGAAAGGCACTCTGGCGCCCCCCGGCATAACCGTGACCTCATCTAAAAACCTCATTCGCGCGCTCATGGACAAGCCGGGCGCATATATGGCGCGGACCGATACATGTATCCGTGAGAACGGTCGCGTCATCACTAATGTGGGCGGGCCGAATGATTTAACATTTAATCCGGAACCGGCAACGCAGTCACAAACATTGTGTTGCAATGCAGAACGAAAATCAAAGCAGATGGTTCTTCCTACGAGCACCAATTTGAAAGATAATTATTACGTGAGTTCGTCACAATATTTGCGGAACCGGTGCCAATCCTATGGTCAGAAGGCGTTCAATTTTGTGTCAACCAATTTTAATCAGGATGCGCTAACTAAGAATGCGTACATTTCGGATTGTAATCAAAATGGATTTGTCAACAATAATTCAACTTTATCCATGATGGACAGGCTAGCAAAAGTGTTATTGCAAAAAGGGATAATCACAGAGGAAGAATATGGTGAATACATTGACGACCGTATAACGGATTTGAACGCATTCATTGCGTTTTTGAATACAGTAGGAAATCGGGAGCAAGCAATCGCAACGGTGAAGACGACATTGAACAATGTTGGCATTAATATTAATTCACGCGCGTTAATGAAGACAAATAGATGCAAAGTTTCCACGTATAAACCGAGTAACTCGCAATTTGCTGCACAAGGTTCAGTCGCGTGTAGTTTAAAAACTTACAAATTGCATGAGACGACTATTAGCAGAAGTATTTATCGCTCGGTAAAGGCGCTAGGGCCTGGGTCATTATATCGCGGCATTCTTAACCCAGGTTATAACCCGGAGATGCCGTTTATTTTGCAATTCAAAACTGAATTCACTAAGATGCCGTGTGTTACAAATGTGTAAACCTTTTAACACCGCAATTACACATCATTACTTTCATTTAATTCGTCGTCGCTTGGCGGTTTGCTGGTGAACATATTTTTGGAATTTTTTTGGCTGAACATATTGCTCTTTTCTAAAAATTTATTATAGGGAATATGATATTTCTCGCACCATTGTACACATTTCTGCACGTTGTTGCGTTTAATGGTTTCAAATTTTTCTTCCTTGTGTTTATTTTTTAAAATATTGATGATTTGAAAATACCCGTCCAGCTGCTGCTGCCCGACAATCACGTTGACCTCTTCTATTTTTGTCATAAAATGGCAAGGCACCGGCGTGTCCAAGAGCGAAACCACATTTTGCATCTTTGCATTATCCATTAAATGCAACAACGCATCAACTTGTTCGCTACAGTTTGCGGACGGTGTAAAATGTTTGCACACGATGTATCGCGCAGACGAAATAATCGGCACACATGATGGTTTAACGATGTGGACTTTATGAAACACGGTGTTTAGAATATATATGATGTCAATGATTAGGTGGTAGTGCAAGTGGTCCACTTTAATAGTGCAAGACCCGTTATACGCCTGCGCGCGCAAAATAATAAATAATGCATATACCATCCGCTGAAATACTTGGCGAATATCATTTTGCAAGTCGGCGTTGGAAGCCAAGTCAACATTCAAATTAAAAAACATCAAGTCAAACCGTTTATTAAGAATAACATTGGCGGTAGGAATAAGTTTATGGGCAAAAGTTTCAATATTGGGTTCATATTCGTGATGGTGCATTGCGTGAGAATTCTCTCTAATCACCGCCAACAAGTCCGCGGAGCTATCAATGCCCTCTACGTGGCAAACGGAGAGAGGCTGGTTGTATTTGAAGGCGTCCAAGAGGTTGCAGGCGTGCGCGAGTTCAATCAATTCGTATTGTTCCGCAGTCGTGTGTGGTAGTTTGCTGACAGATAATTTATATGTGGGTACTTTTGAAAAAAGAAATTCATAGGGGTTGATGTAGAGGTTGGCTTGGTGAAATTTGTTGACAGTGAGGTCTTTGTTTAAAGAGAGCATTTTTTCAATCTGGGTTTGAATAATGGCATTGTAATAATTTACGCTATGCGATATTATGCAGGCGGGGTTGTCATCATTAGACTTAAATTGAGGCGTTATTTGTAGAGGAGCATTATTTTTTGGTAATATATAATAAATCATTTAACTATTATATATTGTGCATTCGTTTTATACTGTTTTACAAGTTATTACAAGTTCAACAATTACATGAATTGAATTAATCGAATTAATCGAATTAATCCATTATTTTTTGGTGGCACGAGGCTTTTTCACTTTTATTTTGATAATAGGCTCTTCTATGACCGTGGCCTGAATTTCTACCGCGGGAGCTGCATCAGGTGCTATCGCTGGCGCTACAGTAGAATTAACAGGAGCCGCGGCAGGGGCAGCCGGCTCTTCGCCTGCATCTAGGTCTGTTATCCGCAATTTGGTAACAAGCTTCTTGGTTCGTGGTTTTGCTTTTATCTTCAAAGTTGTTGCCTCTACTACACCAGCGCCGGCGTCTTCCTTTGTTTCAGGCTCTTGTGCTGCGATAGCGGTAGCAGGTGGTTCAACCATTTCATTCACATATTCTTGCGCGTTCTTTTTCAGTAATGCATTCGTCAGTTTTTCGGCATCAATGTGGTTTGATTTTTTATAAATGAAGTATCTGTTTAAGAACGAAATCGTTTTTTCATAAGGCGCCATATTGAGCGCGTTCTTGTATTCAATCGCTTTGGCTTCATCGCGCGACGCTTCTTCCTCCATGTCATTGAATAAATCCACAAATAACCCCGTCCCGTCCGGCATCCCGAGTTGTTGTCTCGCTTCATTCCTGCTCACTAGCTTGAACCCATAATCCTCCATGGTTTGAGTAAAGAACCGAAAGTTCACTAAATATTCCGGAGTAAGCTTGCCGATTGTTTCCTGAAACACGTTGATTTTTAGTCCTAAACAGCTGACATCATTCTCCAGCGTTTCCGCAGAATACTCCTTGACGACCTCCCACACTTTTTTATTTGCGGACCCGGGGATATTAATTACTAGACTGTCGTTGACTGCTGTGGTTTTCATGCGTTTGAACATTGTAAGACCGTCGTAGCATGTGCCGATAAAATAACCGCCAATTTTGGTGCATTCCGCCACATTGCGAATGAAATTGTAAAAGGTGGTGGGCGTTTCGCAGAAATAATGCAGCGCAAATTGGCACGAGCTGATATTAAACCCGTCGGCGCCCTTTGAGAACTGCCGCACCACGCCTTTCCCGAGCCGTTCCACGCTTTTGGTGCCTTGGCCGAATACGGCGCGCGTGACTTCCGCGCTCTTTTCATTCATGATGGCATTACCAGTGCGAATGTTTTTACTACTGTCGCCATTTACAAACAATGCATAGGGCATTTGTTTGAATTGTTTGCGACTGTTCAAGTATCGGGAGCATGCACCGTTAATGCGGTTTTCCAAGTTATCTTTGGAAACGTCTATGCCAAAGACGAAGGATAGTCCGGCCGCAATCCATTTGGACATGTCGCCCGCCTTGCCGCATGCGAAATCAATGAGCGTATCGCCAGGTTTAGACACGGCACGTATTAGCGACTTCTTTACAAATAAATTGTGAAAATCACGAAGACCGCGCGTAGTTGTAGTGGCGTTGCTGGATTGTTCGTTGTAGTAAATGTCGTCGTCATACATTATTTCGGGAATGTTTTGACCATACATGAGCATTTCTTCCGTGACGGGGTTATGAATAGAGGACCAATTCGCGTTCGCCGTGCGATAATCATTGCCATACGATTTTTGGCCGTTTCGGAGGTCGCCGGTTTTATCGTAACGGACACGAAGGGGTGTCCATCTCCACTGTTTGGGTTTGCTTGGATCCGTCAAGTCGTAGCTGAATTCGACAATGGTGTTGTTATTAATGACGTCGCCCTCTAAAGTAAACATTTGGTCGGCGCCGGTTTCATCGCGTGTAATCATAATATTGCATATTCCGGCCTCTTCATCAAACGGTGCGGTTGGGTAAAACTGCATGTGTTTATAGGTGAGTTTGCCGTCTGCTTTAAAGGAGGGAAGAATATCGTCAATGATGTCTTGGCATGGGTTCAAATAGATGTCGCGCTTTTCATCAATGCCGCATTCAAGGATGAGCGTTTTGTAGCGCTTGTTTTGGCTGCCGACGCCGGCGTTCACGCCTTCTTCAAACATGGAGGTCAACATGTCTTGTCCGGCGCTGTTCTTTTTAGTGGTGACTAGAAAGTCAATGGTGTTGAACTGGGGGGGTTTCCATTTAAACGAGGCTTCCCACGAGGTGCGTTCCGGGGCGCTGGCGACGCCTCGTTCATACCCGCCTACTCCAAAGCTGATGGGAGTGAAAATAAGTCCATCGGTGTTGTATTCAAATATGCCTTCCGCAATATTGGTAAGGATGGTATTGCATGCTTGGAAGATGGTTTCGGTGTATTTCTTGGGATAGAATTGTTTGCATATAATTCTAATGGGGGTGGCAATGTCGGCTTCCACGACAGATTTAAGTTCCAAATTATCAATGACTTGATTGAGCCAATAATGTCTGGACTTGCGCATGTCATCTTTTTCATGGGAGGGCATGAAATAGTGTTTGCGAATGTCTTCCCCGTTCAAATAATAAATATCAAACGCGGCATACAAGTTGATATAATTGTTATATTTGTTATGCACAATGAGTTCGCCGTCAAGGAGTGTGTTAAACAGTTCTTTCTTTTCAGTAATGGCACCAGTGAATATGACTTTCATGCTGGAATTAATGAGATAGATTTTGCCATTGTCTGCGATAAACATGAGCGTTCTGTCGCCGTCTGCCTTTTCAGTGACGACATACCCGGAGTGAATATTGTAGTCGTTGGAGTTTTTATTTGGCGGGACGATATTTTTAACTTGCAGGGTGTGAGATTGGTAGCCGATAAAGTCGCGGGAGTTAATGCGGCGTTCCAACGGGGCTTTATGTAGCATCATGATGTATTGGTCCAACACAGATTGCTGCTCGGTATATGCGATAGGAAAGCTGGTTTCTTGAAGTCCGCACAACACGTATTTGATGACTTTCCGCAACATGGTGAGTAATAAGGGGACGCCGTTTTTTTCAAGAAATATGGGGTTGCCCAACTTTTGGTTGTCTACCTCAATTTCAATCTCGTAGTGTTCTGGGTTGGTGATAACGCCGGAGCTTTGAAAGCTGGTGGCAAGAACGGGACCAGTTTTGAAGTTCCATGAAGATGATTTGACGATGCTCAAGTCGACTTTAAACGGGAACATTTCGTGAACAAACGTGACGCGGTTAATGTAGCGAAATTCTTTTTTAGAATTATCCCAACTGCTCATGAGGTCCATGCCGATGTGTCCGGTGTTGCTGACGCGTTTTTCTTTTTTGTAGGATAGTCTAAAATTGAAATGGTCAAAGTCCACGCTTTGGAAATAGCCGTTATTCACAATGGCGCCATTCGGATAGTCGCCATTCGCGCGCACGTCTTGTTTATAATGCATATTCACATCATATTCCACATCATTAATGCGGTTATTATTGCAATAGGTTTGAATGCTGCGTAGGCCGACGATTTCAACACGCACATTGGATTTTTTGAAGCGTCCGGAGGCGCGGTCGAGCGCGCGATTTTGCATGCGAAGTAGATGTTCACCGCTCTCGGTGATGGGAGTAAAGCCGAGTGTTTTGAGTTTTTTGATAACATTGTCGTAGTCATTTTTGGTGATGGGTTTAATGCCTTTTGTGCCGAATTTGACTTCTAGTTCGGGAGTTTCGTGGAAAGATTGTTCGTAAGGCCGTTCTTGGAAGAATGCAGTCACGAGTGCGTTGAATGCCACTTGGAGTTCGGCATTGGATAATTTGGGTGGTTTTTCGTAGCGTTTTGAACGCATCTGTTCGCGGTTCGCGGATATTTCAGCGAGGTCGGCGTCTTCAACGTTCTCTTTAACCACAGGCGCCTCTACAGGCGTCGCAGTATCCACTGCTTCAGTGGCAGGGATAAGTATTAATTTTTCATTTATTTTTTTGGCGCGTTTATTTTCAATAGAGGTCATTGTATAATATAATAATATATTTTTATATAGATATATTATTAATCAATTTTACGTTTTTGCAAATCTGGCTTATTGCCCTATCACATGAAATATGCAAGGATGGCGTCATACATTTCTTTTTTGGTGGGTTTTTTAGCCAGATGAAATACTGTGTTTGCGTTGTTTGTGGGGATTTGCAATTTATTGAAAAGCTCTAAAATATCGGTTATTTTATACAAAGACGCCGGTCCCACCGGTTTATCAATGGATTGCCATTTGTATCTGGTTTCACATGTGCTGACCCATTGCGACGGGTCGTATACAAATGCGTGCTCATTCGGTCGTGTCCATTGGATTATGTGGGGACTGGAAGCATTGACAGAACCATTATTAATATCAATATTATTATCAAGATTGTCAATGTATGTGTTTTTGTAAATATAGATAACAGGCAAATCATAACAAATGGCGAGTGCAAAAAAAGTCTTGATATTAATGGCGTTGCCGGGGGATAAGTCGCTCTCGATGCTGGTGAACGGTTTTATTTTGTGCGTTTTCAGCAACTCTTTTTTGGTGCGCAAAAATTCAATTGCGGCTATTTTTTCTTCTTGTTCGATTTGGAAATGTTTGTTGCCGATGGTGTTGTAGGCGTTTAATCCATGTTTCATGATATAAAAGCACCAGAATAAGGTGTCTTTTTGAGAAGGGATTAACAAGTCGGGCTTTAAAGATTGAGCTAATGGAGGGGCTTGAATAGGTGGTGGTAAAACAGGTGGGTTGGGTTCTTTCACATAAGAAACATGAGTAAAGGAAGAAACAGAATGATTATTAACTTGTAACGATAACGCATTGTCCATAAAAGGCTGCGTGAGCGTATAATCGTGTAATTCATTTAATATAGAATTATATGATTGTTGTAATTGAGGGGTCAGCGTAGTTGCAGTCATTTTGTTAGTCGAATGGCGCGGTCTGTTATGATGGTGCATAATAAATGTGTTCTGTTTTAGTGTTCTAGTGTTGTGTTCTAGTCTTATGCATATTTACTAGTGTTGTCTTTATTATCTTTTGCAAAATATGTATTAATAAAGGTTTCTTTTTGTTTTTCAATATGGTGTAACTGTATTTCTTGGGTGTTTACATAATTGATGTATGTTTTCAGTTCATCAATAGTTTCTTTGGTGAGCTCACTCAAGTTCACGTGAATGCCATATTTGTTCTCATTGATGGTGATATCCTTGGTTTTGCATAAGATTTTCAACACTTCAATCTGGTTGAATTTGGTCATTGATTCAATAATCTCGCGAATATGCGTGAGCTCAAGTGCGTAGATGATTTCGCGGTCTCTTGCGCATTCGTTGTCGCTGGAGTTAGGATAAAAGTTTGCAAAGGAATTAGACGACGTAGAGGAAGAAGCTTTATGAATTTCCATGCGCAAATATACTTATATAATGTGTATTAGATGCTTTTAAACCCTTTAAGAATTAAAATGTCCCATTTAATTCTTAAAGGGTCAGATACCAGTAACGATTTCGTAAACTTGTAACAAGTTTACGAAATCTTCACTGGTATAAGTAAGTAAAAAAAATATTATATAAGTCTTGGCGTTGGTATTGTTATCAGTGTCCAGTGCTAGCATTCAATGTTGCTCTTAATAAGTGGTTTATTGCTAAACCTGGGTTCCGTATATTTTACGTCTTTCAATTCTGCAATGATGGATATTTGTTTATCGTTTAATTCGAACCGTTGCCCGATGACTTTTGCGATGAATTTGTCGCCTTCTTTGATGGAGGAGAACTTGGACATATTAAAGTGGTGGTCACGCGCAATAAATACGACAAATGGGCTAGGACTATCGGTAGAGCTTTCTGCGCGAATGCCGGCCTTGGTGATATTTTTGGCAACGCAATAAATATTGGTGCCTTCTACCGGGAAGCACGCTTCGCATTCAAACACGACTTCAAAGACCACATTCATGCTTTGGATTAGTCCACTGGAGAAGGTGACGATTTTGGTGGAGCCGGGTTTAATAAATCCCTCCACGATGCATTTGCCTTCATATAAATGCGAGATGTATTCTTCCAATACTTTTTCTAAATTAGACCCGACATTATAGATGGGAACGCAAATGGAGCGAGTAATTAAACATCGAGTGTATATGGATTCAACTAATCTAGCAGGGCGAGGTCTGCGCCCGATGATGGGTTGTTTTGGCCGCTCGTTAAATTGTTCTTCCATTATAATAATTGTATATTATCTTTAAGTCTTTATATAAATATGTGTTTGTCTTTAAATTCTTAATATATTAATAAATTTATTTCAATTTTATTAATTTATGGTTGTGATTGTATCGGAGATTTACGGCTGTTGGCACACGAATTTCTTATTTTTAATTTTGCAATGCTCCAAATTATAGAGTTCCGTGAGCTCCGGCGAGAAAAACCACAGCTTGCCTTGGGTTTCAATATCATGATTATATCGGAATAATAGTTCCATCATTGCGCACAGCTCCTGTTGCCCCGACAGTTTGGTCGTGATTTCAGTAAACACGCGCGACCCCACCAAGCTATTCAACATTTTTAACAACTCGGTTTTGCCCGTCTGGTCGCATCGCGCGCCCACGAGATTGCGGTCGCTAGTGATGTCCTTTGTTTTAAACAACAGGCGTTTCCCCTGCTTTTCATACCCGATAAACCCGATTAAATTATTAATCCGGTTATTCATGTTCTCGCGTTTAAATTCTTCCTTTAACCTCTCCACTTCATCATTAAAATCTTTATTGGCCGATGCATTCGCAAGCTCCCAACGTTGTTTGTTCAATACGAGCAGCTTGCGCTTATCGTCGTCATAGTTTTTCTCAATTTGGGTTTTCCCGTCATACAAAATTAAAAAGTCGCGACGGCCGACTTTAACCACTTTCTCAGGCTTGTTTTCAGGCCGTGTCATATAATTGTAGGCCGCATTTTCTACTACATCTCTGTCTTCCGGCGAGATGCTTTGCAATGCGTTTAATAACCGTATTTTGTCAGTATACAACAATACGTCTACCGAGTGTTCGATTAAATATCTTTCCATCTTTTGCATAACGTCTTTATTTGGTTTGGCGCCATTCACTGGTATTTGTTGGAGCTTATGCAACGCAAGCCCGCAATAGTTGAACCAATTATCATTGGGTTCTTCGTTGTCCATAGTCAAGCGCAAATTTATGGCGCGTGCATGTTTCATTTTAAGCTCAGCATATTGTTTCTTCTCATTTTTGGACATCTTTTTGTATTCTTCCTCTTTATGTTGGAAAGACCCTAAATCAACAAAATCATTTTCTGTAAACTCGTCGGGTTCCACTATTTGCTTGATACCTTTTTTGAACATGTTGAGTTTGGTAGACAAGATTTTTAATTTTAAGTTATGCAATGGGCTCAAATTTTCGGCAGATTTGCCTTGGCGGAATAGGTTTTGTGCCTTCATATACCCACTATATTCCTCCAACTCGTCCGGTGTAGGCGCGTTTTCTTCCAATGTCGCATATTCTTGCATAGATTGCATGGCAATATGATACTGTTTTTTAATTTTATCCAATACAATGTGGTCTGCGGTTTTAACTGGCTTGCCTACTGGCCCAACTCCTACCCCTTCTTTTGCCCCTTGTTCTGGCCCAACTCCTACCTCCGCGTCTGGGTCTTCTTCCTTTTCAGCAAATCTTTTACCTAAAGAATGAACATCTTTTGCATAAAACACCGCTGCCTGTGGAGCACGCCCCTCTGTATTAATATTAATAGAAACAGGTTTATAATCCACTGGCACAGACCGGTCAAAGGAAGAAATATTTGCGACATTATTGCCGAATTCCGCCGGCTGAAACAAATAATAATCGCCAATATTGACTAGATTACCCGCCCGATTATAAAAATCCGTAATAAATTCACTCTTATCGTAAATAAGCTTACTAATTGCCGCGTATATTTGGAGCTCAGGAAAAACGCGCGGCGTGTTCACCAGCTTTCGCAAGTGCGCCTTTTTATAAAAATACCGGGGTCCATTTTCTTTATTGGAAAAAATATCTTTGATTTTTTGCACAATCTTCTCCGCATTGGACATGATAAATTTCTCGTTATAAGTGTCGCGCGTAATTTCAGAAGGCGGAGGCGTTGGCGTTTCTTCTAAAGCGCCGGCCTCGTTTAAATTCAAACATTTATACTCGCATTGCCCATAGTCGCACGTCGCAGAAAACGGAACATCCCCCACCTGATACTGAATACTTTCATCCTCCGCTGTATAATACGAGAGCAGTTGAGTAACCGGCTTTTGTCCCATTTCTTCAAAATGCGTGCGCGTAAGAGTGGTCTGCTCATAGTTTAATACACAATCTACTGCCGTCTCTTTAAGCAGTCTACTTATTTTACCAATCTGTATCGCCTTCATTTCAGCTACACGATAAACATAGAGGTCAGCGGCTTCTTCTTGCGCATCTTGGTCTAATAGCATAGTGCCGTGTAAAAATATTTCCACATTGCGCTCATTGAACGGCAAGTCTTTATGACTGAAATTACGCACGGCGCGCCCAATAATTTGTTCAATGCGGTTCATGTTATACCACGGGTCTAATATATGCACCTGGCGAATAAATTTGAGGTCAATGCCCTCCGACCCGGCGGTAGAGATGAGGACGACTTTAATGATGTTTCCGTCCTTGTTGTTGATGCTGGTAATCGCTTTAATGTCGGCGTCATTATTCTTGGATAGCCGCTTGTCGCCGGTAATCATAGTATAACGAGCCGGCATAAATGGGGCTTTCCCCTGCCTTGGCATCATAGTGTTCACATCTACGGGCGTATTCGGCGGTGCCGTTTTAAAGAGCGACTTGCTGTCTTTACCGTAGCGGATAAACCCGAGTTCTTCTAGGGCGAGTGCAACAGGGATAAGGCCGCTATCAATATACTGAGAATAAATCAATATGATGCCCTTGCTGACGCGGAACCCTATACCATCGCGATTTGTCTGGCGAATGCAGGCGCATATTTGCGCGATTTTTGCGCTGTAAAGGTGGATGTTGTCGGGGGAAAAGATGCGCCCATACTTTTTCAAAATCCGGGGTCTATACTCAAAGTTGCCCTTAATTGCGGTGTCACCTGCGCCTTCAAATTGCATTGCATACTTGAGGCCAGACTTGCCTGTGATATTTGAAAGCGTGCCTCGAATGGCTGGTTCGCCACCGGATTGGTCGTCTAGTCCCTCCTCTACGTCTAACCCTTCCCTAACATTTTCTTCCTTTTGTTCTTGTTCCAATTCTTTAACAAGAGGTGAAGCCTTATATTCTTTGAGCTTCTCTGGAGTTACAGGGGCATCTATTGCAGGCACTTCTTTTGCCGCAGATGCGGCGACTTCCAGTTCTTTAGCATACTCTTTTAGGCCGTCTACCGGGTAGACCATATTAAGCGCTTCAATCGGTTTTTGAAGAATAGTATAACCGAACGATTCCATGTTTTCAAACTTGAGCGCGTCATTGGTGAGCTGCTGTTGTTCGCGTTTCAAGTAATTAATGATGCATTTATATCCGTACATTTGGGTTTCGCCGATGTTTGTCAAAAACATGGGAATAATTGGAGGACTATCTTTATCAATCGGTTTTTGGTTCATTTGATACGCGGGATATTCAGGATGCTGATTATCATCGGCCGATTTTTCTTTTGCCGCATCTTTTAATGCGCTGATGAAATTGTTGGCGGGCGCAGCAAAGAGGTCGGGATAGACCCTAAATGGGAAGGTGTAAGGGTTCTCGCCGCGCACAAAGGAGACATACCCGGTGCACTTTTGAACAAATAGACGTTCGCCGACGTTTTGTTCGCCTTCGGGTTTACTAAGGTCCACTAAAAACTGTCCATCAGGACCAAAGATTTGTTTAATTTCTACCGCGGCGCGTTTGTCGTTGACATTCATGAGATTTAGCAACCATACAATTTCGGCATAATTATTATACATTGGGGTGGCAGAGAGGAGGAGAAAGCGGAGGTTTTCCACCGAGTGTGCAATTTTCATGAGGTTTACCGCGGCGGATTTTCTCGGGTTTTCGTCCGCAATTCTTATATTATGCACCTCATCAATGACAATAAGACTGTTATTAAACTCATTGTTAAGCTGGGCATTAATATATTTTTGGCGGGTTTCTTCCGACAAGTCCGCGCGGTCTCCTAATGCGGTGTCCACTTTAGCGATGATGTCGTCCACCATATTGGCAAACTGAATGTAACCAACGAACGAGTAATAAGTGTTGATTAAATGATTAATTTGTTTCACAATCATTTCTTTGGTTAGCATTCTCAGGTTGGTCGGGTTGATTTCCTTCAACATTTTATTACCGGTGCAGGCGCGAATGTTCCATAGCCCGTCCGTTTCCACCAGTTTGCGCTCATCAAAAAGCTGGAGCCGAAAATTGTCTTGCACATTGGGGGCGGCAATAATGATGATTTTCTTGTTAATGCCCATTTGTTTCAAATATTCGCGCTGTTCTTCGCAAACGCCAATGGCAGAGCAGGTTTTCCCTGACCCGAGCCCATGATATAAAAGCAAGCTATTGTAGGGAGTTTGCAAGGATAAAAAGTTTTTGACAAATGCTTGATGAGGCTGTAATTCAAAAGGCGCGTTACTTAAAATATTGGAATAGGTTTCCACATCCATGGCGACCGGGTTACCATCTTCCCCTTCTTCAGTTTTAATCCCTTCATACTGGGTATCATTGAACTCCTGTTTTTTCGTGATTTTTTCATTGAACGAGTTGTCGTTTAAGGAGGGATATAAATAATCATAGGTAGGTGTAGGCTCAGACGCAGACGCAGACGCAGACGCTTGAGAAGCCAACGCGGCGCGTTCAGATTGCTCCTTTTCAAGCAATATTTTATTGCAAGGTCCATTGATGTCTTCATAATTTGCGGGGTTGTCGCATTTATTTAATTCATATTGAGTTTGAGAGGCGTCCACAATTCGTAGTTTTTTGGTGCCGCGTTTTTTTATAGCCGCAGGGTCAGACTTTGCCTTTGGCTTTGGCTTTAACTTTAATTTTGGATTAGCCTGCTCTGTAGATAGAGGTTGCGCAGGGGTCATTACTTAATATAGTCTAATATAAAATATAATCAGTTAGAACTTTATTAATATTGATGATTAACTGTTTTTTTTCTAAATTATATGGCCGAATTAAGTCAATGCATTCCTCGCACGTTTTCCACGCGATTTTGCTGACTTCGCTTCGCTGAAAGTTTTGCAAGTTGTCCACGCGACTAGACTGTTGCGTGATAAAAGTCGCGCTACTCGTAACATTCGTATTCGCATTAATAAACTGGTCGGTGTTCATATAAGCCAAATAATATTTGTGTTTGTATGATTTGTAATTGGACCCAATGAAGATTTCTTCAAACGGCATAACATTTTCAACGATGGATATGTCGCTCTGCAAGTATCCAGTTTCTTCGGAAAACTCTCTCAACGCGCAATCTAAATCGTTTTCCTGATAATTTCTGCGTCCTTTAGGGAATTCCCATTCAGTTTCGCTCCAATGGGTGGGACTATTCTCAATCAACGACTTCAAGGTATGGACCTCATCGTCAATGGTTATGCCATGTTTTAGCAGTTCAAACTTTTTTTGTGAATTGATTTCTTCGCTCCTGTATTGCATATTATGCTCTCCCCACATTTGCTTGCACAGGGTTTCAAAGGGTTGACTTAATAATTGCTGTTTTTCATTGATGCTCATCTCATTAATAATGTTTTGCAATTGCTCAATGTTGTTGGACGGGTATTTTCCTCTAATGAAATCAATGTAGCCGAAGCTGTCTTTGCGACGTATCATTAAGAATTGAAGTCCCGCCGAGCTATGCCTAAATGCAATAATGCCATAACTGATAATGGGCAATTTGCATTGATGAAATAAATGACCGTGCTTACTGCAGTTATTGCATATATTGTTGTTTTTAATATTCAACCCTTTTAAATCCTTTATAAAAGAGGGGTCTTTGGTTCCTGGGTTGCAATTTTCATTCATGCCAGTGTAAAAACCGTTACCAGTCCCAGTAATTCCCGTAATTCCTGTAATTTCCGGATTGTCCAATAGTTCCGTTAGGTCATTTTCTTCCGTTAGGTCGGTAAAGTCTCCAAAGTCGCCAAGGTCCATTGTTTCTAATGTCTCGTCAAACAAGCTTGAACTGGAACCATTAGATGTCATTTTGACAGAATTATTTGTATTGTCATTGTCATTGTCATTGTCATTCAATTGCATAATAGTGGTTTGAGTTGTATATAT
>Ga0315902_10007544_pt1 | contig 14827 bp, 13 predicted proteins | sample LakEriMetagenome_9_FD_203523 | JGI IMG/M metagenome (GOLD analysis project Ga0315902, IMG submission 203523) | Freshwater fungal communities from buoy surface, Lake Erie, Ohio, United States - Buoy 12 MA117 | ecosystem: Environmental > Aquatic > Freshwater > Lake > Lake biofilm | place: USA... | reverse complement strand
TCGAACTTGTCGGCGATGACCAGCTTCGCCCCCTCGCCGGCGAAGAGCAGGGAGGCCGCCCGGCCGATGCCTGAGCCGGCGCCGGTGATGACGACGGATTTTCCGGAAAGACGTCCCATGGTGAGGCTCCTTGAAAGGGTCAGCCGGCGCGCGTGGCGGCGGCGAGGATGGCGTCGGCGACGAGGCCGAACAGGGCGGGGGGCAGGTCGTGGCCCATGCCCTCGATGATCCGGAGCTCCGCCCCGGGGATCTTGGCGGCGGTGTCCCGGCCGCCCTCGGCGGGCAGGAGGGGATCGTCCGCTCCATGCAGGACGACGGTGGGGGCGGTGATCCGGGCCAGGCGCGCCGACCGGTCGCCCGTGGCGCCGACCGCCCGCATCTGGCGGCTTGACCCGGTCGGGTTCCAGGCCCGGGAGGCCTCGGCCCGGGCCCGCTCCGGCAGGGCGCCTTCGGGCCAGGGATAGGCGGGGCTGCCGATCACCAGGGCGTTCTGCACCGCCGCGGCGACATGGGCCTCGGGGTCGGTCCTGAAGTCTGGCGTCGGCTGGGTCAGCACGGCCATGGCCCGGGGGGTCGCCTGGGGCAGGCCGGGCGCCGAGGAGGTGGACATGATGGAGGTCAGGGACAGGGTGCGGCGCCCGTGGTCCGCGGCGATGACCTGGCTGATCATCCCGCCCATGGACACCCCCGCCACATGGGCGGTCTCCACTCCGGCGGCGTCCAGCACCGCCATGGCGTCGGCCGCCATGTCCTCCAGGGTGTAGGCGTCGTTCTCGCCGAACCAGGTCGACAGGCCCGTGTCGCGGTTGTCGAACCTCAGGGCCCGGTATCCCCGGCCGGTGAGGACCTCGCAGAAGGCCTCCGGCCATCGGGTCATCTGCGAGCCGAGGCCATTGACCAGCAGGATGGCGGGGGCGGCGGGATCGCCGAAGCTCTCCCAGCAGATCCGTACCTCGCCGTTCGTCGCAAAGGGCATGGCCGACCGCGCCTCAGGGAACCAGGACGACCCGGCCGACGGCGGCGCGGCTCTCGATATAGGCATGGGCGGCGGCAGCCTCCGACAGGGGGAAGGTCCGGTCGATCACCACCTCCAGCTCGCCCCGGGCGGCGTCGTCGATCAGGCCCTGGATCATGTCGTGGACCCGGTCGGTCATGATCTCGGCCCCCAGGAAGACGCCGGAGAGGCTGCGGTTGCCGCCCATCATGGAGCCGACATCCACCACCATGGGCTCGCGGCCCGCGGCGCCCACCATCGAGACCCGGCCGCGGTAGGCCAGGCTGTTGATGGAGCCCTGCAAGGTCGAGCCGCCAACGGAATCCACCACCACGTCGGCGCCGTGGTTGTCGGTCAGGCGGCGGACCTCCCGGGGGACCTCGTTCAACCGGTAGTTGATTCCTGCGGTCATCCCCAGGGGCTTGAGGCGCTCGAGCCGCTCATCCGAGGAGGCGGTGGCCAGGATCATCTTCGCCCCCGCCCGGCGGGCCAGCTGGATGGCGGCGACGCCGACGCCCGAGGCGCCGGCCTGGACCAGGACGATCTCGCCCGCCTTCATCCGGCCGTACTCGAACAGGCAGTCGTGGGCGGTGCCGAAGGTCACCGGGATGGCCGAGGCCTTGGCGATGTCGTAGCCGTCGGGCACCGGCCAGCAGTTACGCGCCGGCACGCTGCGCAGGGCGGCGTGGCTGCCGAAATTGTTCACGGTGGCGACCCTCTGGCCGACCTTCAGGTGGGTGACCTCGGCGCCCACCTCGATGATCTCGCCCGCAGCCTGGTAGCCGACGATGTGCGGCTTCGTGACCAGGGGGCCGCCGAAGCGGTTCAGGGTGTCGCCGCCCTCGATGGCGATGGCCTCGACGCGGATGATCACGCCCTTGGGATGGCAGGCCGGGTCGGGGACGTCCTCGTAGCGCAGGACCTCGGGTCCGCCGTTCTCGTAATAGACCGCCGCCTTCATGGGCCTGGCTCCTGTTCGTTGTCTCCCTGAGGTTCCGACTTGTCACGGGCCGGGATCGCGGGCAAGCCCGGAGGGGGGCTAACGCAGGGAGGCGCCCATGGACCTGGCCAAGCCCCGAGTCGACATCGGCATGTCGACCAATACTCTCCACGACGTCCTGGCCTTCTGGCGGGGCGAGGCGGGAACGCCCTTCGACCATGTTCTGCGTATCCGGCGCGGACAGGACCAGCACCGCCACGACGCCAACGGCTCGGTGCTCAAGATCAACGCCTATGCCGAGCCGATCCCGAAGGGCGAGCCGACCGGCTATCGCGAACTGCTGCTGGCCCGGGAGGGGCGTTCCGCACCCCGACTTCTGGCCGATCCGGACGGCAACCGACTGGCCCTCGTGCCGCCGGGCTGGCGCGGGATCACCCAGGCCGGGATCCGCCTGGCCGTGCGCAGCCTGGAGGCCCATCGGGCCTTCTACGCCGGGGCCCTGGGCCTGCCGGAGGAGCCCTGGCCGGGTGGCGCCGCCTTCCGGGCCGGCGAGACCCTGATCATCCTCAAGCCGCAGGAGGACGCGCCCTCGGACGCCCAGATGGCGGGCACAGGCTGGCGCTACATCACCTTCCAGGTCTTCCGGGTGGACGCCGAACACGCCCGCGTGCTGGCCGCCGGCGGCCGCGAGGCCATGCCGCCCACCACCCTGGGGACGACGGCGCGCATCTCCATGGTCCGCGACCCCGACGGCAACTGGATCGAGCTGTCCCAGCGCGCTTCCCTCGTCGGGACGCTGGAGGCGGGTTAAGCCTTCGGAGCAGCCTCTGGTTGAGTCACAGAGACGATCCTTGAACGCCTCGCCCTCACCGCTTGTCTATCGTTCTCGCGTCGGCTTGCCATTGACGAATTGGGGCGGTTACTCGTTCCCCTTCGGATCCCCGCACGATCACCGGAGTGCTTCATGCCCAGCTATTTCAGCAGCACGGAATTCTCGATCCCGCTGCGACAGGGCTTTACGGGCGCCTACGTACATGAAGTCGGCGTGGGGGACTTCAACGGGGACGCCAAGGCCGACGTCATCCTGGCCTACTTCCTCTACCCGCTGGAGGATCGGGGCGTGCCCATCCGGTTCCTGTCCGGGAACGGGCTCGGCGACTTCACGGACAGCACCGCCACCCTCGGCGGATCGATCCCCACATCGGTCCACGCCCGGGAGATTGTCATCGGCGACTTCAACCGGGATGGACGCGCGGATGTCTTCATCGCCGACCATGGCTATGACACCAATCCCTTTCCCGGGGCCCAGAACAGCCTGCTGTTCTCTACCGGGGCGACCGGACTGACCAACAAGACCGCCCAGCTTCCTCAGGTCAGCGACTATTCCCACTCCGCAAAGGCGGCGGACATTGATGGCGACGGCGACCTCGACATCTTTGTGGGAAATGGCGGCGGCGGCCAGGCCTGGGTCCGTCCCTTCTTCCTCAAGAACGATGGGTCCGGGGGTTTCAGCCGGACCACGGAGGGACTTCCGGCTTCTGTCGCACAGGGATTCCTCAATCATTGGTCCGAGGCCTTCCTCGACGTTGACCGGGATGGGGACCTCGACCTCTTCCTCGGCTCAAGCACCAACGCCGGTTCGGCCCTGCTCCTCAACAATGGCGGCGGGATCTTCACCGTCTCGGACCGGACCTTGCCCAGAGGGCAGTCCACGGCGGACGCGGTCGACATCAGCGTCATGGACATCAACCGAGACGGCTGGTCGGACCTGATCATCAGCTACAGTGTTCCGGCGGGGTCAGACATCCTGCGCCAGTTGCAGGTCCTGATGAATGACAGGTCCGGAGGGTTCGTGGACGCCACCACCGAAACCCTCCCCTCGGCCCTGCTCAGCGGCCCCTGGATCACGAGGATTCAACCCGCTGACGTGAATGGAGACGGGCTCCAGGACCTGGTTCTCTTCAATGGCTCCGCCACGCCGGTGTACCTGAATGATGGCGCGGGCCGCTTCATCGCGATGCCGGGCCTCGTGCCCAGCAACATCTATGACAAGGTAACCCCCGGAGACTTCAACGGAGACGGCCGCACGGACTTCTTTGTCTGGCGCGGAGTCTGGAACGGCGCCGAGAATCTCAGGATCGATCTCGGCCTCGCGCCCCAGGCCTCGCAGACCGGTGGGGCGGGCGTCGACGGCATGATGGGCGGCATGGGCGCCGAGACCTTCTTCGCCGGGGCTGGCGATGATGTGGTTGTGTCCGGCGGAGGCGCCGACTGCGTCAATGGCGAGGCGGGCAATGACCTGATCGCCACCGGCGATGGGTCGGATACGGCCTGGGGGGGCGATGGCGCCGATACGATCCAGGAGGCTTCGGGCTCCAACCTCCTGCGCGGGGAGGCGGGCGATGACTCCCTCTCTGGCGGGTCGGGCTTCGACGACATGCACGGTAACATGGGCAATGACACCCTGCGTGGGAACGACGGCGAGGACTGGGTGGTCGGTGGCAAGGACAACGACCTCCTGTTCGGCGATGCGGCCTTCGACATTGTCTACGGCAACATGGGCAATGACACGGTCGACGGCGGAGCCGGCAACGACTGGGTTCGAGGCGGCCAGGGCGATGACACGGTCATGGGCGGGACCGGCGATGACTGGATCTGGGGCGACCGGGGGAACGACACGATCAGCGGCGGGGCGGGCGCGGACCTCTTCCACGCCACCTCCGGCGCGGGCATCGACCGGATCACCGACTTCTCCTACGCCGAAGGCGACCGGCTGAAGCTGGAGGGCGGTCCCTCGCGCACCGTCGCCCAGGTCGGCGCCGACGTCGTGGTCGACATGGGCAATGGCGACCAGGTCATCCTGGTGGGCGTGAGCCTCTCCAGTTTGGGGGAGGGGTGGATCCTCTAGCCCCCGAAGAACCCCCGCACCGCCGCGATGACCTGGTCCTGCACGTCGGGCGCCAGGTAGGGGTGCATGGGCAGGCTCAGGACCCGGCCGGCGAGGGCGTCGGTGACCGGCAGGCCGCCCGGGGCGGGATAGCCTGAATAGACCCCCTGCCGGTGGATCGGGATGGGGTAGTAGACGGCGGTCGGGATCTCGGCGGCCTTGAGGTGGGCGGCCAAGCCGTCGCGATCGTCGCACTTCACCGTGTACTGGGCCCAGACGCTGCGGCCGCCGGGGATGACCACGGGGGTCTCCACCGCCCCGGCAAGGCCCGCCGTGTAGCGGTCGGCCACCCGGTTCCGGGCCTCGATCTCGTCGGCGAAGATGGTCAGTTTCTGCAGCAGGACGGCGGCCTGGAGGGTGTCCATCCGGCTGTTCATGCCGACCCGCATGTTCAGGTACTTGGGATCGTGCTCGAAGGTCCGGCCCTCGATGTCGGACTTCACCGCCTGGCCATGCACCCGCAGGCTGACCAGCAGGTCGTGAAGGCGCGCATCCTTGCTCAGCACCGCCCCGCCGTCGCCGTAGGCGCCCAGGGGCTTGGCGGGGAAGAAGGAGGTGGTGGCGACGTCCGCCCAGTGGATGGGGTGATGGCCATCGAGGGTGCAGCCGAAGCCCTGGGCCGAGTCGGCGATCAGCTTCAGGCCGTGCCGGCGGGCGATGTCCGCCAGGGCCGGATAGTCCGCCGGCTGGCCGAACAGGCAGACGGCCATGATGGCGCGGGGGGTCAGGACGCCCTCGGCCTTCACGGCCTGGATGGCCGCCTCCAGGCGCTCCGGGTCCAGGGTGAAGGTGTCGGGGCGGACGTCCACGAAGACCGGCGAGGCGCCGACCAGGGGCATGACCTCCGCCGTCGCGGCGAAGGTGAAGGAGGGGCAGAAGACCGCGTCGCCGGGGCCGATCCCCCAGGCCATCAGGGGCAGTTGCAGGGCCTCGGTGCCGGAGCCGCAGGACAGGACGTAGGGCGCCTCGCCAAACTCGCCCAGGGCCTTTTCCAGCTCGGCGATCTCAGGGCCCATGATCCAGGCGCCCGAGCGGACCACCTTGAGGATGGCGTCCTCGAGGGGCTGGCCAAGGCGCTGGCGCTGGGCCTGGAGGTCGATGAAGGGAATCGGCATGACGCACCCCGAACGGGAAAGAGGCGGGCGCTTCTTAAGGGCGCCCGCCCGTAACCGCCAGACACGCTTGTTTTCGCATCGTTTCGCCGATCGGACCGAGACCCCCGGGAGCGCCTGGCCTCAGATCTGCTTGGCGCGACCTTCCCAGTAGGGCGCCCGGACCTTGTTGCGCTGGATCTTGCCGGCCGCCGACCGGGGCAGGTCGGTGACGAAGTCCAGGCTGCGGGGAACCTTGAACGACGGCAGGGTGCGCCGTCCGAAGTCGAGGATCTCCCGGGCCAGGGCGTCCGAGGGCGCATAGCCGGGCTTGAGCAGGATTACGGCCTTGACCTGCTCGCCCCACTCGTCATGGGGCGCGCCCACCGTGGCGGAGTCGGCGACGGCGTCGTGCTTGATCAGCTCGTTGTCGACCTCCTGGGGGTAGATGTTCACCCCGCCGGAAATGATGGTCTCGGCGCTGCGGCCGGTCAGGAAGAGGTAGTCATCCTCGTCGAAATAGCCGACGTCGCCCATGGTGAAGAAGCCGTCCACCCGGCTGGCGTTGGTCTTGGCCTCGTCCTTGTAATAGGTGAAGCCGCCGCCGGGGGGCAGCTGGTGGTAGATGCCGCCCGCCTGGCCGTTGGGCAGGTCCTTGCCGGTCTCGTCGAGGATCCGGACCTGCAGCAGGGCGGGCCGCTTGCCGACGCTGCCGGGTTTCCTGAGCCATTCGTGCGAGTCGATGGCAAAGCCCGCGCCGCCCTCCGAGCCGGCGTAGTATTCGGACAGGATGGGCCCGAACCATTCGATCATGGCGTGCTTGACCTCGGGCGGGCAGGGCGCAGCGCCGTGGACGATGTACTTCACATGGTCGACCGGGTAGCGCGCCTTGACCTCGGCGGGCAGGGCCAGCAGCCGCTGGAACATGATCGGCACCAGGTGCAGGTGCGTCACCCTCAGGTCGTGGATCGTCTTCAGGACGTGCTCGGAGTCCCATTTGTCGATGAAGACGAGGGGTGCGCCGGCGCCCATGGCGGCGCGGACATCAAAGGCCAGGGGTGCGGCGTGATAGGCGGGGCCGGCGCAGAGCTGGACGGAGCTCTGGCTGTCATAGCCGCGCATCAGGTACATGGCCGGGGGGGTCACGACGGCCACGGGGCGGTGCACGCCCTTGGGCCGGCCGGTGGTGCCGGAGGTGTACATCATGGCGTTGCCGAGGACAGGATCGTCGATGTCGCTTCCGTCGAAGCCGTCCAGGGCGGCCTGGTAGTCGTCGAAACCGTCGATCTGGCCAGCGGCGGCCAGCTTCACGACCAGGTCGGGACACTCGGCCGCGGCCGGGCCCGCCGCGGCCACCCGGGCGTCTGCGACCAGGGCCTTCGCCTCGCAGTCGCGGATGATGTAGGCGATCTCGTCGGCGATCAGGTGCCAGTTGACGGGGGTGATCCGGATGCCCGTCCGCAGGGTGGCGGCCAGGGCCTCGACGAACTCGGCGCGGTTCGAGCAGACCAGGGCGAGAGAGTCGCCCGCCTTGAGCCCGCGGGCGCGGAGCAGCCGGGCCAGCTTGTTGGCGTTGGCGTTGACCTTGGCGAAGGTGTGGGGCGTTCCGTCGGGATCGTAGACCGCGACCTTGTCGGGGTGACGGGCCGCCCAGCAGGCGGTGGTCATGCCCAACTGACCGGCGGCCTCCAGGCGCGCCACGAACTCGGGATCCAGCAGATCGTTCATTCAAATTCCTCCCTGGAGCCCCGCATTCTGCGGCGGTCGCTCCAAACTCAAATCTCGATATCGCCCTCGCCGGTCAGGCGAGCGGGGCCGAAACAGACCCCGGACCGGGCGCGCCCGGCCTGCCGCCCGCACAATAGACAGCCGCCGCCGCCGCCGACAACCGGCGCCCGACCGCCGTCAGCCTCCCCGGGGAGCCGACCGGCTCCAGGCCAGGGCGCCGGCGGCCGAGGCCGTGGCGGAGGCGAAGGTTCCCCAGGCGATGTCGATCACGCTCACATGCACTGGCCAGACCGCCAGGGTCGCCTGGTTGGTGAGGTCGTAGGTCGCATAGGCGAAGGCCCCCAGGCTGGCGCCTCGCAGCGCTGCGGCCCGGACCCCGCCCCCCGCCAGGACGGTCGGGCGAACCGCCAGGAAGACGAGGCCGGTGACGTACATCAGGTAGAAGGCGAACGCCGCATCCAGCCTCAGGCCCGGCGCCAGCAGCGGCCCCAGGGCGGGCTTGTAGAGGCGCTCGAACATCTGGGTCAGCCAAAGCGCATCCAGGATCCCGAACGCACCGCCGACGCCTAACCAGGTCAGAACCCATCGCATGGTGAAACCTCCGGAAGTTGAGGGCGACACGCTGCACCAGACCAGAGGCGACGACCAGTCCTGTCTTGGCGGCCCGCCCCTTGCATCCCCCCGTCCTCTGGGGTCAATGGGGCCGCCGGAATCGCCCGACCGGCCTCCAGGAGCTCTCCCTTGCCCGACGTCACGCCCGACGCCCCGCCCGCCCGCCGGATTGTCGTGATCGGAGCCGGCGCCGCCGGGCTGTCCGCCGCCTGGCGGCTTGGCGAGGTGGCCGAGGTCACGGTCCTGGAGACGGAAGGCCGGCTCGGCGGCCACGCCAACACCCTCGACGCGCCGGGGCCGGGCGGACACACGCCCGTGGACACCGGCTTCATCGTCTACAACGAGGACAACTACCCGAACTTCACCGCCCTTCTGGACCATCTCGGAGTGGCCAGCCAGCCGGCGGACATGGGCCTTTCGGTCTCGCTGGACGGGGGTGACCTGGAGTACTCCTCCAACGCCCTCGTCGCCCAGAAGCGCAATCTGCTCCGTCCGCGCTTCTGGCGCATGATCGCCGACATCCTGCGCTTCTACAGGCGGGCGCCGGACGACCTGCGGCGGCTGGAGGGCTCGGGAACCTCCCTCGACGCCTATCTTGAGCATGGCCGATTCGGCCCCGCCTTCCGGGACGACCACCTCCTGCCCATGGCTGCAGCCATCTGGTCGACCCCCCTGGACCGCATCGGCGACTATCCCGCCGCCTCCCTGATCCGCTTCTTCCTCAACCACGGGATGATGAGCGTCTCCGGCCGGGGGCTCTGGCGGACGGTGACGGGCGGCAGCCGGTCCTATGTCCGGAAGCTGGTGGAGGCCGCACGGGCCGACTTCCGCACCGGTGTCCGCGTGGCGGGCCTGTCCCGCACAGAGACCGGCGTTCTGGTCCGGCTGGCGGATGGCGCAACCCTGGACTTCGACGAAGCGGTCCTGGCCGTGCACGGGGATACGGCCCTGGCCCTGCTCGAGGACCCGACGCCGGAGGAGTCCGCCCTGCTCGGCGCGTTCCGGTACGCGAAGAACCGCGTCATGCTGCACCGCGATCCCGCCCTGATGCCCCGCCGGCGGTCGGCCTGGACCGCCTGGAACCACATTGGCCGCCGTGACAGCCCCGGTGAGGGCCCGGTGACCTACTGGATGACCTACCTGCAGAGCCTCAAAGGCGCGGGCGACCTCTTCGTGACCCTCAATCCCCCGGAGGATTTCAGGCCTGAGAGCCTGATCGCCGAGATCCCCTACGAGCATCCTCTCTACGACGCCGCCGCCATCGAGGCGCAGCGGCGCCTCTGGTCCCTGCAGGGCGTGCGGCGGACCTGGTTCTGCGGCTCCTACTTCGGGCACGGCTTCCACGAGGATGCGCTCCAGTCCGGCCTGGCCGCAGCCGAAGCGATGGGGGCCCCGCGCCGGCCATGGACGGTGGCCGACGAGTCTGGCCGGATCCATCTGCCCGCCTCGGCGGCGGGAGCCTGAGCACAGTGACCGCCTCGGGCATCTTCGCCGGGGTCGTCACCCACGCCAGGCTGCGTCCGCGGCCGCACAGGCTGCGGTATCGAATCTTCATGCTGCTGCTGGACCTGGACGAACTCGGGGGTCTTGACACCCGCCTGAAGCGTTTCGCCGTCGGCCGCTTCGCCCTGACCGGCTTTTCACCGAAGGACCATCTCGACCATACCGGCCGAGACCTCAGGGGCCAGGTGGAAGCGATCCTCGCGGACGCCGGCCTCGAGGGTGGAGGCCCGATCCGACTGCTGGCCATGCCCAGGATCCTGGGCGGCGTCTTCAATCCGCTGACCGTCTGGTTCCTGCACCGGCGGGACGGCGCGCTCTCGGCGGTGCTTTACGAGGTCCGCAACACCTTCGGCGAAAGCCACAGCTACCTCATCCCCGCGGCGCCGCAGGGCGGGGACGTCCTGACCCAATCCATCGACAAGGGCTTCTACGTCTCGCCCTTCATGGACATGGACCTGACCTACGCCTTCCGGATCCGGCCGCCGGGCGAAAGGGTCGCGGTGTCCATCGACGTCTCCGACGCCGAGGGGCGCATCCTCACCGCCGCCTTCGCCGGAGAGCGGCGCGAGATGACCGACGCCAACCTGCTGGCGGCCTGGCTACAGCATCCCATGACCAGCCTGGGCGTCCTGGCGGCCATCCACTGGGAGGCTCTCTGGATGTGGCTCAAGGGCGAACCGATCCGACAGCGACCCCCGCCGCCGGCGGCGCCGGTGACCCTGGCGCCCGCCGCCGTCCGTGAGTTCCCCGGCCCGCATTGATTCCCTGCCGGCGTCCCCCACCTGTTGTCTTGATCCGGAGGCGATATTGGCTGAGCTCATTCTGACGATCATCGCCACCGGCGGTCTCCTGGGCGTGGCCGCCCTTATGTTCGCAGAGAACCTGTTTCCCCCGATCCCTTCCGAGGTGATCCTGCCCCTGGCCGGCTACGCCGCCGCCCGGGGCGACCTGCCCCTGGCTGGCGTGATCCTCGCCGCCACCCTGGGCGCCGTGGCGGGCGCTGCATTCTGGAAGGCGGTCGGCCGGACCATTCCAGAGGCGGGGCTCAGGCGGTGGGTCGACCGGCACGGTCGATGGCTGGCCCTCGAGGTCAGCGACCTTGACCGAGCGCAGGCCTTCTTCCGGCGCTGGGGCGGGCTGGCGGTCTTCCTGGGCCGGCTGGCGCCGGGGATCCGGACCCTGATCTCCCTGCCGGCCGGCGTCCTGCGCATGCCATGGGGCGTCTTTCTGGCCTGGACCACTGCCGGAACCTTCCTCTGGACCCTGGCCCTGACCCTGGCGGGGGTCTTTCTGGCCTCCCGCCACGATCAGGTGGCCGCCTGGCTGGACCCGGTGACCGAGATCCTGCTCGGCCTGTTGCTGGTGGCCTACCTCTGGCGCATCTGGCGTCGCGGCCGTCGTAGTCCGGCCGCCTGACTCGGGCTTGCCAGCCCCGGGCCAAGGCCCGAGACTTGGCCGCATGCTGAACCCTCTCCGCCTGCTCCCGCCCCTGCTCGCCGCCCTCCTGGCGGCGTCCCCGGCCGCTTCCGCTGACCGCACCGATCCGGCGCGCCTGTCGGACATCACCCGGGAGCTGGCCTCTGACGCCTACGGCGGCCGCGCACCCGGAACGCCCGGAGAGGCCCTGACAGTGGCCTACCTGGAGCGCGCCTTTCGCGACCTTGGCCTGGAGCCCGGAGGCGAGGCGGGAACCTTCTTCCAGTCCGTCCCGATGATCCGGACCCAACTGGGAGCCGATGGCCGATACGCGGTCACAGGGCCGAAGGGCGAAACCGTGCTGGCGCCGGGTCGGGACCTCTCGCTGATCTCCCTCCTTCCCGTGGACCGCGTGACGATCGAGTCCGCCCCGATGGTGTTTGTCGGGTATGGCGTGAACGCCCCGGAACGCGGTTGGGACGACTTCAAAGGTGTCGACCTGGAGGGAAAGGTCGCCGTCTTTCTGATCAACGACCCAGACTTTGAGGCGGCCGCCGCCGATCCCGTCGCCGGCCGGTTCGGCGGCCGGGCGGCCACCTACTACGCCCGCTGGACCTACAAGTTCGAGGAGGCGGTCCGGCGCGGCGCCGTGGCCGCCCTGATCGTCCACCAGACCGAGGGGGCCGGCTACGGATGGTCGACTGTCCTGGCCTCGGGGGGCGAGGGTTATGACCTTGCGCGGGCAAAGCCATCGGCTGAGCGCCTGCCCCTGCAGGGATGGCTCACGGCCGAGGCGTCGACCCGGTTGTTCGCCGCCGCCGGTCTCGACCTGGAGGCCCTGCGCCGCCAGGCCCGCTCGTCAGACTTCCGGCCCGTGGTGATGAAGGACCTGGCCTTCTCGGCCTCTGTCGCGGTGAGCTTCAGCCGGTTCGAGAGTCGCAATGTGATCGCCCGGCTCCCGGGCCGGAAGCGACCGGACGAGAGCATCATGATCGCCGCCCACTGGGACGCCTATGGCGAGGGACCGGCCGACGCCCAGCGGCGGCGCATCCGGCCCGGCGCCGTCGACGACGCCCTGGGCGTGGCCGGGGTGCTGGAGGCGGCGCGCCTGCTCAAGGCCGGGCGACGCCTGGAGCGGTCGGTGCTCTTCGCCCTCTGGACGGCCGAGGAGCGCGGCCTCCTGGGCTCGGAAACCTATGGCGTGCGCCCGACCACGCCGCTGGACAGGATGGCGGCCAACCTGACCCTGGATATCCTGCAGACTGCGGGACCGTCGCGCGATGTCGTGCTTGTCGGCGCCGGACAGTCCGAGCTGGATGACTTCCTGGCCGAAGCCGCAGGTCGTCAGGATCGGACGGTGACGCCGGACGCCAAGCCTGAGCGGGCCCTGTTCTTCCGGGCCGACCACTTCAGCCTCGCCCGCCGCGGCGTGCCTGCGCTCCTGCTGATGGGGCTGGGCGGCGGGGCCGACCTCGTGCAGGGCGGCCGCGCTGCAGGTGACGCCTGGGTCACCCGGTACACGGACGACTGCTATCACAAGACCTGCGATGCCTGGAGCCCGGACTGGGACCTGCGGGGCGCAGCGGCTGATGTCGACCTCGTGGTGGACATGACGCGGCGCCTGGCCCGCGTCGGCGTCTGGCCCGACTGGCGGCCCGGCTCGGAGTTCGCCCGGATCCGGGCGGAGAGCGCCGCCGCGCGCCGGCGCTGAAGGCTGCGGCGGCATCCGGACGTCACCGGACGTTGCGGAAACCTTCGATCAGGACCATCTTCCGGCCCTGGCCGCGACCGCGCGGCGCCCGGACCGGAGCTTCCGACGTGACCTTCTCCCGCAAGACCCTCTCGCGACTTTTCCTCGTCGCTGCGGCGCCCCTCTTTCTCGCCGCCTGCGGCGTCAACGCCATTCCCACCAAGGAGGAGGCGGCCAAGGCCCAATGGGCGGAGGTGCAGAACCAGTACCAGCGCCGGGCGGACCTGATCCCCAACCTGGTCGAGACCGTAAAGGGCTTCGCCGCCCAGGAACGCAACGTCCTGACCGAGGTGACAGAGGCGCGGGCCTCGGCCACGCAGGTCAAGATCGATGCGGAGACTCTGACCGACCCGGCGAAGTTCCAGCAGTATGCCGCCGCCCAGGACCGGCTTTCCGGGGTGCTTGGACGCCTGATGATGATTCAGGAACGCTACCCGGACCTGAAGTCCAACCAGAACTTCCTGGCCCTGCAGTCGCAGCTTGAGGGCACGGAGAACCGCATCGCCATCGCCCGCCGCGACTACAACGAGGCCGTTCGCAGCTACAACCTCGAGTTCAAGACCTTCCCGAACTCCTTCTGGACGGTGGTCCACCGCAACTCGAAGCCGATGCAGCTGTTCGCAGCCTCCGAGGCCGCCCAGGCGGCCCCGTCGGTCAGCTTCAGCCCGGCCGCGCCAGCGGCGCCCTCCGTCGCTGCAACGCCCGCGCCTGCGCCGGCCCAATGATGCGCCTGAGGGCTCCGGCCGCGAGAGCCGCCGCGGCCCCCGGAGACATCCTCCGCCGGGCCGGCCTCCGGCTCGCCTGGATCGGGATGGCCCTCGCCCTCCTGGTTCCGGGGGCCCTCCTGGTTCCGGGAGCGGCCCTGGCGGCGCCGACCTTCCCGGCCCTCACTGGCCGTGTGGTGGACCAGGCGAACCTCCTGTCGCCCGAGGCGGAGCGGACGCTCGACGCCCGTCTGAAGGCCCTGGAGGACTCCACGGGCCGGCAGATGGTGGTGGCCACCCTTCCCGATCTGCAGGGCTATCCCATCGAGGACTACGGCTACCAGCTGGGGCGCGCCTGGGGTATCGGCGACGCCAAGCGTGACGACGGGGTCCTCCTGATCGTCGCCCCCAATGACCGCCGGGTCCGTGTGGAGGTGGGCTACGGGCTTGAGCCCGTGCTCACCGACAGCCTGAGCTCGGTCATCATCCAGACCCAGATCGTTCCCGCCTTCCGCAGGGGCGACATGGAGGGCGGCATCCTTGCGGGCGCTGCGGCCATAGCCGACCAGCTGGCCCTGCCTGAGGGTGAGGCGAGGGCGAACGTCAAGAAGGCCGAGACGGCGGCCCAGGAGGGTGGGGGTTCTCCCCTCGTGACGCTTATCGTCCTGGCCCTCATCCTGTGGGTTCTCGTGGCGGTTATGCGCGGCGGCGGCCGGTCCGCGCGGGCCTTCCGGCGCGCCGGGCTGGGCGGCCCGGTGATCCTGCCGCCCCTTGGCGGCTGGGGTCGCGGCGGCGGTGGTTTCGGAGGCGGGGGGTTCGGCGGCGGCGGCGGCGGGTTTGGTGGCGGCGGATCTTCGGGGAGCTGGTGACATGCTGACGGACGGAGACCGCGAACGTGTGGCGGCTGCAGTGGCCCGCGCCGAGGCGGCCACCCGGGGGGAAATCTTCTGCATTGTCGCCCCGGACTGTGGCGACTACCGGGAGACGCCCCTGGCCGTGGCGGCCTTTGCGGCCCTGGCGGCGCCGATACTGCTCCTTGCGGGGGGCATACATGTCACCGTGCCAGGCCTCATCCAGGGCGGTTGGACCGCTGCAGCCGTGGGCGCCGCCGCCGGCGTCGCAGCGCGGGAGGCGGTGATGGG
>Ga0315902_10007543_pt1 | contig 14832 bp, 3 predicted proteins | sample LakEriMetagenome_9_FD_203523 | JGI IMG/M metagenome (GOLD analysis project Ga0315902, IMG submission 203523) | Freshwater fungal communities from buoy surface, Lake Erie, Ohio, United States - Buoy 12 MA117 | ecosystem: Environmental > Aquatic > Freshwater > Lake > Lake biofilm | place: USA... | reverse complement strand
TTTAATACTAACTATTACGAAACTAAATTTAAAAAATAATGACTGATACAATACATTCTATGAATTATAATTCACTAATAACGCCAGGTATTCAAGAAGAGAAATCTGCGTTTTTAAAGAATGCTGAATTACAAACTAAAGTACTACCAAGAGAATTGCAAATAAGAGGGGTGATGGCTGAAATCACCTCTCTATTGCTTTCTAAGAATGCTGCTTATGGAGATTCTGCATTAACACCTAGTAATGTTTTTAGTAAACAACCTTCAATAGAAGGGATTAAACTAAGAATTGATGATAAACTTACTAGGATTAAGAACAAAGGAATAACTGATCAAACAGAGGATACTATCTCTGATTTAATTGGGTATTTGGTATTACTTAAAATTGCTTTAAAAGAGCAGTAAAAAGAGAAAAGGGGGGCCGCTACGCTCCCCTTTTTTATTGCGGTTATTGAGCAGATCCAATAGGAGCATTAAAGAATTGAGAAGCAGTTTTTGGATCCATACTTTTAAACAATCCTCTTAGTATTGGAATAATATTTTCAACTTTAGCAGCAGTTTTTCTATCTCCTTTTTCATGTATACCAGATTTTCTTTCATAGAATACTCCATCTGTATCTCCAGTAACAAAATATGGGATTTCTTGAGTCATAATATGTCCACCTAATTCAATAATTTTCATAAGTGGACGAATAACTGCAGTAGGAGATGACGCTAATCTTACAAATTCTACAGGATTAGCAAACTGAGTTAATTCAGAATCTAATCGTAAAGCTTGGTAAGCCATAAATTGACTTGCATAATCTTCATCATCATCGTCATCTAATACTAGATAAGCAATTACCATACTAAGAGTTAAGAATCCAAATTGAACAAAGTTTCTTCTCATATTTTGTTGCTCCATAGGAGACATCATTTTAAAAACTTTTACAAAATTGAATCCATTTTCATAAGACTCAGTTATAAATCTTTTAAGAGTAATTAATGTACCTTCACTAATTGTATTAGTTTCAAGATCCATATGTATTCCACCTTTTAATCCTGTATGCCCATAATATCTTCTTAAAGATGGGATAAAATATCTTCTAAATAACATAACTAATTTACCATACCATCTTCTCTGAAGCATAGCATCATCCATTCCGAGTTTAATTTGGTTAGTTTTCTTAGTTATACCAGCTAATTTATTTCTAAAAGATTGAATATTAAAATTAGCAACTTTTGAATCTATTATAAATTTACCAGTTTTTGGATCTTTAATTAATATGTCATATACATTAGCATCTTTACCTTCAGCATTTTTAATTACATTTCCAGATGCATCTTTAAGTTTACCACGATAACTATCCATTAAAGCAAGCATTCTTTTAACAGCAGTTTCATGTTCTGCTAATTGTTGTAAAGTCATAGGGATATGAGCTGCACTTCTAAGAACTTTATTACCACTTCTTTTTTTAGTAGCGTTATTAAACCTTTCTCCTAATGCATCAAACATCTGAATAGCTTGTACAATTTTGGTTTCAGGGGTAAATGCTTGATAATCTTTTGCAGATCCTAATCCACCATCTTTAGTTAAATGATATGTTTTAGTAGCCCATGACCAATTAGACATACTCCAATATTGTCCAGCTACTGCTTCTTCTAATAGTTTAACATTATCTACAACTCCTTGGTTAAATGCTTGTAATAAGTTAAATGATAAAGTATTAAGAGCTGTATAAGATGCAAACTTATTAGCAAGTTTATTAGCAGATAATTCTTTACCTCTAAAATTAAAAGATTGTTTGAGTTCTTCTTCCCCAAAAAATACTTTATCAATAAACTCTGAAAGATGTTTAAAGTTATTACTTAATCCATCTTTACGTTGATGCTTAACAAATCCTAGCATTTCTGCTCCTCTATTAATAATGGTATTACCAGCAGAGTTTATTTCTAACACTTCTCTGTTTTTAACCATTTCTCTCATTAACATAACAGATCCTGCTACTTTACTTTTAGCTCTAAATAAATAAGCCATTCCAGCAAAGTGAATCATAGATGTAGCAATATCTCTACTTACAAGTTTTTCATCTACAGCATTAGTGTGAAAGATTGGAATTAACTTTTTAGTAGTATCTTTATTTTGATTAATAAGATCCCCGTAATTTACGTCAGTACTAAAATAATCATAAGTATCTTTTGCAAAATCTTTTGCAGCACCAAATGCTCCGTCTTTTTGTACTTTCTCTAATCCTTCAGATCTAATTGTAGGCATCATATAAGAGAAATCATCCCAAGGATTAATTATAAGATTAGATTTTACACCTAATACATTCTTTTGTAAATCTTTATATTTATCTAAAATAAAATTGTAGTATTCTAATGTAGCACCACTCATTGCTTTAAACTTAGGATTAGAATATGTAGCTCCTGGCATGTATGCTTTTGCTTTATAATATCCTGCTTCGGATTTATATGTAAGCATATCCCCTTTAATTCTAGCAATCTCTGCTTCAAGATAATCTATTTCAATTTGATCTTTAGTAGTGTTTTTTACATTAGCAAGTTTAGCAATTTTAACTTGTAAACTATTAGCAAGATTATCGTAAATAGTTTTAATTTTAGGATTAATCACTGCATTAGTACGATACCAATCTCCTACAGCTCTGTAATATTTTTTAGCATCTGCACTTTTTTTCCATACTTCTAATTCTTTTTCAGTATCTGGACGATTAAATTGCTTTGCATATTTTTCATACATAGCATTTTCATCTTCACGATATTTATTTACATTTAAAGGTTGAACTAATGTAAGAATAGAAATCTTTTCTTTTTTATTAGTTTGAGGATTATAGACATAATGAACTTGAGTTTCTAATAAATCTTCATTAAATGTATTAGGATTAATATCTGATCCTTTTACTGCTTTAAATTTATCATACCCTTCTTTAAATTCATTAATAAAATTTTGAACTTCATCATTAGCTGAATGATACATGTTTCTAATAGATAAAGCAAATAATTGTAAAGTAGGTTGAGTTGAATATACTAATGGATCTAGCATATAACTAAATGCAGATTTATCAGTTTGTGCTTCAGTTAACTCTCTTATAAGAGTTTCTCTTCCTATTTCTTTATTTTTTAACTGTTGTATATTAAGTGCAATTAACGCTTCTTTAAGTTGTGCTTTAGTAATCTTCCCATCTTTTTCCTGCTTCATTAAATCATAATATTCATCATCTTTTACAAGACCTACAATACGTTTATTATTTTCAATATTAGCAATTAAAATTTCAAGTTGAGTATTAATTTCTGGGGTATGATATTCTAAAAGATTATCAGCTTGAATAGGAATAGCAAACTTAATATAGTCTTGATTAAGTCCTGTAATATTAAGAATTGATTGTCCTAATTTAGTTTCTAATTTATCTAAAAACTGATATGCAGGATCTGTATCTTTAAGTAAATCTTTTTTATTTTTAATAGCAGATAAAATTCTTTGCATAACATTACTGTTATTTTTACCATCTCCAAAGAATTGTCCAACCCAATCTCCTACAGCAAATATTTTATTCATTAAAACCATTCTCTCATCATGTGACATTCTCTTTAAAACATCATCAGGATAATCTCTCATGATTTCATCATAAACTTCTTTAGCTCTTGAAGCAATACTAGCAGTATAATTAACAAAATCTACAAAATCTTCTACTTGATTTACTTCTTTTAATCTTGCTTGTAATAATTTAAGACGATCTAAAGCTGCTTGTTTATTAATATTAGAGTCAATATTTCTTTCTTCTTTTTGAATACTATCATATACAATTTGACGAGTATCATTAACAAGCTTTTTAAATGGGTCTGTCTCTTCTTTTAATGTTTTACTTCTACGAACACCTTCTACAAACTCCCCACTAAATTCTTTTCTATCTAATCTGCCTTCTAACATTTTAGATACTAATTCTTGAACAGCAGTATCTGTTTCAATATTAAAGAATTCTTTTATTGCTCTGAGTATTCTATTAACTATAGTTTGAATTTTAGAAGGATTCTTTCTATTAAATTTAGCACCTTCTAATCCCATAGCAGTAGCTAATACTTCAAAATCTAATCTTGATCCAGTTAATTCAGGATATTTAGCTTGTACAAGACTGTATAACTCTGTATCTTTAATTTCTTCAATTGCTCTTTTAATTGTTGGATTATCTTCTCCCAACAATTCAATAAGAATATGACTGAATTCATGAATGTGAGTATCTTCAGTCATTTTAAGAGGATTAATTCTAAGAGTAATTTGACCATTAGCATCTTTAGTAACATCCCCTTTAACTTCTAATTTAGGATCTACTACTACTTTAACTGGTATACCAACAGAATTAAATACAGATTGCAATTTAATAATTTGATCTTTAGCAGATTGATAATCAATTTGTTTTTCACTTTCTGTTAAAGGTTTACTTTCACTAGTATTTTGTAATCTAGCTGCAATTGAATCTAAATTTTGTTTACTAAAATTATTTAATACTGCTGCCTCTCTAAATACTAACTCCCCGTATTTTTCTAATATACTTTGTTTAACTTTAGATAATTTACCCAAAGGAGTAGGAGTAGCTTCTCTTTTTAAAAGTTGTTGTGCTACAGGAGTTAATGTAGATTCATCTAATTTATTGTAATTAAACTCATAATTAATAGTATGATCTGTATGTGTAAAAGCTGTTTTAGATTTTAATTCTGATAATACTGTAGGATTAACAGCAACTTCATATTCATAATTAGGATTAGCAGGAGCCCCTAAATAGTTTTCTATAGGTTTTTTAGTTTTACCAAGAGGTTTAGCAATAATATTTAATAATGGTTTTGATGCTTTATAATTAAGCATTAGAATTCCATTAAGTAACATTATTTGGTATAAGTTTTTACTTAACCCTGACTTATCTTCTACTTTATTAATACCTCCTCTCCTAACTAAATAGCTATTTTGTAAAGTAGTAATTATATCTTTAGAAGATATAGGTTCTCCTCTATCTAATTTAGAATCAATCATTCTAATCATATTAGTAGCTTGTGGAGACTCTTTTACAAATCCATTGCTATCAGTAGTTATAGTTACACACCCCATAATTTATTTTTATATTGAAATTTTACAGCTTAAAAATCCTCCTGTAGGACTTCCAGCATTATTTGTAGCAGGTTCAAAGTTAAGAAGGTTTTCACTATCTCCCATCATAGCATTTAATTCTACTCTATATCTTTCATCTCCTTCCCCTATTTCAATACCATATACTTTCTTACGAGCAAACAATTCTTTAACTGCAATATAAGTATTTTTGTTTAATTTCTTATATAATCTAGACAGTTTATTTTCATCTCTTACTACTATGTATTCTTGATAAGCATTTTCTACTTTTAATTCAGTTTGTCCTGTTCTATCTAAAGCATCAAAATTAATTTTTTTGCTATATCTTTTAAGTAAAGGTTTGCCTCCTGCTACCATTTTACCAAATGATTGCATATAAACATGCAAATCTTGCATATTAAAATAATTAGGATCTTCTAATTTAGCTTTTTCTTTTTCAAAGAATTGCACAATACTAGTAGGTTCATGACCTTCAACTTTTTGAATCTGAGTTAAATACTCAATTGGAATAAGATCATGATAAGATTGAGAAGATTGTCTAAAAGCATTAACTGCAAAATTGTTTACAATCAAATCTATTCCTAAAGATTTAATACGTAAAAAAGATGTTTTAATTGTAGAATCTACTGGAACTCCATCTTTATCAAGTTCTACAGGCCCGTCAGTTTTAATATACATTAATGGGTTGTAAATAAGATTTCTCAATCCATTAGTCATCTGCTCTTTTTGAGCACGAGTCATAGAAAATGAATTATCAAATTTAATTCCATAGAATGTTTCAGCAGTATCTCCTGTAACATCTTTTTGTAGATTAGCAATAAAAGGATTATGTAATATAGAAGGAAAATCTTTAGCTACAGATTCTAATTTAGTAACTATATTGGTATCTTTTTTAAAGTATTTATCATTAAGTCTTTGACCTTCTAAGTATTTTCTTAATGGAGATCCTGGTTTTCTAAGCATTAAAAACATCAAATTGTAATCAATCAATTGATGCATCTCAGGAGTAAGTTCTTTTTGTCCTGATAATTTTTTAATATTAAATTTAGCTTTTTCAAATGCTGCGGATCCTCTTGCTGGGAACATAACAGATCCAAATTCTAATCCAAATTTTAAAAGATCGTTATAAGCTTTTTGATATTTATATACAGAATTATTTCCAATAAATTGATCTACTACATTAGTAGAAGAATCAGGTCCATAAAGAATTACATCTTCATCATTATTTAATTGAGATTCAGTATTAAATGCTTCTGCTTTATCAAAGTAAGAATTAATTGATCCTAAACGATTCATACCATCCATAGCATCAGGAGTAATTCTTTTGTAAAATCTTTGAATAGATTGTCCAGCTTTGTAAAACTTATAGAAGTTATTCATAAACTGTATTTGTACAGTCTTATCTCTCCCTTCTTTCATTATATTTTGTAATTCTACAAGATTCATAGGAGTAATATCAATATCTTGAGGAGACATTGCTGGTGTTCCCCCATATAATTTTACTGCTGCTGAATATGCATTTTTAATCTGAGTAAGATCGTTATTATATTTAGTTTGGAAAATATTAATGAAATCTCTAATAATAGGTTGATTCAAAAACATTGTTCCCATTTTATTAGCATAGTCATCTGGGAATGTAGCCATAAACAATTGACGTACAGGTGCAGTAATTACATTATCATTTAACTCGTATTGAATAGGATCTTTACCAGCATCTACTGCAGCAGATAACCACATAGAACCTGCTTTATCTAAAGTCCTGACTTTACCAGTTTCATCTTTAGTTTGTTTAATAAACTTAGTAAAAGTTTTAATTTCCCCAGATGCATTAATTACTTTAATAGCATATTTATCATTAACATTAACTACACCATGCCATGCTACGTTAGCACCCGCAACTTGATTAGCCCAAATACCTCTCATAGTATTACCAATCAAGTTTCTTCCAATTGCATCAGCTTCAGTTCTATAATCGTTAAAGTCAAAAGTTTGAGCAAGTTCTGGGTTCTTTTTATTAATTTCCTTAACTAAATTTGGAAGAGTCTTATCATCCAAAGGACTTAATGTCTCTGCAAAATGTACAGGATTAGACATTACTGCCTCCATTAAATCTAATACAATATTAGTAAGTTGATTATCTGATACTTTATCTAATGATCTTAAATTATTATAATCTGGACTATCTTTTTTAAATGATGTAGTTCCATCTGCATTTTTAATTTGCTTAATAGATGGGAACATCAAATTCATTTTATCCACGTCAAAGTCAGATCCCATCAACTTGGTTAATTGACCAGGAACTAAAATTGCTTTTGCATAATTAGCAGGTAAGAATCCTTTAATCTTAAGGATTACTGTAGAAGCTTTATCTTGGTTAGGAATACGATAACCTATAACACGACGTAATTCTTCTGGAATAGAATCTAAAGTATATTCACCTTCAGGAAGATTAAAGTTTCTGAGAACATCTGGACGTACCATAATCTCAGCATGAACTAGACGATCTCCATCAATTTGATAGAACTTTAATTCTTCTTCTAATTCACGATTTTCATCAGTTGCAAATCCTCCAATCTGTGCTACTTGTACAGCTTCATAACCAGATACTTTTTGTTTAAATACTTGGTTATTTAAAGTTGACATTAATATAGATTCAAACTTTTTATTATAAAAAGGAAGATCTAATGGAATAGTAAATCTTGGAGATCCTGTCTCATCAAATACAATATCTAATGCACGTAAATAATTAGATGGAAGATCAGACTCTTTAATATTTTGTTCTAATAAAGATCTTACTGCTTTTAGTACTTCTAGTTTAATTTTATTAAACTCTTTAATATTGCCAGATTCTTTGGCTTTCATAAGTTTATCTAAACCATATTGTTTAGTAACCCTATCAATACCTCTATAAACTTTTTCAGATATAGCAGAATGCATTAACTCTTTAAGTTCTGCTCCAGATATTTTTGTAGCTGATTCTAATCCAGCATCAATAGTATAAATAGTATCATCTTGAACATTAGCAAGCATGTTCTTTTTAATCTGCCTATTAAGTGCTACTGTTGGATTTTCTTTAGCATCTGGAATAGTTTGTGGGAAACGTAATCCTCTAGAATTATTTTTACTTACAAATACTCCAGTATATTCTCCATTAATTCCTTGAACAGTATGTGGAGCTTTTCTTCCTGATTTTTTACCTGATACAACATTTACAACATGTACAGGTTCTAATCCAGCATATACTTCTTCACTTTCCATTCTTTGACGAAGATCATTCATTCTAGGCCAGTTAATTGTATACTCTTCTAAAAGAATATTATAAGAGTTCTTCTCCATAATAGCATGAGTAACATTAGCACTGTTTGAAATTTTTTCGTAGTAAGGTTTTATAGGTTTTATTTGAACAGCATCTCCTACTTTAAATCCTTCAGGAACAAATCCTTCTTGATATACAAATTTCTTTTGACCTACAGGCGCTGCTTTATATGCTTTATATGCAGCTTCATCATTTATATCATCCCACAATCCTAATCCTTGTTGAATTGCTCTGTACATATCAATACTAATCCATGCTTGAGCGTCAGTAGCATCGTATTCTCCAGGACGATATGCATCAGATATAGATCTAGCCTCTTCTTCTGAATATAAAAAATTTCCTTTAGAATCTTTTGCATTAACTAATCCTTGATAAATATTATCTGCAACAGCATTTTGTCTTTTAGCTTGTCCAGTAGATTGTAAGTTTCCTTTTAAATCATACAATGTAGTTTCATTGTATTCTGCAAACATTCCATATTCAGGGGATGTAGCAAGATCTCCTTTAACTAATAATTTAATTCCAGGAGTAGTCAAGTGACCCATACGTTTGTAAAATTCTTCAGTAGATTTAAATAATGCTCTATTACCACGGAATAGTTTAATTAACTCTAGTCTTGCTATTGCCTCTTCAAAAATAAAGTTTTTAAAGAATTCATCTTTATTTCCTTTAACATGTCCAAATCCAATATCAGACATGCGATCATTATCATTTAAAGTTTTTTGTAACTCACTTGCTTTTCTATCAAAATAAGAAATTACTTGATCAGTCATTCCTGCAAGTAAATTATCTATTTCTCTAAGTCCAGGATTAGATAATCTTTCTTCTTTAGTAGCTTTTACATATTTTCCAATTACATCACTTAATCTATCATGCCCGTCTATTTTTTCATTATTTAATCCAAAGGATATATTCTTAACAATCTGTTCTCCTTTTTCATTAACAGCAGTTAATTGAAAAAATTCTTCTTTAAATGCTCTTCCTAATAATTTATCGTTTTCATCTACAATTCTATTAGTCTTTTCATCATAATGATATCCTTGAATTAAATCAGAGAATGGAATTTTACCAGTTAAATAATTTTTAACTTGTCTTTTAGCTTCTGCTACACGTAATAAATCTTGTATTATTAATCTTTTAACAAGTTCTTGTTTAAGTTCTACAGTACTTTTAGTTCTATCAAGTACATTATATTTATTACTTAAAAGTTTAGGGACAGCAACTAAAGAATATTTACTACGATCTGCTTGTGCAGGTACAGCTACATAAAATGTTTTTTCTTTACCCCCATTAATGTAGTTATTAATACGAACTACATAATTATCAAATTCACTAAAGTCTTCATAAGTAATAGCATCATCTACTCTATCACCTTTAATAGCATCAAAATCTTCTACAGAAAAATCTCCTAAAAATTCTGCATTACCTTTTAAATGTTGAATAAGTATGCTACCAAATTCTTCTTTTTCTCCCCCTTTTATTGAAGGATCTTGAAGATATACTTTAATTAAATCTGCTGCTAAACTTCCACCATTCTTAATAGTATTAACAATTTCTACTAAATGGCTTTGTAGATTAACAGGATACTTAGATTTACCATCAGATGTTACAACACTTTCAGGAGCTGGAGGTGTAAACAATGAATTAATTTCAGCAAATATTCTTACACTAGAAGTTTCAGCTTGAATATAAGTTTTAACTGGATTAGCTTTTGCCTCTAATAGTTTACCTAAGAATTGACCTTTACCTGGTTTTTCATATTTACCAAGGTTATTAAGTATTAATCTTAAGTTTTGGAATAACTCTTTAGCAAGATCACTTCCTTTCTTGTTAACCATTATTCCTTTATCATTCTGAATAAAGATTCCCTCTTCACTATTGATAATAGTTTGTAATGCTTTTTGAGTTTCTAAAAGTGTAGCAGAACTTCCTAAATGCATTCCTAAATCCCAAATAGTTTGAGCAAGTTGTTTAGTAGTAGGATGTATATCTTCTCCTACAGTTATTAATCTTGCAGGATTTCTTCCATATAAGTCTTCTTGTACAGACATGAAAGAGTTAACTGCAGATTTAAGTTTATCTTCTTTAATAGATCTAGTAGTTGCTTCTACATTATTACCATCTGCATCTACTGTCATTTTAATAGATTCGTTATATAATGCTCTATCAGAATTTACACCTTTATCTACTACACTAAGATTCCATTTATCTAATTGGTTCTCTAATCCTGTTTTTCTATTAGCATTAATAACATCTACAAATCTTGCATTACCTGCCTCTCTAGTTTTATGCAATACAAATCCAGTAAATGCTAAACTAAATCCTGAAAAGAACATAGCTTTTTCTGAATTAGTTCTTTTTGAAGAACTTAAGAATTCATATACTCTTTTTAAATGTGGTTTAAATTGAGAATGATTCTTCATTTTTGCTAGCAATTGCTCATAAGATTGAGATCCAGCTACTATACTAATAAGTTCTGCATAGATATAATTTTTATCCATGTAAGTTGTTACCCCAAAACTATTAGGAATAGGACTATAAATACTAGCTAAGAAATTTCTAAGTTTAGCAGTAAAAGATTTAGAAGGAGATTTTTCTAAACTACTCTTCCCATAAATCTTTTCAATGTGAGCATCTATCTCTTCATAAGATGTTTCAAGATCTTGATTATCTTCATCTTCTATATCTCTAATAACAGCTTCGCGTAGCTCTTGTTGTTTATCTTTACTGCGAGTAGTAGGTACTAAACCTCTATCAGCTAGTTTAGATAATAAAAATTCTCTCCAACCTTCTATAATTAAGTTACCAGTTGCAGGATCTTTTTGTGTAAACCATGTATCCCATACATTAATAATAGCAGATCTAAAGTTATAAGTAGGATCTGGTCTACCACTAGCATCAGTATCTTTAATATCGACATTATACTTGTCCATTAAATCTACCATTGTTTGTTCGTTTTCTTCTGTAGGATTCTTTTCGTAAGCAATTTCAGCTTTAAGCAATTCTAATGCTGCGGCTGTAGTAAGTTTTGAACCATCAGTAGTTACATACAAATGATCTGTAACCAACTTATTTACGATTAATCCTCTATTTTCTCCAATTCCTAAACTTGCGTTTAAACCAAATTCTTTTTTATTAAACCGATTACTATTTTTAGTTTCTATAAAAACAGTTTCTAATACAGACAAAGTTTCTTGGAATTTGACATCTCCAAATCCTTCTCTATACATATTAGCTGTATTGTTTCCTTGAAATTGTTGAGGATTTCTAAATACATTACGCTTATATATGTTACGATTTAAAGAGTTAGATTCAATTAAAGAGTATACTTGTTTAATGCTTAAGTTATCACTAAACATTGCTTTAATCCAATTCCATAGATTTTTAAACCATGATTTAAGTTTACCAGATAATGTTTTACCAGACTCCTGTTCTGTAAGTACATACTCTCTAAACCCTTCAGCCATTTTTTCTTCAAGAACTAATCTATTAGCTTCTCTATCAGAAATATCTGGGAATTGTTTTTTAATCTCTGCAATCTCTGCATCAGTAGGTTTACCATATTCTTTCTCAGCTTCATTGTATAATTCAATTCTTTGAGAATCTGATAACATTGTTCTAAATGTTATATGATAAGCTTCGTGATATTCTGTTCCAACTTCAGCACTACTCCAAAGTTTTACAGCAGCATTTTCTACATATCCGTGAATTTGACCATTACCAATATTCTTTGCCATGTCGTAGAACTCTACAGACATTCCAGGAAATCTTTGCTCTAACCAATTTAAAGCTTTTTCTTTATTAATAGTTTCAGTAGCAGTAGATTTTTGAGTTCTAAATGCAATACTAGAATTAGCAAGTTTATTAACTCTTGGATTAGTTAAAGTAATTTCATTCCAAGTATTACCATATTCATCTTTAAATTCTCTAGGTTCAAATCCTTGTTTTTTAAGAATATTTCTTACAGTATTTTCATAGAAATTATATATAGGTCTTAAAGCACCAAATCCTTCTTTATCTATTCTTGCAAGTTCTTGTTTAAGTTGATCTATTTCTCTTGAATTCTTTTTTAACTCTTCTTCTTTACTTACAGTTACAAATCCTTCAGGTCTCCCCATATCATCATAACTTATATCTTCAAAATTTTCTATTCCGTCTGGTAATTTTTCTAGTCTTTTTTGCTCTTCTTGTAAAAATTTAATCCTATCTTGTTTTTGCTTCTTAAACTCTTCTAAAGTAGTATGTCCTTCAACTTTACTAGCAGTATTACCAGAAGGAAATAATACTTTTTCATATCCTTGTTTAACACTATCTTGAATAATAGATTTAACAAAGAATGTTACCCAATTATTGTCTTTGTTTAGAAGTTGAAGAAATTGGTTTTCGGTAGAATCTCTTTTACCATACTGTATAGATACAAATGTATTAGAGGATAAATTGTACATAGCTACCCTTTTACCATTTTGGTATTTATATATAGCCGTTGTAGATTCTTTTGGGTTTTCTTTTTTGTATAAATTTGCATTATCTACTTCTAAAGATGACGAAAACTCTTTAGTAGAGTTTAGTAATATTTTTCCATCTATAGCATCAAATTGTTCTCTAGTTATTCTTGTTCTACCTATTTCATCATTTTTAAAAGCATCTGAACTGCTATATTCCTCTCTTTTATTTAATAAGTTTTCTTTATCTCTACCTTTCTGAAATAAATCAGATTGTACTTCTAGTATTCTACGAATTTTAGGATAATTTTTTAAGTAATTATTATATTCTTCATCTGTCATTGCGTTTACATCAAGACCCATTGTATTGGAATAAGGACTTGGTTCATCACTTCTAAACCATCCAATACCTTTATCTGTAGCAAACTGAGCATGACCTTTAATAGAAGGAGTTATAGCAGGTGTAGCAATCTCTTGTTCTGTGTAGTTAATTCCTCCTGGAACTGTTAAATTAGAATAATATTGAGAAGGTTTATTTCCTATGTTTTTTAATACTTCCTCAGCTTCTTCTCTTGTTTTATATGCTACAGGATTTAATAAATTACCATTTTTATCTTTAATTACAAAATCTCTAAAAACACTGTTTTGTTCAATATATAAACTATTTACATCAACATTAGGAGTGTATCCATATACTCTATTAGCACTTTTTGCAGTTTCTGTAGCAATATTAATTTCAACAGCATAAGAATATGCTGCTAACATATCTGTAATTAACTCAGATGTTTTAACTTCTGTTTTACCTTGAGTTTTTAAAAACTCTAACATTAAGTCAACTTGTTCAGTAGGAACACCTTGACCATTTAAATATTTACGAATATTAGTAATTTCATCAGCAGTGCTAACTCTAATAGTTTTTCTATTTTCTAATGCTTTAGAAAGACTATTAATAATTTTATGAGTATATTGTACTGTTCCTCCTACAGATGCTGTTATAATACTATTTTTATAGAATTCATTAGGAACTTCTCCTTGATATTTATCCCATAAATAATATGCAATATTCTCATTATTAAGTTCAATAAGTTTATTAAACTGTTCTGCAATCTTTTTATCTGCTAGGTTTGGACAAAAACTCATATATAAATATTATTAACATTCAGTATTACTACCTTTTGTATTAGCCTGTTTAGGATCTACAAAATTAGTATTACGGTTCTTTCTAGCAAATTTACTAGAACTAGTCTTAACTTCAATGGAATTTTCTCCTTTTCCTGCATTTACATAAGTGGTTGTTGCAGGTGATGGAGTAACATCAGGAACAGTTCCTAACAATTGAGAAAGATCTGTAATACTACCTACAAGTTCTTTATTAAGTTCTTCAACAGTAGGTTCAGTTGATATAGCAGTTGGTACCTCTGCTATTAATCCAAATTCAGCATTAATTTGTGCTAATACTTCAGGAGCAATATCAAAAGCTTCTTTAGGAATTACTTTTACTACAGGTTGAGTAGCAGGTGCTGGTTGAGTTGGTTTACTTTCTAAAGCATCTAATTCTGCATTATAATCTGCTTTAGATATTACATCAGTATCTCCTGTTTTTGTACTTCTAACATCAATTGAATTTTCAGTTACTCTTTCAACTTGATATTCTTCTAATTGAAATGTTATAATATCACCTCTTTTTAAATCATCAGCTTTCTTATCAGAACTAGGAGAAGGTTTACCTCCTTCTAAAGCAGTTAGTTCTGCATCTAACGGTTGTAATACACTTTGTACCTCCTGTAGTAAAGAATCATAATTAACATTATCCTTTTCAGCAGACATTTTTAAGTTCGGAGTATTGATATTTGGTGAACTTAAATCTAGTCTCTGAGTACCTTTGTTGAAGAATATCTTTACTACTCTGGGATTTTTGGCATAGGAATTATTAGGTACTATATAAGCGGTACCCTCTTC
>Ga0315902_10007542_pt1 | contig 14832 bp, 10 predicted proteins | sample LakEriMetagenome_9_FD_203523 | JGI IMG/M metagenome (GOLD analysis project Ga0315902, IMG submission 203523) | Freshwater fungal communities from buoy surface, Lake Erie, Ohio, United States - Buoy 12 MA117 | ecosystem: Environmental > Aquatic > Freshwater > Lake > Lake biofilm | place: USA... | reverse complement strand
TAAAAGAAGCAATCGCTGATGCAAAAGCTGTTAAAGAAACTGCTATTGCAAATGCAAAAGCTGCTTTGGAAGAAGCGTTTACTCCTTATCTGAAAGAAAAGTTAGCTGCAAAGTTAGCCGAAATGGATGATATGGAAGAAGCTGAAATCGAAGAAGCTAAAAAAGACGAGAAGGAAATGAAGGAAAATTTTGACATGGACGAAACCAAAGAAATGGATGAAGCTTACAATGTAGATGAAGCTGATGAAATGGAAGAAGGTAAAGAACTTGACGAAATGGACCTTGATGAACTTCTAAGAGAACTCGATGAAATGGAAGAAGGAAAAAAAGAAGACGTAATGGAAGGTGAAGATGACCTTATCAACGAACCCAAAGGCCCTACAGCACATGGTAATGTAGCTGAAGAGGAAGAAGTAGAAATGGGTGAGGAAGAAGATGAGGAAATTGATCTTGAAAATATGTCTGAAGATGACCTGAAATCATTTATCGAAACAGTAATCGCCGATATGGTAGCCGCTGGGGAACTAGAGGGTAACATAGAAGGTGGAGAAGAAGAAGGTGAAGAAGTTGAAATCGAAGACGAAGAAGAAACCGATTTGATGGAACGTAAAAAGTACGGTGGTAACAAAGGAGACGTACCTGCTGCTAAACGTGGTGACAAAAAAGACACTGCTGAAGAAGAAGGCGTTGAAGACTACAAGAAAAAGAAAGTAGCTGAGATATATGATATCGGAGCTATGAGTCTTTCAGATGCAGAAGCTATTTTAGCTGCTATTGCAGGTGTAGTTGGAGTTCCTTTAGCTTCAATCGCAGCTGCTTATGCTGAAGACAAAATCAGAGGCGTTAAAGACCTTATTAAAGGTAAAAAACCAGCTATGAAAGAAGGAGACGACATGTACGAAGGTGAAGTTGATGAAATGAAAAAAGAAGTTGAAGAGTTAAAAAAAGAACTTAACGAAATCAACCTTTTAAATTCAAAACTTCTTTACGTAAATAAAATCTTCAAAGCTAAGAATTTAACTGAAAACCAAAAAACAAAAGTATTGGAAGCTTTTGATAAAGCAACCACAGTAAAAGAAGTAAAATTAGTATTTGAAACCTTATCATCTGAAGTTAAAGAGAAAAAATCCTCTGTAACTGAATCAATGATTGGTGGTGCTTCTAAAGCTGCAGGTATTGCTCCAAACAAAACTCCAATTCTAGAAGTTAACGATCAATTTGCTAGATGGCAAACGTTAGCCGGTATTAAAAAATAATTTTAACCCAAATTTAAAAAACAAAAACAAAAACAATGTCACAAGTACAACAATTACTCGAAAGCGCAGCTGGCTCATGGAAGTCACTTCAAAGCGATGCTGCTAGATTGGCTGGAAAGTGGACCAAAACAGGTCTTCTTGAAGGTCTTGGCGAGGTTGACAAGAACAATATGTCTATCTTGTTAGAAAACCAAGCAAAACAATTAGTAACTGAAAACAATACTATCTCTTCAAACTCAACTTTCGTTTCTAACGGTCAAGGTGAGAACTGGGCTGGTATCGCTCTTCCTTTAGTACGTAAAGTATTCGGTACAATCGTAGCTAAAGAATTCGTTTCAGTTCAACCAATGAACATGCCTTCAGGTCTAGTGTTCTTCTTAGATTTCCAATATGGAAACACTAAGCAGCCATTTACTGCCGGTGGTTCACTTTATGGTAACAGAGACACAGCTTCTCAATTCCCATTCTCTACTCCAGCTCCTGTAGGTGGTTTATATGGTGGTCCTGAGGGTCGTTTCACTTACTCAACTAACCAATTCTCAGCTTCTGTAAACTTAGCTAACGTTGCTTCTGCATCAGCAGCTACTTACGCAGATGTTAATTTCGATTCAGCTTTCTCACAATCAATCGTTGATGCTGATATTATTAAATTAACAGTTCCTGTAGCAGGTTTAACTGGATTTGACCAAGATGGAGTTCGTGGATTCGTAATCTATTCAGGTTCAAGTGCAACTGCTGGTCCTGTTCCTGCATCTGCAACTTTACAACAATTCACTAGCTACAACTACACAGCTGGAACAATTAGCTTCTACGTTACTAGTTCTTTAACTGCTGCTGCTATCACTGGTTCTTATGTAGTATTATACACTAAGAATGGTTCACAAGATGGTATCCCTGCTTACTCAGGTGGTAACAACTACAGTGGTTCTGGTCGTGGTGATTTCGAAGCTTCAGGTTCTTTCGCAGTACCTAACGCCGCTTCAAACGTTCAAATCGAGATCCCAGAGATCAACGTTAGAATGCAATCACAAGCCATCACTGCTAAAACCAAGAAATTGAAGGCAGTATGGACACCTGAATTCGCTCAAGATTTAGCTGCTTACCAAAACATCGATGCTGAAGCTGAATTAACAAACATCATGTCTGAGTACATTTCAATGGAAATTGACCTTGAAATCTTAGATATGTTGATTGAAGATGCTGCTGCTGCAACTGAGTACTGGTCAGCTAAAAACAACGAAGTTCTTAACGATGCTGGTACTGCTTTCGTAGCAAATACTAACAACGCATTCTACAACACACAAGGTCAGTGGTTCCAAACATTAGGTACTAAAATCCAAAAAGTATCTAACAAGATCCACCAGTTGACTTTACGTGGAGGTGCTAACTTCTTAGTAACTTCTCCAACAATCGCTACTATCCTTGAGTCAATCCCAGGATTCGCTTCTACAAACAACGGTGAAGCTGATCAAATGGAATACGCTTTCGGTGTACAAAAAGTTGGTGCAGTTAACGGTCGTTACAAAGTTTACAAAAACCCTTACATGACTGAAAACTTAATCCTTATGGGTTATAGAGGTTCTCAGTTCTTGGAAACAGGTGCTGTATTCGCTCCATACATTCCGTTAATTATGACTCCTCTTGTGTACGATCCAGATACATTTACTCCACGTAAAGGTCTCTTGACTCGTTACGCTAAGAAGATGTTACGTCCTGAATTCTACGGTAAGATTTACATCAATGGTTTAAACACCATCTAATCTGAAGTAAATAAGGATTAATCTTTGAAAATTGAACCCTGCGCAAGCGGGGTTCTTTTTTTTCATATTTATAATAAATGGATAAATTAGTATCATATAATTATAATTTAAATGTTCCAACATCTGGAACTATAGAAGAAGGTAACGTATCTTATGCTACCGCATCTTTTGTAGGTTCAGGATCATTTGGATTAATATGGGGGTATGAAGTATGTTCTATTAATGGATACACATTTATAACAGATTCATATACACAAAGTTATGCCCCATTAAGTTCTTCTGCTACTCCATTATTTTATGTTACTACTACAACAACATCAATTGATGTTTTAGATACTATAAATAGATTACCATATAGAATTACTCAACCTCCTTTTACTTATATTAATTCTGCATTGAAATGGGTTAGTGGAAGTGGAGAATATATTACTTTATATACTTGTAGTGTATATGATTATCCTGCTAATTTATTACAAGAAGATGGATTTTATTTATTACAAGAAAACGGATCATTAATTGAATTAGAATTTTAAATATGCCAAATTTACCTATAACCCAATTACCAAGTGCTAGTGCTTTACAACTAACAGATTCATTTGCTGTTGTTCAAGGAGGAATTACTAAACAAACTCCTCTTTCTTCTGTTATTTACGCTCAAGGAAATTCGTATGGATTATTTGCTCAAACAGCAAATAGCACTACTATAACTGGTACCACCACAGAATCTACATTAATAAATGGAGGTGTTGGAACATTAAGTGTACCCGCAAATGGATTTCAAATAGGTGATAGTTTTCGAGCAGATTTCGGAGGATTACTTTCTTCAAAAAATAATGATACTATTCGAATTAGAGTTAAAGCAGGTTCCGTAATATTAGCAGATTCATTACCTCAAACAATGCAAGCAGCTACAGATGATGTTTGGCAACTTTCCGTAAATTTTACAGTTAGAACATTAGGTGGTCCTGGTGTTGCATCTATTGTATCTTTAGGGGTGTTCCATAGCACAAAACAGTCTAATAATTCTCAAACAGGATTTGCTTTCAATACTGTTAATAATACAACTTTTAATACTACAATTCCCAATACTTTAAACGTTACAGCCCAATTCAATTCTAACTCTACAGACAACGCAATATACTCAGATATTTTTGTTTTAAATAAAATATACTAAAATTAAAAAACTTTTAAAGAGAGGCCTAGAGTTTTCTAGGCCTTTTTTACTTATAGGTATTCCTACTATATGTATATGGGAATAATAAGTTAAACTAACGTTTTTAAAAATGAAAGAAACCCCAAGTCAGTTGCCTTTACAAAGTTATGTAATGAACTTCCCCTTCACCTTATCAACATCTGATCCTAATAATATTTGGATGCAAGAATTATCTGATGAGGATTTAACAATTAATAAACCAAAAGCTTATAAACAATTTATGGACTTGTACAACTTCATGTCAGGTCAATCTTTAGTTTATCTTTTACCTTCAGAAGGTAATTTTCAAGATCAAGTTTATGTAGCTAATTTAGGTCTACAATTACCCCATTTAAAAGATAGAAATACAGTTTTACTTTCTAATTACACATCAGATCCACGTAAAGGTGAGGAGCTGGTCGGTAAAAAATTCTTTGATATGATGGGTTATGATACGTTTATATCGCCGTTCAAATGGGAAGGCGAGGCAGACATCAAATACCTATATGATAATGTATATATAGGTGGATACGGCATTCGTTCAAACATAAAAACGTATGAGTGGATGGAAAAAGAATTTGATATGAATATTATTAAATTAGCTATGACTGATGAATATTTGTATCACTTAGATTGTTCAATTTTCCCACTTAATGGTGATCAAACATTAGTTTCTACTGAATTGTTCGATCCTCAAGAACTTAGAGAAATAGAAAAATACACAGAAATTATTGATGTTGATGTAGATGATGCTTTATGCGGAATGACCAACTCAGTAAGAATGGGTAATATGATTTTATGTGCTTCAAATATCTCTGAAATGAAAAAAACAGATGAGTATTATGAAATGGAAAAACATAAAATTAATTCATTAGAAAAAATTTGTTCTGATGCTGGTATGGAACCTGTGTTATTTAACCTATCAGAATACATGAAATCAGGTGCTATGTTATCTTGTATGGTAATGCATTTGAATAGAATAGATCACAATAAAACTTTACTGTAATGGCTCAAAGATTAGAAGATTGGCTAAACGGTGAAGTTAAAGAATTACAAAAACTTCCCGTAGGAGAATTATCAAATACATTTTTCTTTAGAGATCCCCTACGCCCAAATTATATTGATTGGGAACATTTCTACAGTCCTGCTGATGGTACTATTTTGTATCAAAAAGTAGTTCAACCTGATGAATCAGTTGTGGAGATTAAAGGTATGAATTATACCTTAAAAGACGTAATGGGTGACGATGATTATAATAAACCATCTTTAGTTATAGGTATATTTATGTCATTTTATGACGTTCATATAAACCGTATACCTTATGGTGGAATCCTTAAATATAAACATTTAGAACCCATTGAATCAACAAATAAACCTATGTTAGCGGTTGAGAAGGATATCTTGAATAAGGTAATCAATCCTAATAATATGGATTATTTGAAATATAACGAACGAATGTTTAACCAAGTGTATGTTCCTTCTCTAGATTACACATACTATCTAATACAAATAGCCGATGAGGATGTAAACGTAATTGCACCCTTCAAACACCAAATGGACTTATGTGCTCAAAATGAGAGATTTAGTTTAATCAGATGGGGTTCCCAAGTAGATTTAGTTCTACCTTTGGATGAAAGATTTAATTTCGAGCTTGTATTAGATGACGCAATGCATGTTAACGCAGGTCTCGATAAATTAGTAAAAATTAATTTAAAAGACGATGACATCAAACCATCATACCGACGAGGTATTTAGAGAAAAAAGAATAGTGAAAAACCCTATTAAATTTAAAATTCCTTTAAACGAAGAACAAAAAAACGCTAAAGACGAAATATTAAAAAATACATTAACTATTTTAGCTGGTCGAGCAGGTTCAGGAAAAACATTACTTGCTTGTCAAATTGCATTAGATGGGTTATTAAGAAGACATTTTGAAAAAATTATAATTACTCGTCCAACTGTATCAAGAGAAGAAATTGGATTTCTCCCAGGCGATTTAAGAGAAAAAATGGATCCTTGGGTACAACCAATTTACCAAAATATGTATTCTCTTTATGATAAAGAAAAAGTAGAAAAACTTATTGAGGATGGTAAAATAGAAATTGTACCTTTAGCATTTATGCGTGGTAGAACATTTTTAGATTCTTGTATTATTGTTGATGAGGCACAAAACGTTACTCATGAACAAATGGAAATGATTGCTACACGTATTGGTCTTCGTTCAAAAATGATTGTTTGTGGTGATGATTATCAAGTTGACTTAAAAGCAAAACGCGATTCTGGATTTAGATTTTTATATACAGCAGCACGTAAAATAAAAAATATGTGTGCCATTACTTTAAAACAAAATCATAGAGATCCTATTGTTGATGATTTGTTACAAATATATGAAGAAGCCGCTGAAATAGGAATTACTACCGGCTCAGCAGGAACAAGTGGAAAAGCTAAAAAGTAAGGAAAGGAACCATAGCTTTTTAATATTTATTATAAAAAAGCATGGCCACTTTAACTACTCAAATTTATGAAATACTAACTCTTGATGGAGAAGATGTAGGAGCTTCATATATTAACACTATCAATGGTATTAACTATTTAGATAACCGATCTCTAAGCATCCCATCAGGTTCAGTTACTACTATTTTTAATCTGGATTCAGTTCCAGGAGCAGGTACTTTTGTAACAAGTAGTATTAGATATATAAGAGTAACTAATACAGCTCAAACAAATGTTCCTGTTAAATTAATCATTTCTTCTTCAACTGAGGCAATGAGTTACCTAATTACAACAGGTAGTTCATATATGTTATCAACAAGTAAAATGACTGGAAGTACTAGCGGTTTATCTTTTGATGATATCAAATCAGTTAAAGTATCCCCATCAGGTAGTAGTGGAAGTATAGAATATTATATTGCAACAACTTAAATAAATTATGGCATCTACAGTAATTCCAATTTGGCCCGGTTCAGCATCATTTGCTACTGTATCTTCTTCTTACTATGTAACAGGAAGTTGGCCTCCTCCTACTCCATTTGGATTTTATGATAATGACCCTGAATTCAAAACAGATGCCAATAAGGTTTCTAACTTTTGTGCTTTACATTTAGGTTATCCTATTGAAAACGTCGAATTACAAGAAATAAATTTCTTCGCTGCTTTTGAAGAAGCAGTAACAGTATACGGAAATGAATTATATGCTTTCCAATTAAGAGATAATTACTTATCTTTAGAAGGAGCTTCGGATAGAATTGATGTAAATAATTCTGTATTTACTCCTACAATGGCTACTATTGTTAGATTGTCTCAACAATATGGTGAAGAAGCAGGAGCCGGTGGTAATGTAACTTGGTTTAAAGGTCAACTTAAATTAATTCCCGGAGTACAAGATTATGATTTATCATTATGGGCTGATGAATTAGGAATTACAGGTGGTATAGAAATAAAAAATGTATTCTATCAACCACCCCCAGCAATTAATCAATTATATTCACCAACCTTAATGACAGGTCAAGGTGGTTTAGGTGGTGTTCCTCCTTTAGGATTTTATGGATTTGGATATGGTTACGCAAATTATTTGATGATGCCTACAAGTTTTACAATGCAAAACTTGCAAGCTATTGAAATGCAAAATACTGTAACATTATCAAATTATACATTTAATATTGTAAACAACATTATATCTGTATTTCCTGTTCCTGGTACTGGAATGACTGGGGATGATTTTGATGGAGGAAATGATTTAGGATATGGGCATTATTTAATATTTGATTTTATCAAAATTCAAGATAGAATTGATGCTGCTTTTGCTGATGGTACTAATAAAATTAGTAATACATCAAATGCACCGTATATGAATCCAACTTATGCTAAAATTAATTCAATAGGTAGAAGTTGGATATTTGAGTATACTTTAGCTAAAGCTAAAGAAATGTTAGGTTTAACTCGTAACAAGTATTCTCAAATTCCTATTCCTGGAGCTGAAGTAACCTTAAACGGTGACTCTTTAGCTACACAAGGTATTGCAGATCAAGAAGCTTTAATTACAAGATTAAGAGATTATTTTGATCAAACTTCACGTCAAGCATTGCTTGAAAGAAGAGCAGCAGAATCAGTTGCTAGAGTTGAAGAAATTAAACAAGTACCAATGACAATATTTATAGGATAATATGGCACTATACGGACAAATGCGAGATATTTCTATGTTTCGATTCATTAATCGTGAATTGATGTGGAATATTATTTCTGAACAAATAGTGTTTTATAAATATAATGTTACAACAACTAAAGTAAATATGTATGGTGAAGCATATGAAGGTAGAAACTTTGCAGATCCAGTCTTATTATTTTCTTTAATTGAAGTATCAGACCAAACATCGCCAGTAAGTGAATTTGGTGTTGGATTTAAATGGCCTACTACTTTTAGATTTTTAAGAGATGATTTAGTTGATGCTAATTTACATCCTGAAGTAGGAGATATAATAATGTGGCAAGAAGGGTATTGGGAAATAGATAATGTAAATGTTAGTCAATTCTTCGTAGGTAAAGATCCTGATTATCCTTATTTAGATGGTGCTGGAAATAACCCATATGAAACTGATTTAGGCCAATTTGGTTACAATGTATCAGTAATTTGTGAAGCTCACTACACTCCATCTGACAAAGTAAATATTCAATTATCTAGAATGTAATGAGTAACGGAAGACTAAATAAACCAACCCCAAAAACCCAACGTGAAATTAGCGTTGAACAACATAAATCAACGTATGTACCTGCGGGTAATCCAAACTTCGCCGACCCCAATGTCCCTGGGATTAATCGTTCTCTACAAACGTCATTTCGCGATGATAACGTAAAACCTTTTAGTATTGGTATCAAAGATATCGATGAAGCTGTGTATTATTACTTTGAAAATGTAATACAACCTTCTGTTACACAAAATGGTGCTCGTTTACCTGTTCCTGTAATTTATGGTTCTCCTGAAAAATGGAAATCATTCCAAAAAGATGGATACTACAGAGATCAGAAAGGAGATATTATGGCTCCGTTGATTATGTTTAAACGTGAATCAATGGAAAAAGTTAGATCTATTGGTAATAAATTAGACGCTAATAATCCTCATAACTATAGTATCTCACAGAAAAAATATGATGCTAATAACTCATATGATAATTTTAAAGTGTTAACAAACAGGACTCCTGAAAGACAATTCTATGCTACGGTGATTCCTGATTATGTTACTATAACGTATAGTTGTGCGGTATTTACGTACTATGTTGAGCAACTTAACAAAATTGTTGAAGCCATAAACTACGCTTCAGACTCATACTGGGGTGACCCTCAAAGATATAAATTTAAAACAATGATTGATTCATTCGGATTCCAAACGGAACTAGTTCAAGATGAAGAAAGAATCGTAAAAAGTACTTTTAATATTAAACTAAATGGATATATTGTTCCCGAAATTTTACAAAAAGATATTAATTCTCTTAAAAAATACACAGATAGTACAAAAATTATATTTTCAATTGAAGCATCTTCAGTGGATTCCTTATATAATGGCCAAGATAATGGCAACGGATCTATTACAACTCCAGAAACAATAAAGTCTTTGGAAATTAAGAAAAAAGTTAATGCAATATGATCCTTTTCCAATATTTATATAAGATAAATCCTGAAGAATGGCTCAAGTAAGATTTTTAGATCAAGTTCCTGTTGGCGTATATAATATAGACCCTACTGGTGGTAGTGGGGGTACAATTGATATTTACCAAAATGGTACATTAGTTAGTTCTAGTGTACCGTTTATAAACTTTTCAGGATCAGTTGAACTATCTACATTTAATTTAGATGGTGTTACAGTATTTGTAACAAGTTCAGCAGGATTTCCATTCTCAGGTTCAGCCGTAATTACTGGTTCATTAGTAATTTCAGGTTCATCTCAACCTATAGTATTACAATCATTACCTGTTCAACCTGGACCTTATGTTGTTACATACAATCCAGTAACAGGTGTTGTAGGATATGTAAACTCAACCTCAGGAACTAGTGGTGTAGCCGGTTCATCAGGAACAGCAGGTATTTCAGGAACTTCAGGTACTTCAGGTACAGCTGGTACTTCAGGAGCTGATGGTACTTCAGGTGATAGTGGATCATCTGGTACAAGTGGTACAAATGGAACTTCAGGTACAGCAGGCACATCAGGAAATAGTCAAACAGCCGGTACAAGCGGTACTTCAGGCACAACAGGCACTTCAGGAACATCAGGAGAAGACGGTTCAACTGGTACTTCAGGCACATCAGGTATAAGTGGTACAAGCGGTACGTCTGGAACCTCAGGAGAAGATGGTACTTCAGGACAAAGTAAAACTTCAGGTACAGCTGGTACATCAGGTACTAATGGAACCTCAGGTACAACAGGTACAAGTGGACTTAGTGGATTAAGTGGTGATAGTGGTTCTTCAGGTTCTTCAGGAACTAATGGAACTAGTGGTAGTACAGGAGTTTCAGGTACTTCAGGTAATTCAGGTACAGCTGGTACATCAGGTACCTCAGGAATTTCAAATACATCAGGTACAGCTGGTACATCAGGTACTTCAGGAGCTGATGGTACATCAGGTACTAGTGGAGTAAACGGTACTTCAGGTACAACTGGTACCTCAGGTACTTCCGGAGGAAATGGTATCTCAGGAACTTCAGGAACATCAGGTACAACAGGTACTACTGGAACTTCAGGAGAAAACGGTACTTCAGGTATTTCAGGTACTGCCGGAACTTCAGGTACTGCCGGAACTTCAGGAGAAAATAACACCTCAGGTACTTCAGGTATTTCAGGTACTGCTGGTACAAGTGGTACAGCAGGTACATCAGGAAATGAAGGTACCTCAGGTACTAGTGGTATTTCAGGTACATCTGGTACAACAGGTACTTCAGGAACATCAGGAGAAGACGGTTCAACTGGTACATCAGGTACCTCAGGCAATTCAGGCACAACAGGTACTTCAGGTACTTCAGGAAATAGTAACTCATCAGGTACATCAGGTACATCAGGCACAACAGGTACTTCAGGTACTAGTGGAGAAGACGGTTCTTCAGGAACTAATGGAACTTCAGGAACTAGCGGAACAGCTGGTACTTCTGGAGCTTCTAGTTCTGCAGGAACTAGCGGAACAGCTGGTACTTCAGGTACAACAGGAACATCAGGTTCTAGCAATTCATCAGGCACTTCAGGTACAAGTGGAGAATCAGGCACTTCAGGTACAAGCGGCACTTCAGGAGAAGACGGTTCAACTGGCACTTCAGGTACTTCAGGTAATAGTGGTTCAACTGGCACTTCAGGTACTTCAGGTAATAGTGGTTCAGCAGGTACAAGCGGTACTTCAGGTGAATCAGGTTCAACAGGTACAAGTGGTACTAGTGGTGAAAGTGGTTCTAATGGTTCTTCAGGCACAAGTGGAGACTCAGGAAGCACAGGCACTTCAGGTACTTCAGGTGAATCTGGTTCAACCGGTACAAGTGGTACTAGTGGTGAATCAAGTTCAACTGGCACTTCAGGTACTTCAGGCGAATCAGGCACAACAGGTACTTCAGGTACAAGCGGTGAAGATGGTTCAACTGGTACTTCAGGAACTTCAGGTAATTCAGGCACAACAGGTACCTCAGGTACTAGTGGTGGATCAAGTTCATCTGGCACCAGTGGTACAAGCGGTACAACAGGTACTTCAGGCACTTCAGGAGAAGATGGTACATTTGGTACTTCAGGAATAAGTGGTACTTCAGGAACTTCAGGTTCTTCAGGTACTTCAGGATTAAATGGATATAACGGTGTAAGTGGAGCAAGTGGATCTTCAGGTTCATCAGGAACTAATGGAACAAGTGGTACATCAGGTACTGCAGGAACAGTTGGCACCTCAGGTAACTCAGGTTCAGCAGGTACTTCAGGAACCAGCGGTACTTCAGGAACATCAGGTTCAATTGGTACTTCAGGCGCTAGTAATTCAGCAGGTACATCAGGTACCTCAGGTACTAGTGGTACAAATGGTAGTATAGGAACAAGTGGTAATTCAAGTTCAGCAGGAACTTCGGGTTCAAGTGGAACATCAGGTACGTCAGGTTCAGTAGGAACTTCAGGTTCTAGTAGTTCTGCAGGAACAAGCGGTACTTCAGGAACTAGTGGTACAGCTGGTTCAATTGGCACTTCAGGCGCTAGTAGTTCAGCAGGTACAAGTGGTACATCAGGCACTTCAGGAACATCAGGTTCAATTGGTACTAGTGGTGCTTCTCAAACAGCAGGAACAAGCGGAACATCAGGAACTTCAGGTTCTATAGGTACTGCAGGAAACGATGGTAACAGTGGTACAAGCTCAACCTCAGGTACAAGCGGAACATCAGGTTCAACAGGTACAAGTGGTTTATCTCAAACAGCCGGTACTTCAGGTACTAGTGGTAGCTCAGGAACTTCAGGAAATGAGGGTTCATCAGGAACAAGCTCAACCTCAGGTACTTCAGGTACATCAGGTTCTTTAGGAACAAGTGGTGCTGCAGGTTCAGCAGGTACAAGCGGAACATCAGGAACATCAGGAACTTCAGGTTCAATAGGAACTTCAGGTTCTAGTAGTTCAGCTGGAACAAGTGGCACAAGTGGCACTTCAGGTACATCAGGTAGTATAGGTACATCAGGTTCTAGTAGTTCAGCTGGAACAAGCGGTACAAGTGGCACAAGTGGTACAGCTGGTTCAATTGGTACTAGTGGTGCTTCTCAAACAGCTGGTACTTCAGGTACCAGCGGTACTTCAGGTTCAACAGGAACCGGAGGAAATGCAGGAAATTCAGGTACAAGTTCAACTTCAGGTACATCAGGTACATCAGGTTCTACAGGTACATCAGGTATAAGTCAAACATCCGGTACTTCTGGTACAAACGGATCTTCAGGTACAACAGGTAATGCTGGTACTTCAGGTAATTCATTAACAAGTGGTACTTCAGGAACATCCGGTTCATCTGGTACTTCCGGTGATCAAGATTTTAGTACTTCAGGTCAATCTTTAACATCAGGTACTTCAGGAACAAGTGGTTCAGCTGGTACTTCAGGTAATGCTAGTTCTGCAGGTACAAGTGGCACCTCAGGAACTAGTGGTACATCAGGTTCAACAGGAACTTCAGGTTCGTCTAGCTCATCAGGTACATCAGGTACATCAGGTTCAAGTGGTACAACAGGTACTAAAGGTATATCAGGTGAATCTAATACCTCAGGAACAAGTGGAACTTCAGGTTCTACAGGTACTGCAGGTAATGCCGGAAACTCAGGTACAAGTTCAACTTCAGGTACTAGTGGTACAAGTGGTTCTACAGGTACAAGTGGTTTATCACAAACTTCAGGAAATAGTGGAACCTCAGGTACTAGTGGTACAACAGGTTCTGCAGGAACTACAGGTCAATCTTTAACATCAGGTACAAGCGGTACTAGTGGTAGTTCAGGTACTTCAGGAGACGCTGATTTTAGTACATCAGGTCAATCTAGAACTTCAGGTACTTCAGGCACAAGCGGTTCAGCAGGTACTTCAGGAGCTGCTGGTTCGGCAGGCACAAGCGGTACAAGTGGTACTTCAGGTACGAATGGTTCAATAGGAACTTCAGGCGCATCTAGTTCAGCAGGAACTAGTGGTACATCCGGTACTTCAGGTACAAATGGTTCAATTGGTACTTCAGGTGCTAGTAGTTCAACAGGAACCTCAGGAACTTCAGGAACTTCAGGTACAACAGGTAGTGTTGGTACTTCAGGTGGTAGTAGTTCTACTGGTACTTCAGGTACTAGTGGTACTTCAGGAACTTCAGGTTCTACAGGTACATCAGGTGCGGCTGGAACCTCAGGTGCAAGTCAAACTTCAGGAACATCCGGAACTTCAGGTACAAGTGGTAGCACAGGTACAGGAGGTAACGCAGGAAATAGTGGTACAAGTTCAACTTCAGGTACAAGCGGTACTTCAGGTTCAACTGGTACATCAGGATTAAGTCAAACTGCCGGTACATCAGGTACTTCAGGCACAAGCGGATCAACAGGTACTGCAGGATTATCAGGTGCTTCAAGTTCAGCAGGTACTAGTGGAACTAGTGGTACAAGTGGTACAGCAGGTTCAGTAGGTACAAGCGGTGCAGCTGGTTCAACAGGTACTTCAGGTACTTCAGGTACATCAGGTACTAGTGGTTCAGTAGGTACTAGCGGTAATTCACAAACTGCTGGTACAAGCGGTACTAGTGGAACCTCAGGTTCAACTGGTACTTCAGGAGCTTCTAGTTCAGCAGGTACTTCAGGAACAAGTGGTACATCAGGAACTGCAGGTAGTATTGGTACATCAGGTACATCAAGTGCTTCAGGTACAGCAGGTACTAGTGGCACTTCAGGAACATCTGGTTCAACAGGAACTGGAGGTAATGCAGGAAATTCAGGTACAAGTTCAACCTCAGGTACAAGCGGTACTAGTGGTTCAACAGGTACATCAGGTATAAGTCAAACTGCAGGTACTAGTGGTACCTCAGGCACAGCCGGCTCTTCAGGAACAGCAGGTGCCGCTGGTTCTGCAGGTACTTCAGGTACATCAGGTACAAGCGGTACTTCAGGTTCATTAGGAAC
>Ga0315902_10007541_pt1 | contig 14833 bp, 14 predicted proteins | sample LakEriMetagenome_9_FD_203523 | JGI IMG/M metagenome (GOLD analysis project Ga0315902, IMG submission 203523) | Freshwater fungal communities from buoy surface, Lake Erie, Ohio, United States - Buoy 12 MA117 | ecosystem: Environmental > Aquatic > Freshwater > Lake > Lake biofilm | place: USA... | reverse complement strand
CCGCGCCAGACCCGTCAGAGCCGTCCGCGCGCCGGCGCAAGGCCGGGCATGGCAGCCCGGCCCTGCAGGGGCGCTGTCGGGCGCGTCAGCAGTCGCCGTCGCACCACCAGACGTCGGGCTGCCAGCCGGGCCAGTCGCCAAAGAGGGGGATGGTCTCGGGAAAGCGCAGGCTGGCGTCATGGGCGATCCGGGCGACATTCCACTGGTAGATCGGGATGACATATCGGCCCGCCGTCAGGATGCGGTCGATGGCCTGGGCGGCGGCGCGGAAATCCTCCTGGTCCTGAGAGGTCAGGAGGCGTTCGATCATCGCGTCGATGGCGGGGGACTTGACCCCCATCAGGTTGCGGCTGCCGGGGTTGTCGGCCGAGGAGGAGCCCCAGTAGAGCGTCTGTTCGTTGCCCGGCGAGAGCGAGACGGCGCGTCGGTAGAAGGTCATGCCGAAGTCGTAGTTGTCCGTCCGTTCCTTGAACTGGGCGCCGTCGACCTGGGTGACGGTTGGCACGATCCCGATCCGGGCGAGCGACTGGAGATACATCTGCACCATCGTCTCGGGTTCGGAGGCGCCGGTTTCGAGCACGATCTCGAAGGTCAGCGCCTCGCCTGCGGCGTTGCGCATCACGCCCGCGTCGTCCAGCGTCCAGCCCGCTTCGGACAGAAGCGCGAGCGCGCGTTCGGTGCCGGCGCGGTTGCGCTCGGTCCCGTCGCCTGTGGGAAGGGCATAGCCTTCGATCGCGCCGGGGGGCAGGTCGGCGGCGAAAGGTTCCAGGAATTCAAGCACGCGACCCGAGGCAGGTTCGCCCGGGACCATGCCGAGCGGCGAGTTGGAGAAGTAGCTCTGGATGCGGGGCTGCTGGCCGCCGGTCAGCGTGTCGTTGATGAATTCGAAGTTGAAGGCGGTGATCAGCGCCTCGCGCACGCGCCAGTCCTGGAAGACGGGCTGGCGGGTGTTCATCACGAAGCCCGTCATGCCGGTGGGGCGCTGGTGGGGGATGACGGATTTCACGATCTCGCCCGACTGGGCGCGGGGGAAGTCGTAATTCGCATCCCAGCGGGCCACGTTGGTTTCGCGCATGATGTTCACCTCGCCGACCTTGAAGGCCTCGAAGGCGGCGGTTTCGTCGCCGAAGAATTCCATGCGGATCGTGGCGATGCGGTTGGTGCCGCGGCGGAAGGGGATGTCGGCGCCCCAGTAGTCGGGATTGCGGGCAAGTTCGAGGAAGCGGCCGGCCTCGAAATCCTTGATGACGTAAGGCCCTGACGTAATGGGGATAATGTCGAGACCGTCGCTCGTGGCGAAGTCCACGCCCTCCCACTGGGCCTTCTTGAGGATGGGGCGCATGCCGGCGAGCATGGCGAGTTCGCGGTCGGCGGTGTTGAAGGTGATCCTGATGCTGCGTTCGCCCGTCGCCTCGATCGAGGCGACCTTTTCCCAGAAGGTGAGATAGCGCGGATGCCCCTGTGTGCCGAGCGTCTCGTAGGACCAGATCACGTCCTCGACCGTGACGGGGCTGCCGTCGGAGAATCGGGCCTCGGGGCGGAGGGTGAATTCGACCCAGGTCCGGTCAGGATCGGTTTCGACTGATTCGGCCAGAAGGCCGTAGAGGGTGAAGGGCTCGTCGAGAGACCGGCCCATCAGGCTTTCGGTGATGAGCGAGGTCAGCTGCCAGGGGACGGTGCCCTTGAGCACGTAGGGATTGAGGCTGTCGAAGGTCCCGACCTCGGCGCTGATGACCGCGCCGCCGGTCGGCGTGTCGGGGTTGGCATAGGGCAGGGCCACAAAATCCGGTGGTAGGGCAGGGTCGCCATACATAGCGATGCCATGCTGCGGCTCGGCCCGGGCTGTGGCGGCGCAGAGTGCAAGCACGGCGGCAAGGCCGCGGAAAAGCTGTCTGGTCATGGCTGGAACGGTCCCCTCTGCGCCGCAATGTCTCGGGCCGAGCCTACGACGGCTGGTGTGCTTTATCAAACTTTTAGCTGGCGAAGCGGCGCAGGATTGCCTATAAGAGCGTCACTGCTCGATAGGTTTCTTGCCTGTATGAAACCTGCCTCAACGACTTAACGCCCGCCTTGCGCGGGCGTTTTTTTTTGGCACTGCGCGGCGCGGGGTTGGTCGCGGAATGCGGCGCGGGCCGACAGGTCCGGGGCACCGGCGCGAATCGGTGCGCAGCGCCAAGGACCGGATGGGGCCGGGCCGCCGGGTAAAGGTATCGTCCGGGCAGCGCGCGGTCGGGCGCGGGGGCCCGTAATCGCCTGTGCCGAATCGGTCCGTGCCCGGCATCGCCTTTCGGTATCACGTCGGTATTGCGTCGGTATCGCGTCGGTGCGGTTTCGGAACCCGCAGGGCCCGGCGGCCGGGCTGGCCTGCGGGCCGGGGCCTGGTGGGGGCCTTTCACGATGCCGTGAAGCCGCCGAGGCCGGCAGCGCGGCATTTCCAGCGGCGCGCGGCGGCGATAGGCTGGCACATCATGCCGTGACCGGAACGACGGAGGGGGAGTGCTGCCATGAGCCTGCAGGGACGGACTGCCGTGATCACCGGATCGACCTCGGGCATCGGGCTTGGCATTGCCCGGGCGCTGGCCGCGGCCGGTGCGGATGTTGTGCTGAACTCCTTCACCGACCGGGCCGAGGATCATGCCGTGGCGGCGGCAGTCGCGGCGGAATTCGGGGTCGCTGCCCGCTATGTCGCGGCGGACATGAGCCGTGGCGAGGCGGCGCGCGCGCTGGTCGCCGCGGCGGGGGCCTGCGACATCCTGGTCAACAATGCCGGCATACAGCATGTCGCGCCGGTCGAAAGCTTTCCGCCCGAACGGTGGGACGCGATCATCGCCGTCAACCTGTCGTCGGCCTTTCACACGACGGCGGCGGCGCTGCCCGTGATGCGGCAGGCCGGCTGGGGGCGGATCATCAACATCGCCTCGGCGCATGGGCTGACGGCCTCGCCCTTCAAGGCGGCCTATGTCGCGGCCAAGCACGGGCTGGTCGGGCTGACCAGGACCGTCGCGCTCGAGACCGCGGAGGAGGCGATCACCTGCAACGCGATCTGCCCGGGCTATGTGCTGACACCGCTGGTCGAGGCGCAGATCCCCGACCAGATGGCCGCGCATGGCATGGACCGCGAGACGGTCCTGCGCGAGGTGATGCTGCTGCGCCAGCCCTCGCGCCAGTTCGCCACGGTGGAACAGCTGGGCGGGACGGCGGTGTTCCTCTGCTCGGACGCGGCGGCCCAGATCACGGGGACGACGATCAGCGTGGACGGGGGCTGGACCGCGCTTTAACCGGGCGGGGCCGGGCCGTCGGGCGGCGTGGGGTCGGGGGGCGCGGGGGGTTCGGGGTAGATCAGCCCGGCAGAGATCACGAGCTTGGCCGCCTCCTCGGGCGTCATGTCAAGTTCGACGATCTCGGACCGGGGCAGGAAGAGCAGGAAACCCGTGGTCGGGTTGGGGGTCGTGGGCACAAAGACGGCAACGAAATCCTCGCCCGGCAGGCGGGCGCGCAGTTCGCCCTGGGCCGGGCCCGAGATGAAGGCGACAAGCCAGGTGCCGCGGCGCGGAAATTCGATCAGGCAGGCCTTGTCGAAGCGCGAATCGGTGCGGGCAAAGACGGTCTGGGCGATCTGCTTGACCGCGTTGTAGATCGAGCGGACGACGGGCAGGCGGCCGACCAGATCCTCGCCCCAGCGGATGAAGGACCGCCCGACAAGGCCCTTGGCGATCCAGCCGAGCAGGATGGTGAAGAGCAGGAAGACCACGACGCCGACGCCGCGGATATCGAAGTTGACGCGATCCTCGCCCTGCAGGCCGAAGTAGTAGTTGACGAGTTCGTCGGGGTGGTAGGCGCGCGGCACGAAGGGCATGACGAAGCCGTCGACCCAGCCCACCACGGTCCAGATCAGCCAGACGGTCAGGCCGATGGGCGCGATGACGACGACGCCGGCGATGAAGTTGTTGCGCAGGCCCGCGAAGATGCGGCCAAAGACGCCGTGGTGGCGTCGCGGCGGGGGGATCACGCCGCGGGTCTCGGTGTCGCGGTTCTCCACGGCAGGGTGTCCTCGGTTGCCGGCATGCCTTTTCTAGGGCGGCGGGGGCGATGCCGCAACGCCGGCGTGCGGCGAAAGGCGGGCGATCCCGGCGGCGATGCGGGCGGCAAGCCGGGCGTTGTTGAGAAGGAGCGCGATGTTGGCCGTCAGGCTTGCGCCGGCGGTCAGATCGAAGATGCGGCCGAGAAGGAAGGGCGTGACCGCCTTGGCCGCGATGCCGGCGGCCTCGGCCTCGGCCAGCGCGCGGTCGATGAGGGGGGCGAGGGTGGCGGCGGGAATTTCGTCGGCGGCCGGGATCGGGTTGGCGACAAGCTGGCCACCGGGCAGGCCGAGCGCTGCGCGCATCAGATGGGCGCGGGCGATGGCGACGGGGTCGTCCATGCGCAGCGGCGCAGGATGGGGCGAGGTCGCCGACCAGAAGGCGGGCAGGCAGTCCTGCCCCACGGCGATCACGGGAACGCCGAGCGTTTCGAGCACCTCCCAGGTCTTGGGCAGGTCGAGGATCGCCTTGGCGCCGGCGGCGACGACGGTGACCGGGGTCTGGGCAAGTTCCTGAAGATCGGCGGAAATGTCGAAGCTTGTCTCGGCGCCGCGGTGGACGCCGCCGATGCCGCCGGTGGCAAAGACCGCGATGCCGGCGGCGCGGGCGGCGATCATGGTGGCGGCGACGGTGGTGGCCCCGGTGCCGCCGGTGGCAAGACAGGCGGCAAGATCGGCGCGCGAGAGCTTGGCCACGCCGGGGGTGCGGGCAAAGGCGGCGGTCTCCTCGGGCGAGAGCCCGATGCGCAGGCGGCCCCCGATCACCGCGATGGTGGCGGGGGTCGCGTCATGGGCGCGGATTTCGGCTTCGGCCCGGGCCGCAGTCTCGACATTCGCGGGCCAGGGCATGCCGTGGGTGATGATGGTGGATTCGAGCGCGACAAGCGGCCGGCCGGCGGCGCGGGCGGCGGCAGCTTCGGCCGAAAGGTCGAGCGGCAGGGGGGTCATGGGGCGGGGTCTCCGGCGACAAAGGCGGTGGCGGCGGCAAGCGCGCGGGCCAGCGCGGGTTCGGGGGCCAGGCCCGCGCGTTCGGCCGCGATATGGGCGGCCATGAAGGTGTCGCCCGCGCCGGTGACACGGCGGACGGTGACGGCGGGCGGGCTGAGCACGAGGTGGTCCCCGTCGAGCGCGGCGGCCAGCGGGCGGGGGCCGTCGGTCACGCAGACCCGGCGCGTGCCCATGGCCGCAAGCGCCCGGGCGGCGGCGGGCGCGTCGGCAAAGTCGCTGTCGCCAAGGATGCGCGCCTCTGTCAGGTTGAGATAGAGCGTGGCACCGGGCCGGGTCAGGAAGGGGCGCAGGCGTTCGGCCTTGCCGGGGCTGGCCGGGGCCAGCCGCAGGTCGGCCCGGGCGAAAAGCGGCGAATCCGCGATCCGGGCCAGCAGCGCGGGCGCAAGGTTGCCGTCGAGCGCGACAGGGCAGGCCCAGGGGGCGGCGGCGCTGCCAAGCCGGCCGTCGGCGAGCGGGGCGAGAATGGCCTCGCCCGCCGCCTCGAGCCCGCGGGCATCGGCGATGGCGGCAACAAGCCCGTCCGCCGCCTCGATGGCGACATACCGGTCTGTGGGGTGGAGCGGAGAGCGATGGATGAACCGGGTTTCGATCCCCCGGTCGGCCAGGGCGGCGATGAGGTCCTCGCCCTCGCGGTCCTGGCCCAGGGCAGACAGCAAGGCCGGGGCAAGGCCGAAACCGGCCAGCGTGGCGGCGATGTTCAGCGCGACGCCGCCGGGAGTGCGGGTGATCAGACCCGGCAGGTCGGCACCTTGCGCCATCACCGCCGGCGTGCGGCCGATGATGTCCCAGAGGACGGCACCGATGCAGAGGATGGCGGGCGCGGTCATCCCCCGGTCATGCCGGGAAGGCGCGCGGCGGTCAACCGGGGGTCCCCTGTGCCAGGGGCCGGCGGCGGGTTCCCGCGCCGCCCGGCACCGGTCGCCGCGGCGGCGCCATCCGCCCGGCCGGCCTCAGTCCGCCCCGGCGGCTTCGAGCCGTTCCTGCGCGGCCAGCCACAGCGTCTCGGCCCGGTCCAGCCCTTCCATCACCTCGGCATATTTGCGGTTCCATGTCTCGAGCTCGCCCTTGCGCGCCGCCTCGTAAAGTGCGGGGTCGGCCAGCCGCGTGGCGAGCTTGCCGCGCATCTCCTCGATCCGCGCGAGCCGCTCCTCGCAGCGGCGCACCTCGGCGCGCAGGGCCTGGAGTTCCTCGCGCGTGGCCCGGCGCGGCATAGGCTTGCCGCCCTCGCGCCCCGCCGGCCGGGGGGCCGGCGCCTCGGCACCGAGGAGCATCGCGCGATAGGCTTCGAGGTCGTCCTCATAGGGGCGCACCCGCCCGCCCTGCACGAGCCAGAGCCGGTCGGCGACAAGCGACAGGAGGTGCATGTCGTGGCTGACCAGGATCACCGCGCCGCCATAGGCGGTCAGCGCCTCGACCAGCGCCTCGCGGCTTTCGATGTCGAGGTGGTTGGTCGGCTCGTCCAGGATCAGCAGATGCGGCGCGGGCAGCGTGGCCAGCAGCAGCGACAGCCGCGCCTTCTGCCCGCCCGACAGCCGGCCGACCTCGGTTTCGGCCTGCGCGGCCATCAGGCCGAAGCCCGCGAGTCGCGCCCGCGCGCGCGCCTGCCCCTCCTCGGGGCGCTCACGCATGACGTGGTGCAGCGGCGTCTCCTCGGCCCGCAACTCCTCGACCTGATGCTGGGCGAAAAAGCCGATGCGCAGCTTGCCCGACCGCACGATCCGCCCACGCGCCGCCGGCAGCCGCCCGGACATGAACTTCGCCAGCGTCGACTTGCCCTCGCCGTTGCGGCCCAGAAGCGCGATCCGGTCATCCTGGTCGATACGCAGGTTCAGGCCGTGCAGCACGATCTGGTTGCCGTAACCCACCGCCGCCTCCTCGGTCGTGATGATGGGCGGCGACAGCGCCTCGGGCGGCGGAAAGCTGAAGACGGTGCGCGCGGCATCCTCGGGCAGGCGGATCGTCTCCATCTTCTCGAGCATCTTCAGCCGGCTCTGCGCCTGTCGTGCCTTGGTCGCCTTGGCGCGGAAACGGTCGACGAAGGATTGCAGATGCGCGCGCCGCGCTTCCTGCTTTTTCGCCGCTGCCGTCATCAGCGCCCGCCGTTCGGCCCGCTGGCGGGCGAACTGGTCATAGGGGCCGGCGTAATAGGTCAGCCGGCGATCCTCGAGATGCAGGATCGCGCCGACCGACCGGTTCAGAAGGTCGCGGTCGTGGCTGATAATGATGACCGTATGGGGATAGCGCACAAGATAGGCTTCGAGCCAGAGCGCCCCTTCGAGGTCGAGATAATTCGTCGGCTCGTCCAAAAGCAGCAGGTCCGGCGCCGCAAAGAGCACCGCCGCCAGCGCCACGCGCATCCGCCAGCCGCCCGAGAAATCCGCGCAGGGCATCCGCGTCTCGGCATCGGTGAAGCCGAGCCCGCGCAGGATCGCGGTCGCCCGTCCCTCGGCCGACCAGGCATCGATATCGGCCAGCCGCGTCTGGATCTCGGCGATGCGGTGGGGATCGGTCGCGCTCCCGGCCTCGGCGATCAGCGCCGCACGTTCGGTATCGGCGGCCAGCACGGTGTCCAGAAGCGACGCCTCGCTTCCCGGGGCCTCCTGCGCGACGCCGCCGATGCGTGCGCCCTTCGGCAGTTCGATCGTACCGGTATCGAGCGTGAGTTCCCCCCGGATCAGCCGAAAGAGCGTGGTCTTGCCCGACCCGTTGCGCCCCACGAGCCCGACCTTGTGGCCCGAAGGGATCACGGCCGAGGCATTCTCGATCAGCGGCCGTCCGTCGACGGCATAGGAGATGTCGGTGATGCGCAGCATGGGCGGTCATTGCCCCAAGGGGCAGGGGGCGTCAATCGCGCCCGGGCTTCGCGTTCGCCCGGCCGCTCAGGGATGCGCGGTCGTCGGGGCGACGCGATGCTCCCACGCGGCGACAAGCGCGAGGATCGCCGCGGCCGTGAGCGACATTGTCGCAAGCGTCAGCGCCGGCGCCGCGACAAAGGCCACCGCGCAAAGGATCAGCCCCGCCAGATGCGACACCGGCCGCACCGGCGCCGAGAGATGCTTGAACCAGAGATTGCCCGCCAGAAACAGCGCCGGTCCCCCGATCAGGCTCGCCGCCGCGCCCCAGGTCGCGGCATCGCCGGGATGCGCGATGGCCAGGTCGCAGCCCACCGCCGACAGCACCACCCCCGCCACGATGGGCAGATGCGCATAGGTATAGCCCAGCCGTGCGAGCCGCCCCGGATCGGACGAGGTCTCGATCTGATGCGCGCCCCGGCGGTGACCGATGTTGAAATAGACCCAGCACATCGCCAGGCTCGCCGCGACCGAGGAGAGGAAGGCCAGATGCCCCTCGCCCGTCCACTCCATCCCTGCGAAGGTCGCGCCCGAGACAAGCAGCGTCTCGCCCAGGCAGATGATGACGAACAGCGCGCAGCGTTCCGCCATGTGGCCACCCTTCACGGGCCAGTTCGCGGTCGGGTCGCCCCCCATCCCCGGCACGCGGAAGGATACCGCGGGCGCGAGGTATTCGATCCCCAGCGCCACGATCCAGAGCCAGAGCCGCGCATCGCCGTCGGCCAGTGCGCCGCCGATCCAGAAGGGCGCGGACAGGCCGAACCAGATCAGGATGCGCTGGTAGGTGCGCCGCAGCATCTCCTCCCGCCAGCCGGTCACAAGCACGAAGACCGTGCGGGCCAGGTTCATCGCCACCACGCCGAGCGCAAAGACCATGGCCCGGTCGCCGAAGGCATCGGGCAGCGCCATCGCGACATAGAGCCCGAGCGCCATCAGCGCGAAGAGGAGCCCCCGCACCGCCAGATGTTCGGGGTCGAGCCGGTTCAGGACCCAGGTCGCATAGATCCAGTTCCACCAGAGCGCGAGGAAAAGCAGCGTCGCCTCGAGCGCGCCGCGGGGGCTGTAATGATAGAGCAGGTAATGCGACACCTGCGTGATCGCATAGACGAAGACGAGGTCGAAGAAGAGTTCGGCGAAACTGACCCGCGCGTCGGTGCCCTTGCGATACATCGCCGACCCTTCCGTTCTGAACGCTTCCGGATCGGTCTTATCCCGCTCCGGGCGTGCCTTGGCAAGCCGGGGACGCGGTGCTAGGGCAGCCGCGAGTTTCACCGGGGCGGGCAGCATGCCCGGCCCCCGCATGACAGAGGCAGGACATGGCGACCCAACGTACCCTTTCCATCATCAAGCCCGACGCGACCGCGCGCAACCTCACCGGCGCGATCAACGCCAAGTTCGAGGCCGCCGGCCTGCGCATCGTCGCGCAGAAGCGCATCCGCCTGACGCTGGCCCAGGCGCAGGCCTTCTATGCCGTCCACGCCGCGCGCCCCTTCTTTGGCGAGTTGACCGAGTTCATGGCCTCGGGTCCCGTCGTGGTCCAGGTGCTCGAAGGCGAAGGCGCGGTCCTGAAGAACCGCGAGGTGATGGGCGCGACCAACCCCCGCGACGCCGCACCGGGCACGATCCGCAAGGAGTTCGCGCTGTCGGTCGGCGAAAACTCGGTCCACGGATCGGACGCGCCCGAGACGGCGGCGCAGGAAATCGCCTTCTTCTTCTCCGGGCTCGAGATCACCGGCTGACGCCGGCCCGCCCGCGCCGTCGGACCAAGGGGAAGATCATGCCGGACCTCGCCTTTCTCGACACCGCGACCTGGCTGAACCCGCCGCCCGCGGTGAGGCGCGAGCCGGGCGCGCTGGTCGTGGAGACCGGCGACAGGACCGACTTCTGGCGCGGCACGCATTACGGCTTTGTCCATGACACGGGCCATTTCCTCGGCCGCGCCACGGCCGAGGATTTCACCGCCACCGTCACCTGGGAGGCGGATTATGCCGCCCCCTTCGACCAGGCGGGGCTGATGGTCTGGCGCAATCCGCGCGTCTGGATCAAGGCCGGGATCGAACTGACCGACGGCGCCCTGCACATGAGCGTGGTGGCCACCCGCGACCGGTCGGACTGGTCGACCGTGCCGCTGCCCGGCGCGACCGGCCCGCAAAGCCTGCGCCTGACCCGGGTGGGGGCGGCGGTGATCGTCGACTACCGCCGCGCCGATGGCGGCTGGCAGTTCATGCGGCTGGCCGATTTCCCGCCCGGGCGGCTCAGGCTCGGCGTGATGGCCTGCTCGCCCGCACGTGCGGGTCTGGCCGTGCGCTTCACCGGCTTTACCGTGACGCCGCCCCCGGCCGAGCCGCTCCACCCCGGCACCTGGGATCAGGTGCCCGGGCTCTAGGCGCCGCTCCCGCTCAGCAGCGCAGTTCCTCGTCGCGCAGGCCCGTCTCGACCAGCAGGCAGCGGTTGCGCGCCTCGTAGTAATAGCCCGAGGCATACCAGCCGATGGCCTCGTCGATATCGCCGTCGGCCACGATCCAGGCCCCGCGCAGATAGGCGCCCGCATAGCGCAGGTTCGTCTCGGGATCGAGCAGATCGGCCGGCTTGCCCTGAAAGCCCATCGTCGCCGCCGTCTCAGGCAGGATCTGCATCAGCCCCCAATAGGGTCCGTTGCGCGCCGCGGGGTTGTAGTCGCTCTCGCGGTCGATCACCCGGTGCAGCAGTTCTTCGGGGATGTCGTGATAATCGGCATAGCGCGCGACCAGCGCCATCATCTCGGGCGTCGCCCCGGCGGGAAGGGGGGCTGCACGCGTCACGGGCTCGGCCGGCTCGCCCCCGCCGCAGCCGGCAAGCGCCAGCAGTCCCAGAACCCCGATCGCTGCCCGCATTGCGCTCTCCTTCCGATGCCGATGGACATGGTGTTTCTACTCAGGTGGCCGCGCCCGATGAAGGGGGCCTGACCGCCGCCGGCGGGAACCGGCCGGCCTGATCGCTGCGGGGGCGCCGGAAAGCTTGGCAACCGTGCCCGGATCGCACGACGGCGCGACCCTGTTGCCCGCCATGCGGTATCCGATACCCAGCGGCGCCAGAACATCTTTACCGAAGCGTTCATAGACCTGGTTCGGCCAGATATGGTGGATTTCGAACCGGGAGAGGGCGTAACTTCTTTCGGCCATCGGGGAAGCCTTTCGAGAGGGACGTCAGCGCCTGATCAGTCCTGGATCACGCAGCGGGTAAAACCGAAGGATGCGTGAAGCCTTGCCTTGCGCAGCGCGCCATAAAGCCGGTCGCTGACAAAGAACGCGGTATGAAGCAGAGGATCGCTCCAGACCTCGGGCCCGGTCAGGGCCGCGCGGGTCAGCACGACCTCGTCGTCGGCACGCTCGTTGAAGGGTTTCAGCATAACGCGCGGGTCGGCGGGATGAATTGCCGCCTTTTCCAGCCTCTTCGACTGCGCGACATCCAGCGCCTCCTTGCGGTCGCCCAGGTTGATGAGGTAAAGCTGATCGGTCACCAGCGTGGCACGGTCCGGGCCGTAAAGCTGCACCTGCACAAAGCTCGTCTGCCCGATGTCATGCGCCAGAAACACGTCGCGCACCGGCCCCGTCACGCAGGTGAAACCGTGCAAGGTGAATGCCGACCTCAGCTTGCGCGGACGGCCCTCGGTGTTCAGGTCCCACCACGCGACGGGGATGAGCGCCGTCTCGTCGAACCGCTCGCCGCTCCAGTACTTGTCTCTCAGCGTCGCCATGGCCACGCCCTGGTCCGTTCCGAACTGGGCCAGCGTCATGGGCACATAGGGCATGAAGAGCGTACTGCAGACCCAGGCATGTTCTCCGCTCATGTCATCACCTCTTCACCTGTCATGGCGCACCACGGCCGGGCGGGGAGCCGCGGCCCGTTCAAGATAACGTTAACGACTTCCTGTCACCGATCAACTTCAGTCGTGGCCTTCCCCGCCCCGGGGCCGCGCGCGGGTCTCACCTCGTAAAGCCCGATCTCGCGCATGAAGGCCTCAAGCTCGATCCGCTGCCGGTCGACCCCACCGGTCACCAGCGCGTCAAAGCGGCGGCGAAGCTCTGCCTTCTCCTCGCCCTGGCAGTCGTTCCAGGGGCGCCCCTGCAAGGCCATGTGCAGGACGTAATAGGCGATGAAATGCGGCCGCTCGCCCGCGGCCAGCAGCCTTGCATAGGCGGCATCGGCGCCCAGCGCGCGCAACTCCTCTGCGCTGCCGATGCCGGCACGGGCAAAGGCGGCTTCGGTCGCGGGACCCAGGTTGCGCAGGCTCGATATCGCGGTCATCGCGACCGATCCTGCCGCAGAATCCGCCCGCAGGCCAGTGCCCGGCTGCGGCCCCGCCCCCGTTTCCGGCGGGTCAGATGCTGGCGAGGTCGCCGATCTGCCGCGGGGCCGGCGAACCGGCCTGCGGCGTCACGGTCTGCTGCGCCCCTGCCTGCGGCGCGCCCGCCTGCGGCGGCCGTCCCTGACCCTGCGGCTGTCCCTTCTGCTGCGACATCGTCTTTCCGTCCTGCTCTGGCCGCGTCCGGGAATGGTTCGGCGGCTGTGGTGCGGCGCCCCGGTGGATCCGGGGTCGGCGACAGACACCTCGCCCATCGGCCCGCCGCATGCCAGAGCCTCCCTGTCCGGCCGGGGCGGAATCGTGGCCGAACTGCAGCAAATCCGCGTGAACCCCCGACAATTTGACCGATCAGCGGCGGCCCCGGCGGAGGCGCCATCCCCGCGGGCGCGGGTTGCGCCGGCGGGGCGCGCCATGCGACCCTTCCGCCGTCATGATGCGATTCCTGCATTCCTCGGACCTGCACCTGGGCAAGCCTTTCGCCCGCTTTCCCGAAGATGTGCGCGGCCGTCTGCGGCAGGCGCGGATGGAGGCCATCCCCCGCCTGGCCGCCCTTGCCCGCGCCCATGCGGCCAGCCACATCCTTCTGGCCGGGGATACGTTCGACAGCGAAACGCCCGCCCCCGCGACGCTGCGCCAGGCGCTCAACGCCATGGCGGCCGATCCGGCCATCGGCTGGGTCCTGTTGCCCGGCAACCATGACAGCCTGGCCGCCGGCGCGCTCTGGGACCGGCTGCGCACCTGGGCGCCGCCGAACGTCATCCTCGCGATGGACACCGGACCCATCGCGATTCCCGGCGCGGTCGTGCTGCCCGCGCCCTGCACCCACCGCCGCCCGGGCCGCGACCTGACCGCCGACCTTGACCGGCCCACGCCCGCGGACCTGCCGCGCATCGGCCTTGCGCATGGCGGGATCATCGACTTTTCCGGCGCCGCCACGAGCGAGGACGGCGTATCCGCCGTCATCCCGCCCGACCGTGCCGCCCGCGCGGGTCTTGCCTATCTCGCGCTCGGCGACTGGCACGGGCGGCTCTCCGTCGGGTCTGCCACCTGGTATTCCGGCACGCCGGAACCCGACAGCTTCCGCCATCCGGGTCCCGCGACCGCCAACCTCGTGTCCCGGGACGGGGTGACGCCGCTGCCCTCGGGGTCGCTGGACTGGAGCCGTCTCGTCCTCGACCTCGCCCCCGGTGATGATGCGCCCGCCCGGCTTGCCGCCCTGCTGCCGCCGCTGGCCGCGCGGGCCGGGACCATGCTGCTTGTCGCCGCGGGGGGGCGGATCGGCCTGCCGGGCGCGGCCGCGCTTGACCGCGCCTTTGCCGCCGTCGCCCCGGACTTTCTGCATGCAAGCCTCGACAACGGCGCGCTTTTCCCCGAACCCGGGCCCGGCGATCTCGACCTCGTGGACCGTGCCGGCGCCCTGCGCGCCGCCGCCGACCGGCTGGCCGCCGAGGCTGCAGACCCCGCGCTTGCCGCCGAAACCCGCGCCACCGCGGCCCGCGCGCTTGGCTTGCTGTTTGCCTTTGCCACCGCGGCAGATGCCTGATGCGCCCGGGGCCGTCATCCGTCCGGGTCGCCTGCCGCCTGGTGCCGCCGTCCCGCCGCGGGGGGGCGCGGCGATGAAGCTGCGCGCCATCCGCCTGACCAACCTGCGCCGCTTTGCCGGCCAGACCGCCGCGATCGAGGGGCTGGGTGACGGGCTGTCCGTCATCGCCGCGCCCAACGAATCGGGCAAGTCGACCGTGTTCGATGCGCTCCAGGCGCTGTTCTTTGTGCCGCACGGGTCGCGCGCGCGCGATGTCGCGTCGCTGCAGCCCCGGGGCGGGGGGCGGGTCGAGGTCGCCGCCGACATCGACCTGCCGGACGGGCTCTTCCGGCTCGAAAAGGCCTTCCTGTCCCGCCCGATGGCGCGGCTGACCGACCGCACGACCGGTCGGGTGATCGCCCAGGACGATGCGGCCGAAGCCTGGATCGCCGCCATCGCAGGCTCGGGCGCCGGCGGGCCGGCGGGGTTGCTCTGGGTGCGCCAGGGGGTGACCACGCTCGACCCGGGATCGCCGGCCGAACGCGACCGGCTCCGTGAGGCGCGGCGCGACCTGATGTCGGCGGTTGCGGGCGAAATCGACCAGATGACCGGCGGCCGGCGGATGGACCGCGTCCGCGCGGCCTGCGCCGCCGAGCTCGAGCGGCTGGCCACCCCGACCGGCAAGCCGCGCAAGGGCGGCCCCTGGGCTGCCGCGCAGGAGGAGATCGCGGACCTGGATGCCGAAATCGCCGGTCTGGCCGACCGCGCCCGCGATCTGGCCGAAGCTCTTGACCGCCGGCGCGAGGTTGCCGCCCGGCTGGCCCGGATCGACCGGCCCGAGGCGCGCGCGGCGCGCGAGGCCGCCAGCGCCGCCGCCGCCCTCGCGCTGCAGGCGGCCGAGGATCATGCCGCGCGGCTCTTGGCCGCCTCGCAGGAGGCGCAGCTCGCCGCGCTGTCCGCCGACGAGGCCGCACGCCGGCACAGGGTGCTGGCCGATGCGCTGGCTCCCCTGCCGGGGCTGGCTGCCG
>Ga0315902_10007540_pt1 | contig 14835 bp, 13 predicted proteins | sample LakEriMetagenome_9_FD_203523 | JGI IMG/M metagenome (GOLD analysis project Ga0315902, IMG submission 203523) | Freshwater fungal communities from buoy surface, Lake Erie, Ohio, United States - Buoy 12 MA117 | ecosystem: Environmental > Aquatic > Freshwater > Lake > Lake biofilm | place: USA... | reverse complement strand
TGTTATGCCGCGGCTGCAGACGCGCATGGATGCGTTGGAGGCGAGCGGCGATCGCGCGCTGCCGTTCGTGAACGGTGCGCCAGGACTAACGAACGGCGTCGCGGCGTTGCGCATGCAATTGGGATTATTGGACAGCGACGCGTATGAAACCGCGCGTGGCTTCACCTCCATCCCCGATCTTGGCGCGCGCGGCTTTCGTTCCTCGTTGCTTTATGATGGCGCGTACGCACCACGCATAGGCGCGCCCGATCGCGTGATGCGCCTCGAGAACATCAGCACGGCCCATCTCGATGAACTGGCGACTGTGACCGCGTTCTTCACCGTTCCAAGCATGGGCGTGCATCCCGATCGCGCGGCGACTTACCTCGATGAAGCGCGCGATGTGTTCTCGTTCTTACGTGATTATGAAGCGCCGCGCTTTCCGGGACGCGTCGATACGCGGCTCGCGGCGCAAGGGCGCAGCATTTACGCGGCGAGCTGTGCGTCGTGTCACGGCACGTACGACGAGAGTTTGGAAAATCCCGCGCTCGTCTCGTTTCCAAACTGGATCGGGCCATACGATACCGATCCTGGACGTTGGCAAGTGTTCGACGCGGCTGCGGCAGACGCCGTCATTCAGTCAGCGTATGGCGATCGCATCATTGCGCGCGCGACGGGCCAGTACGCGGCGCCATTGCTGGATGGGCTTTGGCTGAGCGCGCCATATTTGCACAATGGCTCGGTGCCGACGCTCTGGCATTTGATGAACCCGAGCGAGCGGCCGTTGCGGTTTGAGGTTGGCGGGCATCGCTTGGATTATGCGCGCATGGGCATTGCCGGCGAGCGCGACGCCAATGGCGATTATCTCTACCCGCGCGGCTATCAGCCGTGGTCGACGCCGAGTCTCATCGATACGCGCGCGCACGGATTTTCAAACCAGGGACATGCATCCGAGTTCGAGGCGCTGAGCGAAGCGCAAAAACGCGCGCTGCTGGAATATCTCAAGCTGCTTTGACGATGAGCTCGCCAACCGGCAGGCGCGTGCGCGGCGGCTGTTTCCAATTGGTCGGGCGGCGGCCGATGCGGAACGCGGTGACGAGCTTGCGGTCGGCGGGAAGGCCGTTTTCGCGCAGCAAGCTTTGCGCCACGCGCGGCACGTCGGCGAGCACGGACATAGGGCAAAGCGCCAGCCCTGCGCGTTCGATCTCCAGCCATACGCGATAGAAGCGCCGGCCGGTTTCGAATTCCGGCTCTTCGGCTGAGCGATGGAAAAGCGCAACGCCTGCTGCGCTACGGACTTTACCACTTTCGGAGATCAGTGGTTCGGCGAGGCCGATGCCGTCGAGCGCTGGAAACGCTTTGGGGCCAAGTACGATTCCGGCGCCGAACGCCTCGACGGGCGAGAGCGCCATATGGGCGGCGTTGAGGCCATCGCGCTCGTAGCGCGGGTGCTTGCGTGAGAGACGCATCCACGAAAACAATTCGGCGCGATAGGCGGGCGCGCGGAGCACTTCCATGCTGGCGTCGTCGAACACGCGGCCACTGTGCTGGAGCGCGTCGGCGCCTTCGATGATGTGGAGATCGGGGCAAGCTGCGGCGACCATCACAAGCGCTGCGTGGTCAGCGTCTGTGCGCTGCGCGAAGGCGCCGCGATAGCTGGCGCGCGTGTGCGTGAAGGGTTCGAGCGCATCAGCCACGCCGCCGGTGGCGATTCGAACACGCATCGTTTCGCGCGGATCGCCGGCGCCGTTGAGCTTTTCGATCTCGCCGCCCAAACCGCGCGCAGCGAGCGCGAGCATAAGGCCCTCAAAGGCGGCGCCGAGGCTCTTTTGATTGTCCTTGCCTTCCGGATCGCCAACGAAGAGGCGCCGGCTAGTATCTTCAAGCACCGTGATGGTGCGTTCGTCGTCGATGCGGAAACGCGTAGGCTGAATGTTGTGCACCGACGGCGCGCGATTGGCGGCTTCGATCAAGGCGATGAGATCATGGTTCATCCGAGCGCCTTGCGGAAAAGGTGAAGGCGATGCAAGCGCTTGCCGCCTAGCTTTTCGACCTGACGCAGGCTCGCGGCGTTCACATCCGCGACCCATGTGATGCCGAGTTTCTCATAGCCGGCGGTGCGGAGATTGGTGAGCACGCGATAGAGCATGGCGCTGTTGAGACCTCGGCCTTGGTGCGCCTTCGCCGTCGAATAATAGATGATGACGGCGCGTTTGCGGTTGAGGCGTTGCTTGATGAATTCGATCGGTGCGTTCCAGCCGTACTCGCCGCGCACCGCTTTCATGAACGGGTTGAGATCGGGGATGCAGATGACGACGCCCGCCGCCTGCCCGTTCGCACGCACGCAGCACGAGATACGCGGATCGAGGATCCACATCATTTCCTTGGCGTGGAATTCGTACTCTTCACGCGTGAGCGGCACGAACATAGGGTTTTTGTCAAAGCCGTCATTGAGCGCGTGGCGGGCATCTTCCAGGCGCGCGGCGAAGTTGCGGCGATCGATGCTGGTCCATTCGTAGCTCGGATCATTCAGCGCATCGCGGGCCTTATCGGTAAGCAATGTTTCGGGATTGGCGCGCGTGAGATCGATCTCCCAGGTGCTGACGGGGAAAATGGGCTCGTATTTGTTGTGCTTCAGCAGCTCCGCCACGTGCGGCGGCGCATAGACCATGTCGGTGTAGGGTTGCGCGGCGAAACCTTGCCCCATCACGCCGAGCTGTTGCATGGCCGTGAGATTGAAATTTCCGGCGATTTCATTGGCGCCCTGCGCGCGCGCGAAGCGTTCGGCGGCGCCGAGAAGCGCTGTGGCGGCCTCCACATCGTCGGCGACATCGAAGAAGCCGAAATAGGCACGGTTGCTAATGTGACGCGCGTTGGACGCTTCGTGCATGTGCGCGCTGACGCGGCCAATCGCGCGACCGTCGCGATGCGCGGTGAAAATGCGAAACTGATTGCCGGCTTTGAAGAGCGGGTTCTTTGTGGCGTCGAAATAGCGGTCGATATCGCTCCACATCGGCGTGACGTAGAGCGAGTCCGCGCCGTAGGCGTTAAATGAGGCCTCGAAGAACGCGCGTTTATCGCCTTCGCGGAGTTCAAGCATGCGCCGCCTGCCCCGCGAGTTTCGCCAAGAGTTGCAGTTGCAGATCAACGTCCGGCCCTGCGCCGACGCGCGGGAGATTGACGAAGAGCAGACGGAGCGGCGAGCGAGTTACGAGGATCACGTGGGTAGCTTCATGCTCGTCGAACAACACGGCGAGCTGCTCGAGCGCGCCGGCGCCCCAGGCGCGGGCTTCGGCGATACTCAGCACGGAGCCTTGGTCGAAGCCGCGCAACAACGCGGTATGATCGTAGCCGGCGAGAGCTGCGCCTTCGATCAGGTGCGCGCGCTGCAGTTCTGGCGCATCAAGCATGCGGTCGAGGAAGGCGGCGATATTGTTCGTCGGCGCTTCGGCGAAGGCGCGCCAGAAGGAGGAGCGCGAGCGCGCTTCGCGGAGTTCGCGCACATATTGGACGATGCGAAACACGAGCACGAGCGCGGCGATCAGCGCGAACCAAGTGAGCGCGGCGAGCAAAGGTGGGGCGCCGAACACGAACGCGAACACCGCAAAACCGAGCGCAGACGCAAGCGTCGCCCAGAACACCTCCTCCACTACGCTTAGACCGCCGCCGCCGTGAGCGGTGACGCGTGCGACAGCCAGGATAAAGACGAGCAGGCCGAGGCCGCCAGCGCGGATCGGCGAGACGCCCGCTCCGGCGAGGAAATCCGTCGCGCCGAGAGGTACGGCGATGACGAGGCCAACGAAGAGCGCGCCGATGGCGTCGTTCTCGCCGGCGGAGAGCGAAGCGCGGTCGCGCGCGGCGAGGAAGATGGCGATGCTGATGAGCGAAAGCGAAACGAAGGCGCCAAGCGCGTAGGCGAAGAGTGGCGCAATGCTCGTAGGGCGCAAGATGGCTGCGAGCACGAAGGCGCCCACGCCAATGGCGATGGTTTTCTTCAGCCATGAGGGCGCGTGGCGACGGAGCAAGCCTTCAGCTAAAAAGAGCGCGAAGAGCGGCAATAGTGCTGCGATCGCTTCTTCGATACGGCGTAGCGCTTCAATTTCGAGCCACCAACGCAAGGCACGCACGCCGACGAGCGCCATCAGCACCGTGAAGAGCGCGCCCAATCGCTGATCCACCGGCGATGCGCCGCGCGCACTGGTCTGGCCAAGCACGTAGGCGCCCGCGCCAATGAAGGCGAGCAGATTAAGCGCAATGCTGGCGGCGGTGGTTTCCATCAGGACGCCGTCATCTTCGCCATGAATTGACGCACCAGAGCGCCCTTCAGCGCCGACAGCGGCCACGACAACGGTTTCTCCACGCGCGCCGCGTGCGGGTTAAAGAAATAGCCTCGATAATCCGCACCGCCTGTATGGTCGAGGATCAGGCGGATCGCTTCGTAGGCCATCAAGTTGCCGGTGGTGATCACCATCGGCGCGAACGAGAAACGCTTACGTTTGCCGGCGGCCAATTCGGCGGCGATGCCGAGATCGACATATTTGTGCGTGCTCGAATGCGTGAGCGCCCATTCGAGCTCTTTCATCAGACAAGCTTGGCGATCGTCGTCGCTGATCGCCTGCCAATCCTTGCCGACCGTCGGATAATTCATCCGCTCTTCCGGGCGCGGATCGTCGGGGCGGACGACATACACGGAGGGCAGCGTGGCCGCATACGCGTCGATCACGGTGGCGCGCTTCTCGCGAGCGACACGGTACATACGCACGCCGGCTTGCGCGTCGTCCGTACCGTTGACGATGATGGGATGCGCTGTGGCGAGCGCTTCGATCTGATCGAGCCATTCGGCGCCAAGCACTTTGAGCTTGGCCTCGGGATTGATGCGCGCAGCAGCTTCGGCGGCAACCTCGGCTTTGGAGCGGCCGGCCGTGTCGGTGAAGGCGAAGACTTGGCGGTTGAGGTTGGAAACCTCGAATGTATCGATGTCGGCGATGGTGAAATTGCCGACGCCCGCGCGGAGCAACGTGAGGAAGCACGCGCCGCCCATGCCGCCGACGCCAGGAATGAACACATGCGCAGCGCGCAGCTTTTCCTGCTCTTGTGGCGTGACGAAGCCCAGATTGCGCGTCGTCATCTCGGCGTACGTAAAAGCGTTCATGCGCGCACCTTGTCGGGGCGCAGCGAGCCCCAGGCTGTATCGGAATCAAGCCAGTGGAGGATCGGCAACACGAGTGATTGTAGCGCGAGGAAGCCGCCGCTCAGGATCACGCCGGGCAGCGATTCACGTGGCACGGTGTCCCAGACGTAAGCCTGAGCGGCGTTCATGTTCACTTGGCCGAGTTGAAGGAAATCGTCGCCGCGCTTGTAATCAAGTTCGCGCGCGCAGGTTTCGTTGAAGGCGTCCTTGCGGTGTTTAGCGGCTTCATCAAAGGTCTTCTTCAGATCGTCAGAGCCGCCTGTATAAGCGTTGGTGATGACGAACCGGGATTCGTCAAAGCCTGCATCCGGGCCGACACCGAAAGCGTGGCGATGCGAGGCCATGATCTGGCGCGCGATCAGAACGTGCTCGAAGCTCGGCTTATCGCCGTTCGGACTTGGATAGACGGAAGCGAAACTCTCCGTGACCATGCCGAACACAGCCGGCACTTGCGTGACGTTCGACACCCACACAGGGCGCGCGCCGTGGCGTAGGAACAAAATGAAACACGTAAAGCCGTAAAGCAGCCATGACATGCCGCGATTGCGTGCAGCCGGATCGACCATGACGAGGCCAAGGTGCAGTACGTCTATAGGGCGACCACGCAGACTCACGGGCAGCCAAGCGAGCGCATTGAAGGCGATCGGCGCGTTGCTCTTGCGATCGTAGAGCACGGTGATGACGGACGCTGCGAGACGCGCGGGGTCGCCGCCGAGGATGCCGTAAGTCAGATCGCCATCCGGCAAAGTGGCGCAAGCAATGGTGCGCACGTCGGCAAGTAGCGCGTCGAGCTGTGCGGGGCTCATCCACAGGCCTGGACGATCGACGACGCGCGTACGGATGTCCGGCGAGGCATTGAGCGTCAGGTCGAGATGCTCCTGGCCCAACGCCCGCAGCCACAACATCCGCTCGCCCTCCGCTTGCGGCGGACCATCGCCGAAGCCGCGACTCGCGACAAGCAGAACGGCCCCGGCCTGCGGTTTTATGTTACCATATTCAAGGAGCGGGCGGACGGCATTTTGTCCGCCCGGAACGCTTGCGGCGACGCCCCCCGGGCTTTATGTCTCCGCCCCTTCATGCGGCGCGCGCGCCTGCGGTGGGGTAGCTCAGCTGGTTAGAGCGCGGGATTCATAACCCCGAGGTCGGGAGTTCAATTCTCCCCCCCACCACCATTCTTTTTTCCCCGGTGGCGCCACAATCGACGCGCATGCAGCGCGTTCGGGAGGGAATGCATGCTAGCTCGGCGCACCTTTACAATTGGCGCAGGCGCACTGGCGCTGACAGCAGGCGCGGCGCGGGCGCAGACTTCGGCTGAGATGTTCACGCTCGGCGCGGCGAACGCGCCGCTGCATCTGGTTGAGTACGCTTCAGCCACCTGCCCGCATTGCGCGCATTTCCATGAGACCAATTGGGCGCGGTTGAAGAGCGGCTACATCGACACTGGCCGCGTGCGCTACACGCTGCGCGAAATGGTGACGCCGCCGCCGCAAGTGGCCGTCGCGATGTTTCAGGTCGCGCGCTGCAATGGCGCGGACGCGGCTGAATATTATCGCCGACTGGGCATTCTGTTTGAGCGCCAGCGCGTCATCCTTTCAGGCGGTACGATGGTCGGCGTGCGCGACGCGCTCTTTGCCATCGGCGCCGAATGGGGCCTGAGCAATGAGCAGGTCTGGGCCGCGATCACCGACCAGAGCGGCGCCGCACGCATCCAACGCTCCATCCAGGAAGCCTCAGCCCGAGGCGTCGCCTCCACGCCGACCTTCTATCTGAACGACCAGCACCAGACCGACCCGGCTTTCCTGACACCGGAAGGAATGGCCGCGATTTTGGAGGCCGCCAGCTAAATTCAGCAAAATCGTTTCCTTTTGAGCAGGTTTTGGCTTGCTCAGGGGCAAAATCACCTCCATTCTTGGGGTCAATTATCCCAGCGCAACGCTGCGGGAGGAAACATTGTCCGAAGAGTTGGACGCGGTCGATGCCCGCATCCTGGATTTGCTGCAGCGGGACGCCAGCCTATCCATCGCCGAAATCGCAGAAAAAGTAGGGCTTTCATCGTCACCGGCGTGGCGGCGGATCGAGCGGCTGAAAAAGGCCAAGATCATCCTGGGGCAGGTTACCCTGCTCGATAAGGAGCAACTCGGTTTCAATTTCGAGGTCATGGCCTCGGTGAAGCTGCAATTACCCTCGCGCGAGAACCTCGAGAAATTCGAGAACGCGGTGAAGGAATGGCCGGAAGTGGTCGATTGCGCCACCGTGACCGGGGCTGTCGATTACATGATGCGAATCGTGACGCGCGACATGCACGCGTATGACGATTTCCTGCGCGACAAGATGCTGGCGCTCGGCCTCGTCTCGGATGTGCAATCGCGGATCGTCATGCGCGTGTCGAAACGCACCACGGCGGCGCCGCTTGAGCTGGTGCTCGGCAATCTGAAAGAGGGCTAGCGCGCAGCGCGTTCGGCGCGGCGCAGCATCTCAGCGGCGCGCGCACCGACGGAGCGCTGCGGGTTCGACGCCGGCGTCAAACGCTGCTCGCGCTCCCAACGCTCGATCAGCACTTTGGCGCGATCAAAGGCTTCAAGCAGCGGCTCGCCATTGCGCAAATTGTGGCTGAACAGAGCGTCGCCGAAGAAAGTCCAATCACGCTGCGGCTGGCAGCCGAACGACGAGCGATCGTGCTGCGCGGCGGTGAGAATGATGGTGTTGTCGTCCATCAAGGGCGCAATAAACGCGCCGCTAAAGCACGCCGAAACGATGACGATGCGGTTGCGAATGCCGGCGGCGTTGAGCAGATCGCGCAAATGCGTGGGGCGCATGCTGGCGCCAAGGCGATTGTGTTCGCGAATCGCGATCGAACCATCCGGCGAGCCATGTGATGTGAGGAAGAGCACGACCAGGTCTTCGCTCGGATCGATCGTGGCGCCGATCTGACCGATGGCGGCGGAGAGGTTGTCGGGGGTGGCCGCGGGATAACTGCGCGCGCCCTGCCCGCCGGCGCTCAGCACGATCGACCGATTTTCGATCGCGGCGCCGAAATGCGTTTTCAGAATGTCGGCCGCTTGTGTCGCCTCCCGCTCGAACACCGCATCGCTCCAAAACGCGGCGCTCAGCATATAGACATCGAGTTCGCCCGGGCGCTGCGCGGCGAGGCCGTTGAGCGAGTCGCCCATGAGCTTTGCAAGACGCGCGGCCTCCGCAGGCGGCGCCGCCAGTTCCACAACGCCAAACTGCCCGTTGAACGGATCGCGCTGCTGCTGGGCGTGCGCTGGCGCCGCGAACGCCAATACCACGGCGATCAACATCCAGAAACGGGCCATCCAGCAGCTCCCCTTGTGCGAACCGGGGCAGCATTCCGCATCCGGCGCGCCCCTGCAATCCCGACGAACCGCATAGCGTCCAGGCGCCCGCTGGGCTAGCACTGGGCGCATGTACGAGGGGACCAATCCATCAAGCCGCCGGGACGGCTTTATCGCCGCGCGCAAGGGCCAATTAGCCGAGACGATCGCCGCCGACCCTGATTTGCCCGCCGGCGACGCGACGCTGTTGGCCGATTTATTCCGCCTGCTCGGCGCTTACCTCCATCACGAATCGCACGAGCACTTGGATGAGCTGAAGGCGCTCTACTTCCCGCTCGACCCGGACGCCGCGCCCTCGCTGCGCGACACCAGCCCCGGCGCGTTCGATACGTTTGAAGCCGCTTTGATCGAAGCGCTCGGCCGCGCCAATTTCGTCGAGATCGATCCCGACACCGTGCAGACGCGCGAAGCGACCAAGCGCCTGACAGGCCTCGCGATCAAGCCATCCGACGCCGGCATTCGCCGCATCCGCTATTTCGCACGCGGCGCGCGCAGCGAGACGATCGAGGTGAAATCCTGGTTCGGCCTGCGCAAACACCAGATCGAAGTGCAGATGATGAGCGACGTGGTCGTGCTCGTCGGCTTCAAGGCGAGCGACGAGATTTTGCGCTCCGATCGCAAGGCGTTCGCGGCGACGCGGCGCGGCGTGCGGCCGGGTGCGGCCTTGGTAAAGCATTTCCGCAACGTGGCCTCGCCGGAATTGGTGACGCTGCATCCGGGCGCGCGGCCTTCGATGCGGCCACGCGATCAAGTATTCTTGGCCGCGCCCGCGGTAGCGACCGGCGTGCCGGTGCTGCTGAATCTATGGCCGGCGATGACGGTGCTGTTTGCGGTGATCGCCGCCTATTTCGGCGCGCAAGGCGTGATCGAGGAAAACGAACTAAAGCGCGCCATCGCTGCAATGTCCGGCTTGGTGGCGGTTGGCGCCTTCGTGATGCGGCAGCGCCTGAAATACGAAGCGACGTCGCTGCGCTATCAAAAGCGCCTGGCCGACACCGTCTATTTCCGCAACCTCGCCAACAACGCCGGCGTGCTAGACCTGCTCATTGGGGCCGGCGAAGATCAGGACGCGAAAGAAGCGATCCTGGCGTACGGCCTGCTGCGCCGCGCACAGCGGCCGTTGGCCAAAGGCGAGATCGACAATTTCGCCGAGGATTATTTGCGCGAACGCTTCAGCCTCGACATCGATTTCGAAATCCATGACGCGCTGAACAAGCTGGAGCGCATGGGCCTCGTCACGCGCGAAGGCGAAACCTACACGCCGATCGCGCCCGATGAAGCGCTTCGCAAAATCGATGCAGCGTGGGACGGGTTGTTCAGCTTTTCGGCGCGGCGTTAGGCGCCCTGCACGATCGGCAGCGTTACGAGGAACGTCGCACCGGTTCCGCTTTCCTCAAGTACGATGTCGCCGCCGTGCGCGCGGAGCAGCGCGCGGACGATGCCGAGGCCCATGCCGGTGCCGCCTTCGACGCGGCGCGTGGTGAAGAATGGATCAAAGATGCGGTCGCGGTTGCCGGGCGAGACGCCGGCGCCATTGTCCGCAACGCGCACATGCAACTTGCCGCCCCCTTCATGCGCATTGATGCCAACCTGCGTCGCGCCGTGGCGCATGGAATTATCGAGCAAATGGCCGAACACGATTTGCGCGTTGTCGGCTGACATCGCCATTGCCGGCGTGTCGTCGGCGTTGAAGCTGAGATCGAGATTCTCGAAGCGCTCACGCAAAGCCGCCTCGACCTCGGCCAGCAGCGCTGCGCCGCCCGTGGTCGGATTATCGGCGCGGGCCATTTCGCGCAGGCGATCGAGCAAGGCGCTGATACGATCGGTGTCGGCGAGAAGATTGGAGAGGAAGCGTTCTCGCTGCTCAGGCGTCATCGCGCTTTCGGAATCGCGAATGAGTTCGGCCGCACCTCGGATCGCGGTCAACGGTGATTTGAGTTCGTGCGAGACGTGGTTGGCGAAGCCTGAGAGATAGGCGGAGCGATCGGAGAGCCGCCGCGCCATCGTCATGAAGCTTTCAGAGAGGCTCGCAAGCTCGCGCGTGCCGTTGCGCTTGAGCGGGCCGATGGCTTCGGCGCGGCCCGCGGTGATGTCTTCTGCCTTTGACGCAAGCTCGCGAATCGGCCGCGCAATGGTGCGCACGAAAACGAAGCCGATGGCGCTGGCGACGGCGAGCGCCAGGATCACGGCGGCGAAGACTTTTGTTTGCTCGCGATAAAGTGCGCGCAGGATGTTGTCGGGCGTGCGCGAGAGAAACACCACGCCGCGCACGTGATTATCGACGAACACCGGCATCGCCACGAAGACACGGATCTTGGTGCCGCGGCTGATCGAATAGATCGGCGGCGGTTCGCTGAGTTCATCGCGCACGCGCATGATGGCGCTGAAGCGCCCCTGCATCGCTTCGCGCACCTCCTCTACGTGCGCAAAGGAAAGCCCGATGTCACCGCGTCCACCGATGGCGATGCCGTTGGCGTCCAACAGGCGGAAGCCGGTCAGCGTAGTGCGTTGGGTGGTTTGGGTGATTTCAGAGAGGTCACGGCCAATCTCAAAGGCTTGCGCGCTCGATTCAATCGGCGCCTGCACCGCTTCGGGCCGCGCACGCAGAATGGGCGAGGACGCGAGATCGAGCGACGGCAGGATCGGTGTGTAGCGACCATCGATGGCAATGGAAGGATCATGCGGCGGCCGCGCGGCGCCGATCGGAAACGCATCCGGCGCCTGCTCGATCTCGCGCGCATAAACGGCCGAGAGCATCGCCGCTTGGGCGATCAGCTCGGATTCCGTCTGCCGCACCAATTGGTTTTCGAAGACGCGAAAGAAGAGCAAGCCGACCAAAGGGAGCACGAGCACGCTGGCGATCACAGCCGCGGTGATCACGCCGATACTGGGCCGCCATTTCTCTTGCGTCACGTTCAGGCCTTGGTGAGGTCGCCGAGGCGGAAACCTACGCCATGAACGGTCTCAATCACAGAGGCGCACCCCAGAGCGGCGAACTTCGCCCGAATGTTTCTGACGTGACTGTCAATGGTGCGGTCCGAGACGTGGACGTTGTCCGCATAGGCGGTGTCCATGATCTGGTCACGGTTGAAGACGATGCCCGGGCGCTGCGCCAGCATACGCACGATGGCGAATTCGAGCGCGGTGAGTGCGACGGGCTGCCCGTCATACTCAGCCTGGAAGCGCGGCGGGTCGAGCGTCAGCGCACCGTGGCGCAGCACATTGTTGTCGGCCGGCGTCGGTGTGGGCGTACTGCGCTTCACGCGATTGAGGATCGCGCTCACGCGCGCAACCAACTCGCGCGGGCTGAACGGCTTGGTGACGTAATCATCGCCGCCCAATTCGAGACCGACGATGCGGTCGATCTCGTCGCTGCGCGCGGAGAGAAAAAGGATCGGCGTATCGCCGTGGCGGCGAATGCGGCGGCAGACTTCGAGCCCATCCATTTCCGGCATGCCTATATCGAGCACGACGAGATCGGGCGACGCAGCTTCAAGCTTGGACAGCGCCTCGGCGCCGTCTTGCGCGGTCACGGCAGCCATGCCTGCCTTCTCCAGCGCAAAGCAGATCACGTCGCGGATATGCGGGTCGTCATCGACGACAAGGATACGATGGCCCATGCGCTCGCTTTCGCGGGCGATGATAGGCGGCTGCGGCAGCACCGTCACCATATGAGCGCCCTCTAGAACAGGTCGTCGAAGCGGCCGACGCGCGGTGCTGGACGCTGTGGCTCGGGCTCTGCGTGCGTGGGGTGGCGCGCGGGCTCAGCCGGACGCCAAGTTTCGCCAATCGTTTCGGGGCGCGACGGGATTGGCTGCGGCCCGCGGGAGAAGATATTGTCCATAAGCGCCACCTTGCCCGAAAACCGCGCAGCCTTGGTGACCGGCCCGCGCAGGGCCGCCACAGCTTTCGTGCAGATTTTGTGCAGAGATGGATTTTGCCGCTAACCGATTCGCTTCGCAGCGCTCGCGAACGCGGCCACGGCGCGCTCGATCTCCTCGCGCGTGTGCGCGGCGGAGACTTGGGTGCGGATGCGAGCTTTGCCTTTGGGCACGACCGGATAAGAGAACGCGATCACGTACACACCGTCCTGAAGCAGCGCCTCAGCCAGCGCGCCGGCCTTCTTGGCGTCGTAGAGCATCACCGGGATGATGGCGTGCTCGCCGGGCAGCAGATCGAAGCCGGCTTGCGTCAGGCCCTCGCGGAAGCGGCGCATGTTGTCGCGCAGCTGCGCGCGCAGATCGTCGCCGGCCGCCGCAATCTCAACCGCTTTGCGCGCGCCAGAAACAATCGATGGCGGTACGGTGTTGGAGAAAAGATAAGGCCGCGAGCGTTGGCGCAGGATTTCGACGATTTCCTTTTTGCCGCTGGTGAAGCCGCCGCTGGCGCCGCCGAGCGCTTTGCCGAGCGTGCTGGTGAGGACGTCGATGCGGTCGATGCAATTGCAATGCTCGGCTGTGCCGCGCCCGCCTGGACCGACAATGCCAGTCGAGTGGCTGTCGTCGACGTGAACGAGCGCGTTGTAGCGTTCGGCCAGATCGCAGATCTTGTCGAGCTGGGCGATGACTCCATCCATCGAAAAGACGCCGTCCGTCGAAATCAGTTTGAAACGCGCGCCAGCCGCGTCCGCGGCTTTCAGCTGCGCTTCGAGGTCGGCGAGGTCGTTGTTCTTGTAGCGATAACGCTGCGCTTTGCAGAGGCGGATGCCGTCGATGATCGAGGCGTGGTTGAGCTCATCGGAGATGATTGCATCTTCAGGCCCGAGCAGCGTTTCAAACAAACCGCCATTCGCATCGAAGCACGAGGGATAGAGGATGGTGTCCTCCATCTTCAGCCAGGCCGAGAGTTCCGCCTCAAGTGCTTTGTGGTTCTCCTGCGTGCCGCAGATGAAGCGTACCGAGGCCATGCCGTAGCCCCAACGCTCCAGGCCCTCGCGCGCCGCCCCCTGCACGTGCTTGTCCTGCGCGAGGCCCAGATAATTGTTGGCGCAGAAATTGAGCAGATGTTGGCCAGTGGCGACCTCCACCTCGGAGCCCTGCGGCGTCGCGATCACGCGCTCGTTCTTATAGAACCCGGCTTCGCGGATGCCATCGAGCTCGCGCTGCAGATGCTGTTGAAACGCGCCGTACATGCTCAATCCCAATTCAGAATGATCTTGCCGGACTTGCCGGCGATCATGGTCTCGAAGCCTTCTTCGAACTCCTGATACGGCAGACGGTGCGTGATGATCGGCGACAGATCGAGGCCCGATTGGATCATCACCGTCATCTTGTACCAGGTCTCGAATATTTCCCGGCCATAGATGCCTTTGATCGTCAGCATGTTGAAGACGACCTTGTTCCAATCGACCTGCATCTCGCCTGACGGAATGCCCAGCATCGAAATCTTCGCGCCGTGGCTCATATTGTCGATCATGTCCTTCAGCGCATTCGGGGCGCCGGACATTTCGAGACCCACATCGAAGCCCTCGGTCATGCCGAGATCTTTCTGCACGTCGCTCAATGTTTCGCGGGAGACGTTCACGGTGCGCGTGGCGCCGAGCTGCTTGGCCAGCTCCAGGCGATAATCGTTGATATCAGTTATGACCACATGACGCGCGCCGCAATGGCGCGCGATGGCGGCGGTCATGGCGCCGATGGGGCCGGCGCCGGTGATCAGTACGTCCTCGCCGACCATATCCCATTGCAGCGCCGTGTGCGTGGCGTTGCCGAAGGGATCGAAGATGGCGGCGATATCGAGATCAATGCCATCGTCGTGATGCCACACGTTCGCGTTCGGAATCACGATGTATTCGGCGAATGCGCCGTCGCGGTTGACGCCGACGCCGCTCGTGTGCGGGCAGAGATGACGACGCCCCGCCATGCAATTGCGGCAGCGGCCGCAAACGATGTGGCCCTCGCCCGAGACAATCATGCCGGGCTTGTAGTCGTTGACGTTATCGCCGACCTCGACAATCTCGCCGACGAATTCGTGGCCGGCCGTCATCGGCACCGGGATCGTCTTTTGCGCCCACTCGTCCCACTTATAGATGTGCACGTCGGTGCCGCAGATCGCAGTGCGCTTGACGCGAATTTTCACATCGTTCGGGCCGGCTTGCGGTTCCGGCACGTCTTCCAGCCACAAGCCGCGTTTGGCTTCGCGTTTGACCAACGCCTTCATTTCGGATGCCTCGGCAAATAAGGTGATTTCTTGCCCCTCCCGTAGCGCCAAGCCCCCGGCTTTACAACCGCGCTGGAGCGCTTAACTGCCTCTTCAAGGCAAGCACAAGGGCTGGCGAACTTCGCGCCCGCGACATGGAGCATGATCGAT
>Ga0315902_10007538_pt1 | contig 14836 bp, 13 predicted proteins | sample LakEriMetagenome_9_FD_203523 | JGI IMG/M metagenome (GOLD analysis project Ga0315902, IMG submission 203523) | Freshwater fungal communities from buoy surface, Lake Erie, Ohio, United States - Buoy 12 MA117 | ecosystem: Environmental > Aquatic > Freshwater > Lake > Lake biofilm | place: USA... | reverse complement strand
TGATCGCGCAAAGCACAAAAAAGAAAATCCTCAGGCTCGTGTAATCGGGACCGGTGACTTTAAACAAAGCGACGATCGGGTAAAACCACAACAAATTGTATCCGAGAAATGTGTCCGCAATCGGCCTCTGCCCCTCCATCAGTCGCAACGCCAGCACGGCATTGGTTCCTCCCTCACCGCCCAAGTTCAGACCCGTTCGGTAATACTGCGCGTAATAGACAAATGCGAAAACAAGGACGAGAGCCCATCCCCATCGGCCGAGAAAATTTTCGACCGCCCTCCCGAATGAGCGGAGCTTATTACCGTCTGCCATGCCGTATGAATAAAGGAAAAAAGCGGCTGCGGCAATCTGTCGGGCAAATCATTTACCCGCCGGAGACACCCCGTTCATGAGCGCCCCCCAGGTCAGCATTCTCATGCCGGTTTACAACGCCGCGCAGCACCTTGGTTCCGCCATTGAGAGTGTGGTGGCGCAGGATTTTACGGATTGGGAAATGGTGACTGTCGACGACGGGTCGACGGATTCATCACCGGGTATTCTCGCGCGCTGGACAAAGCGCGATCCGCGGATCCGCGTCATTGCCAATGCTTCCAACAAGGGCCAGACGGCCTGCCTCAACCAAGGTCTGGCCGAATGCCGTGCGGCTTGGATCGCACGGCATGATGCTGACGATCTTTCGCATCCCGGTCGCCTTGCTTCGCAATGGTATTATCTTGGAGATCATCCTGACACCGTGCTTCTCGGCACGCAGGGTGTCCTCATTGACGACCGCGGGGTACGCATCGGCCTTCTCGATGTTCCCGAGGACGCCGCCTCGATCGCGTGGAGCGCGCCTTTTCTCAATCCGTTCCTGCACACCGCGGTGATGTTCCGCCGCGATATCGTCACCGCTGCCGGCGGTTACGACGAAAGTTTCCGCATTGCGCAAGACTACGAGTTGTGGACCCGTCTCGCGGCCGACCATTCCACGGCCAATCTTTCCCGACGCCTGGTTAGCTATCGCCATGCGGAGACCTCCCTCTCCAAGACCGGCCGCAACCTTGCTTTCGAAGAAGCAGACCGCGTGTCCGCCCGCGAAGCCCGGCGGCTGCTCGGCCGCGTATGGAGCGAAGAAGAACAGACCTTGATCTCGTCTTTTCGCCGCGGGCTGGATCCCGGTTTACGGGCGGAATTTGTCCGCACTATCGATTCCATCGGTGGCGAAATATCGCGGCCCATTCCAAGAAGACTCCGTGCTGCTTGGCATCTGCGGCTCGCCGGGACGGAAGGAGCGAGTGCGCTGTCGGAGATACGCTACGCGATGCATGCCGACATCACGTTCACTTTGCGTTGGCTGCGGGACCGGTTCTTCAGCTCCTGAAAATCCGGTCCGCTGCGCATACAACGCGCATGGCGGCATCGCGGCCCCGGTTGAGCCAAGGTGCGCGCCTCGCGCGCCTCTCCGCCGCCTCCGGGATTGTTTCTTCAACAAGTTTGCGCCAGCGTGCGGTGACGGCTTCGACGGTGTAATTCGATCCTTTTTTCTTTCCCTGCCCGACCAGTGAAGCGCGCAGCGACGGATTGTACTTCAATTCGCGCAAGTGCGAGAGAGCTTCCTCCGGGCTGCGGGCGACCAGATAGTCGCGGCCCGGTGATCCTTCCGCCGCATAAGCCGAGTCGCTGCCGCCGATGAACGGCACACCGGCCAGCCACGCGTTGTAGAGTTTCGTGGCCGGTTTGTGCAGTTGCCGCCCGCCGCGGAAATCGCGCACCGCGATCACGGCATCTACGTCGCTGTAGTCGTGCCATCTCTCCGCACCGCGGATTTCGAAAACGCACCCCGTCTCGCTCGCGAGTTGCCTCTTCCATGTCTCTCCGGCCAACTCGGATGCAACATTGCCTCTGTCGCCGAAGAACGCTACCCGCTCGAATGCTGCAAAGCGATCCTTGCTCCGTTCGATCAAGCCCGGCTGAGTCCACAGCGGCATAAAAAGCGAAGAGGGCAGGTATCTCGCGTGCTGCGCATTCTGAACGATGTTGAGACTGGCGCGCGGATTTGGCAGACCGTCCGCCACAATACCGGCGATGAAGAGACGGGCGGTCGGTCGAAAAGAGGAGGGGATGTTGCCCGTAAGGGCGATGACTACCCCCTCTTCGGGCATTTCGTGGAGCAATCCGATGTTGACGCCCCCGCGCCTCAGGTGACACCAAGTCTGGTACACCCAGCATTGGGCGCACGCGACTTTGCCACGCTCCTCGAGGATCAGCTTCCCTCCGTCCTGCCAAACCTTCTGCCTCTCCATGCTGGGCATGAGTTCCTTCGGCAAGTAAAAGTTCACCTTCACGCGACGCACGTTAAATGAGCCAAGGCATCCTGCAAGATTGGTCCGTCAACCGCGGAAACATCCGCAGCCAGTTGATGCTGTCATCTTTCCGCTTCGCGCAGAAGTTGCACCGTCTGCCGCGGTGGATCCGCTGGATCGGCCTGCCCTACCTCGCCATCTACCAGTTGCTCATGTATTGGGAGCTGGGGATCGAGCTGAACTACAAAGCCCGAGTCGGCCCGCGCCTCCGCCTCTACCACGGCTACGCCCTGGTCATCCACGACAACGCGGTCATCGGATCCGATTGCACCTTGCGCCACGCCACCACGATCGGCATGCGCAAGGGCCCCGACGACTGCCCGGTCATCGGCGACCGTGTGGACATCGGAAGCAACAGCGTCGTCATCGGAGCGATCAAAGTCGGCGATGGCGCATCGATCGGTGCCGGCAGTGTCGTCGTCCATGACGTGCCCGCCGGCGCGACGGTGGCGGGAAATCCCGCCAAGCCGCTCGGATCTGCAGCGTGAAGTATCTTTTTCTCTCTCGCGGGGCGCATCTCGTGTGGGATCCGTCCGCACCGCGCGCGGCGGGCGGCGCGGAACTGCAAGCGGCACTCATGGCGCGCGAACTCGTGCGCCGCGGGCACCTCGCTGTTCTGCTCGGGGCCGACACGGGACAACCCGACGGTGCCGAGTGGGAGGGAATCCGCATCCGTCGGGCAGGTCGGTTCGACACCGGTGGCCTGGCCGACACTCTGCGCGCGTGGCCTCTTGTCCACCGCGTTCTCAAGGAGGAGCGGCCGGACTTTGTCGTGGTCTACGGTTGGACCTCGCTTCTCTATCTCCTGGCGCGCTGGCGGCGTTTCGTGCCGTTCAAGCTCGTCTTCGTCTGCGCTCTGGATGCCGAAATCGACGGGGAATTCCGGCGCGAAAATTCTTTGCGCGGCCATTTTTTCCATCGCGGCATGCAGATGGCGGATACGCGGCTGTCCATCACCGCCGCGCAAGCGGCAGACTTTGCTCGGCAGGGTATGTCGTGCACGGTGACGCGTCTGCTCCTTCGCGGCGACGGTCCCTCTGCGCCGTCGGACAAATCCGTCGATCTCCTCTGGGTCGCCCGGTGCGAGGATGTGAAACGCCCCGGATTGTTTCTCGATCTCGCACAGTCTTTTCCCGCCGCACGCTGCCGCATGATTTGCGCGCCGCATGATGAGGAACTTCTGGCCGCGACGAAAAAACGGGCGGCAACTTTGTCCAACGTGGATTTCGTCGAGGGCGTGTCCTACCGCGAAATCCAAGGGGAATTCGATCGCGCGAAGGTTTTCCTCAACACCTCGTCGCACGAAGGGGTGCCGAATACTTTCATCCATGCCGGTCTCGGGCGGACGGCCATCGCTTCGCTCGAGATCGACCCGGACCACATGTTCGGCCAATTCGACTCCGGTGTCATGGCGGCCGGAGATTTCGACAAACTGAAAAGCGGTGTGCGGGTTTTGCTCGAAGAGGCAGATGCGTTGGACCGCGCGGCCGGGGAGGCGGCGCGGTTTGTCAGCGAGTGGCACGACAATGCCCGGAATGTCGATGCCTTCATCGCTGCGACAGACGGCGTATGATCCGCGTCCTCCATGTCATCGACCACCTTGGTCTCGGCGGCGCGCAGAGCGCGCTGCTCGATCTGTCGGCGAACATGGACCAATCGGAAGTTGTTTCCGAAGTCGCGGTGATGCACGGCCGCGGTTTGTTCGCCGACCAACTGGAATCCCGCGGCATCAAGGTGCGTTCTCTCGCTCCCTCAAAGTGGCCTCCGTCCTACGTCGCAAATTTCGTGCGCCTGCTCCGTGCGGAGGAATACGATGTTCTCCACTTCCATCTGCAGGGCGCCAATTGGTTGGCCAAGCCCCTGGCCTCCGTCTTGTCGAGCGCAAAGAGGGTGGCGCATGACCACAGCAGCGCGGATCTGCGCTTCCGCGGATGGCGGTCGCTGCCGCCGGATGCGCTGGGCCATTTGTTTTCCCATCGCGTCATTGCCGTCTCGCAAGGCGTGGCCGACTTTCTCGCCGCGCGCGAGTTCGTGCCGCGGAGTAAAATCACCGTCGTGCCCAACGGCGTGGACACGCGGGTTTTCCATCCGCCAACGGACGAACAGCGCGTCGCGGCACGAACCGCATTGGGCCTCGCCGCGGACCAGTATGTGATCGGTGCGCTGGGCCGTCTTGCGCCGGAGAAAAACTTTGCTTCGCTGGCCAAACTCGCCCGCGTCATGCCGGACGTCGAATTTGTGGTCGGCGGGACCGGCCCGGAACGCGCCGCGATACTCGAAGCGGCCGGGGGCGCGGAAAATTTTCATCTTCCCGGAGAAATTCGCGACCGCTGTGCATTTTATGCGGCGCTCGATGCATTTGTCCTTCCGTCGTTGCACGAGGCTCTGCCCATGACCGTTCTCGAGGCCATGGCCTCCGGCGTTCCGGTGGCCGCATCCGATCTGGAGGGCGTGGCCGCGGCGATCGGCGATGCAGGCGTCCTCTTCCCGGCGGGAGATTCCGTGCGTTTGGAAAATGCCTTGCGTTCTTTCCTTGGCGATCCGGGCAAAGGTAAGCGTCTGGCCGCTGCCGCGCGCGAACGGGTCAAGGCTCACTATGACGCGAGGGGCACCGCGTCCAAGGTGGCGCGCATTTACCGGGAACTCCCGGTCCGGTAGCAGATCTGGCGAGAGGCAAAAATGCCGCAACTGCAGCGTATCGACGGGGTTGAACGGGTTGTTATGAAAATATTCACTATCCTCATTCTGGGGCTTCTTGCGGCGGGCGCACCGCTCTCGGCCCAGGACGACACGCAATCGCAGCCCGGTGGTCCTGAACAACCGGGTGGTCCAGACAGGCATGGTCCCCCATGGAAACAGCACGGCAAAAAGCACGGGCCTTCTCCCGATGCCAAGCTGACTCCTGACGAGCAGCAACGTCTGCAAGCCGCCCGCGAGAAGGCCAAAAACGACTCGACGGTGCGCTCGCTCAAAGAGGCCCATGACGCGCTGGAGAAGCAACTCGAAACCGCCATGCGCGCAGCCATGCTGTCCGCCGACTCCTCGTTGGGTCCTGTCCTCGAGAAAATCAAAGCCGCTCGCGATCGCGCCAAGGACATGCGGGGCAAATTCGAGTCGTTGACGCCCGAGCAAAAGCAGCAACTCAAGGCCGCCCGCAGCGCGGCCAAAGATGATCCCGCCGTCCAAGCGGCCCGCGAAAAAATGCAGAACGCGCAGGGGTCGGAGGCCAAACGCGAGGCCGGCCGCGAACTGCACGAGGCGATGAAGGCAGCCATACTTAAAGCCGACCCGAGTCTTGCTCCCCTGCTCGAGAAACTCGGCCCCGGCATCATGGGCCCGGGAGGACCGCACCACGATCGCGGTCCTCAAGGCGGTCCCCAAGGCGGGCGTCCCGGTGGACCGCCCCCAGAGATGGATGGTCCGCCCGACGACGCGGGATTGTAAAAGCGGGACAAAACCACCCACTTTACAGAGTAAAATGGCATCGCCGCCCTTCGGGGCGGCGATTTCTTTGTTGCCGCAGGACTGCACCGCCCGTATGGTTGCGGTGTTCGAGGTTATGGCCATGTTTCTGGTATCCTCTTGGATGCAGGCAGCTTGCGATTCCGGTCGCCCCAAATCCGGTTGGCTCGCCCTCCTGTTCGGTTTCGCCGCGATTTTGTTCGCGCGGCGCAAATCCGGCTCCTTGGCCCGCCCCGAAAACCCGGCGGACTCCGCCCGCGCCCCATTCGCGGCCGCGGCTCCGTCATCAACAACAACGAGCGGTTTCACCCACGTGCGCGGTCGGCGCGCCCCGCTTTTCCAACAACAACAATATCGAAACGATAGCTTCCATGAACTCACGTCACTCCGGTCAGCGTCGCCGCCGCGGCGGCCGCAACCGTCAATCCTCAAGTCCGCGTTCCGGCGACACCTTCCATGTGCGCCGCGAACCCCGCAAGCCGGCCGGCCTGTGGGATAAAATCAAAGCGTTCTTCGGCCTCGCGCCGCAGCCCGCCGCCAAACCAACCGCATCCGCCAACGGCCACGAGCGCCGCGAGCGCACGCGTGACGAGATCCGCGCCCCGCGCGAGTCGCGTCCGCCCCGCGAACCCCGTGCTCCTCGCGAGTCGCGCAAACCCGAGTCCGTCGAGGTGACAACCCCGCGTCTCTACGTGGGCAACCTGTCCTACGATGCCGGCGAAAGCGATCTCTTCGAGCTCTTCTCGGGCGTGGGCACGGTGGCCAATGTGGAAATCGTCACCAACAAACACACCCAGCGCTCCAAGGGTTTCGGCTTCGTGCAAATGAACGCCATCTCCGAGGCCAAGCGCGCGGTGGATGAACTCCACGACAAGGAATACATGGGCCGCAAGCTCGTGGTTAGCGGGGCAAAACTCCCCGCCGACCGTTCCATCGGACGCGACCGCGAGGACTCCGCATCTTCGGAAGACAACGCCGAGGAACCCGCCTCGCAGGTCTGATCCCGCCGTTAGTTTTGCTCACCACGGGCCGGCTCACGCCGGCCCGTGTTGTTTTATGCCAAGGCTCCGAAGGTATTGGATTTTGATGGATCGCGATGTCCCCATTGCGATTATACCAAACACGAAAAGTTTTTTGACTTTTCGTCATCATCGGTAGGGTCGGCTGGCTCAGCCGACCGCACGCCCGCATCAGAAAGGCAGCGGTCCGCTGGGCCAGCGGACCCTACCAATTAGGACACTTCGCTAAATACAAAATATTTTGGGAATTGGTATTACTTCAATGAAATATCGCGCCGAACCGTAGCGAAGCGGAGATGGCCCTTAGGCAAACGGCGCGATCCACCTTGCTCACACCGCGCCGAACGTAAAGTTTCGCGGCACAGAGTGCAGCGGCTACAATCCGGTCCTCGTGTCCGACTGCACTCTCCTCCGCCACGCCGTGTTCATCACCGGCCCGACCTCGGTCGGCAAATCGGAAATCGCCCTCGCTTTGGCGCGCAAACACGGAGGCGAAATCGTCTGCGCCGACGCATTCCAAGTGTATCGTGAATTTCCCGTGCTCAGCGCACAGCCGTCCGCGGCGGAACAACAGCAAGTGCCGCATCATCTTTACGGAACTGTTCCGTGTGCAGACGAGATCGACGCCGCGCATTACGCAAAGACGGCTCGTCCGGTGCTTGAAGACATTGTCGCGCGCGGAAAAACCCCGTTCGTGGTGGGTGGAAGCGGATTGTATTTGCAAGCGCTGATCAGCGGACTGCCTGCCGCCCCGGCTATCGATCCTGCGCTGCGTGAAACGGTGAGGGGAATGACGCTCAAAGAAATGCAGACCAAGCTGCGCGAACTCGACGCGCAAAGCCTTCTCGCCATCGATGCCAACAATCCGCGCCGCGTGGCGCGGCGCTTGGAACTTTGCCTGCAGACCGGCAAACCTGCATCTGAAGTGCTCACCGTGTTGCCTCCGGCACCCGAGGGCTTGCGCGGCGTTCTCATCACGAGATCACGTGAGGATTTGTCCGCGCGCATCGCCCATGCGGTGGCGGAGCGATTGGCCCGGGGCGCGGTCGAAGAGGTGAAAGCTGTCCGTGAAACCGCCGGAGGGACAGCCCGCCAGATTCTCGGATGGCGCGAGATCACGGCAATGCTCGACGGGCTGATTTCCCGCGATGATTGCCGCGAGCAACTCACCGTCGCCACCCGCCAATACGCCAAAAGGCAGTTGACGTGGTTCCGGGGCAAATCCACATTGCCCGAGGAGAATATTTCTGCAGTGACGTCCGATACCTTCGATCGCATCGCCCTCTTGTCGGGCCTTTCATGAAGCGCGTTTTCCGGGAGGTTACTTCTTTTCTCGATTGCTTGCGGATGTCTCCGCCTCTCTCCGGCTCCCGTCCCTCGGCTCTCGACTTTTAAGCATGCTCCTCACCACACCGCCTCCCTCCGCCACCGAAAAGACAGTCCTTGTCGGACTCGAGCATAATGGCGTCAGCCGTTGGGATTTGCAGGATTCCCTCGAGGAACTCCGCGAACTCGCCGCCACGGCCGGGGCCAAGGTGGTCGATACGGTGACGCAAAAACTGGATCACCCCACCGCGCCCTACTACATCGGCAAAGGCAAGGCCGAGGAAGTCGCGGCCCGTTGCACCGAGACCGGGGCGGGATCGATCATTTTCGATGACGAACTGTCTCCCGCCCAGGGTCGCAATCTCGAGGAGGTCACTTCCAAAAAAATTCTCGATCGCACCCAGCTCATCCTCGACATCTTCGCCCGACGCGCGCGCAGCCGCGAGGGACGGCTGCAGATCGAACTCGCGCAGCTGCAATATCTTCTGCCGCGGTTGACCCGCATGTGGACGCACCTTTCGCGCCAGACCGGCGGCATCGGCACGCGCGGTCCGGGTGAAACCCAGCTCGAAGTCGACCGCCGCCGCGTGCAGGAACGCATCGCACGTCTGCAAAAAGATCTCGAGGAAGTGCGCAAGCATCGCGCCATCCAGCGCGAAGGCCGCGCGCGCCATCAATGGCCGGTCGTCGCCATCGTCGGTTACACCAACGCGGGCAAATCTTCGCTGCTCAACCGGTTAACGAACGCGGGTGTCATCGCCGAGGACAAACTCTTCGCCACGCTGGATCCGACCACCCGCCAATTTGTCCTGCCCAACAAATTGAAAGTCCTCTTCACCGACACGGTCGGTTTCATCCGCAAACTTCCGCACACCGTCATCGAATCTTTCAAAGCCACTCTTGAGGAATTGAAGTCCGCAGACCTTCTTGTCCACGTGGTCGATTTGAGCCATCCGCAGTGGGAGGATCATATTGCCTCGACGGAGGCGGTTATCCGGGAACTCGAAGCCGATGGCAAACACACGCTCATCGTTTTCAACAAGATCGACCGCTTGGAGAATCCCGAGGCGGTGCAGGCTGCCATGGCCCGCCATCCCAACAGCGTGGCCATCTCGGTCAAGACGGGCGAAAACTTACAGGAGTTCGTCGACGAGCTGCAAAACCAACTCTCCGCTTGGCGCCTCCGCCAGAAATTCCGCATTCCGCAGTCCGACAGCGCCGCATTGGCCGAGTTGCACCGCGCCGGTCACGTGGTCGAAACCAGCTACGAAGGCGACGATGCCCTCGTCACAGCGCACATCCCACCCGCGTTGGAAACGAAGTTCGCCCGCTACGCGGTGTCCTGATTTTTTAACAGAAGGTAACGAAGGCAACGAAGATGGTTGCTTCCGCGAGTTTCCCCTTTGTTACCTTCGTTATCTTCTGTTCAAGTTCTGTCCGATGAAATCCTTCCGCGAAGAACTCTGGTTTGAAGTCCCCGCGAGGCGCGGACTGATCAACATCACGCCACAGATTGAAAAATGTCTCCGCGCCAGCGGAATCAAAGATGGACTGTGCTTGGTCAATGCCATGCACATCACAGCCAGCGTCTTCATCAACGATGACGAAAGTGGACTTCACGCTGACTTCGAAAAGTGGCTGGAAAAGCTCGCCCCGGAAAAACCGCACAGCCAATACCGTCACAATGGTGCCGAAGACAATGCCGACGCCCATCTCAAGCGCAGCATCATGGGGCGCGAGGTGGTCGTCGCCGTGACTGAAGGCCGGCTCGATTTCGGCCCTTGGGAACAGATCTTCTACGGAGAATTCGACGGCCTGCGCCGTAAGCGGGTGCTGGTCAAAATCATCGGGGAGTAGAGCTTCAAGATGTAGCGGCGGCGTCCCCGCCGCCGGTTGTTCCGTCATCAACGACCGTCGCCGAAGACGGCGACGCTACATGAGGTGGATCGCGCTCTCTGAGCGCGATTTTCCGGAACACTTATCGCGATGGGACATCGCGATCCACCCTACTTCTCTGCCAGCAGTTCCTTCTTGGCCGCGGCCAGTTCTTTCCTCTGGGCCGCGTCGATGACGGGATAGGCGAGATCTAGCGACACAAGGGCGTCGATGACGGCGGCAGCCACGACGAGGCGGCTGAACCATTTGTGGTCGGCCGGCACGACATACCACGGCGCTTCTTCGGTTGCGGTGGCCCGGATCATGTCCTCGTAGGCGCGTTGGTAGTCGTTCCAATGCTTCCGCTCGTGGGAGTCGGTGGTGGAGAATTTCCAGTTCTTTTCCGGTTGATCGATGCGTTCGAGAAAACGCTTCTTCTGCTCCTCCTTCGAGACATTGAGGAAAAATTTGCGTACCAGAACGCCGTTGCGGCCGAGGTAGCGCTCGAAGGAACGGATGTCCTCGTGGCGTTCGTCCCAAATACGTTTGGTCAGCAGTTCGCGCGGGACTTTCTGTTTCTGCAGGATCTGCGGGTGCACGCGCACGACGAGGACTTCCTCGTAATAGCTGCGGTTGAAGATGCCGATGCGTCCGCGCTCGGGAACGCGCTTCGAGCAACGCCAGAGGTAATCGTGATCCAGTTCCTCGCTGGTCGGAGCTTTGAAGGAGTGCACCTCGCAGCCCTGCGGATTGATTCCGGACATAACATGCTTGATCACACCATCTTTACCCGCGGCATCCATGGCCTGGAAGATGAGCAGCACGGCCCATTGGTCCTGCGCGTAGAGCTTATCCTGCAATTCCGAAAGCGCCTGCACGCCGGCAGCGAGGGCTTCTTTGGCCCGGGGCTTGTCCTTGCCGGTGAAGTCCAGCGTTTCACCCGGATCATGGTCCTTGAGCCGGAATTTCTTTCCGTCGGCCACGCGGAAGGGTTTGGAAAATGACCGTGCGGTTTTGTGTATGTTTTTCGGGTCCATTTTTTCAAAAGTCTACGGACACACTCAGCCCGAGCACGAGGGCATTCGGTATCGCCGTGCTGCCGCCGGGTTGGACGATGTATTGCAAGTCGGGCTGCACCGCGACCCACGGGGAAATTTGCCACTGGTAAGAAGCCTCGAAGACCATCTCCAGTCCGCGGTTCGACCCCGCCGCGGTCGAAGCTTCATAAGGTGACTCTTGGTTCCATCCAAAGGCGATGCCGACCGAATCGCTGTCGCGTCCGGGGAAGAGTCCGGAGTAGACCAAACCCGTCTGCACCAAGAACCCGAGCGGATTGGAATCGGACGGCGCGGCGAAGCCGTTGCGTGTGAACCAGCCCAGTCCCTGCGGCGAGTCGGCCGTCGATCCCGGTTCCTCATAAAGCGCCTGGTCGACGATTCCATAATAGAACCCGCTTCCCCAAGTCTGGCGTCCGCTGTTATCCGGCACATTCTGGTATCCGCTCTGGAAAATGGCGCCGAGCTTGGCAGTGCCCGGCAGTCTGGCCTTCGGCCACGAATAAATTACCTCGTTGAGAAAGATGAATCCATCGACGCGATCAAGGTGCCAGTAGAAATTGGCATCGCCCGGGTAGGCGATGCCCTGCATGACCGCGGATTGCACGATCCATCCTTCGGCAGGTTTCCACGCGGCATACAGCCCCGGCGCCGCCGCGGGATAAGCCGGAGGTCCGGCCGTGCGCCCGTCGTAGAGCACCGGCCAACCGAACGCGCTGTTGAGGAAGAAACTGGAATACGCGGAAATGGTGAAGTCGCGGTCGGCGTTGAACATGCCCGCACGCAGGGTAAGTTTTTCCCCGAAAAATTTCTGCTGGAGCCACAAGTCGAGACAACGAAATCCGGCGGCGGCTTCGTTGCCGCTGATGGCGAAGTCGGATCCGACAAAAAGTGGTGTGGGCTGATCGCCCGAAAGCCATGTCCATGTCGTGTTGAACGATCCGCCCTTCCAGCCGATGGCTTGTTCGAGGTCGATACCCAGTCCGAGCTGCAGGAGCCCCAGATACGCCGCGTTCTGTTCGAGGCCGCCGGCCACATTGCCCCAAACCTGCGCGGTGTAGGTCGCCGTGAAGTCGACACCATGGTCGGAGATAAGTGGTCGATTCCGCCACCAATCACCCGTGGCATTGTTCCACTCGAGCCAAGGCAGATTTTGCGTCTGTCCCGTGTCGTCGGTTCCCTGAGGCCGGGCCTGTGTTGGAAATCCCCATGCGCACAAAATGGTCATCGGGAGAAAATAAGAGCGGAACCAATACCTCATCGCGTCAGCGAATGTATCAGCCGGAATCCCGTCCAGACGGCCAACACGCAGACAGCCACGCTCGCACCGGCATAAAGCGCAGCCACCAGCCATTCTCCCCGCCGCAGGAGAAAAAATGTCTCGAAACCGAAGGCCGAGAATGTGGTGAATCCGCCGAGCAATCCGGTGAAAAGAAAAAGGCGAGCCTGTGGACCGAAGGCATCGATACGTTCCGCAGCTCCGGAGAGAAGGCCGATGACCAGACATCCGAGCACATTCACGGCGAACGTGCTCCAAGGAAATTTCGACGTCGCCGCATGGTGAAGGAGCCATCCGCCGAGCAGATAACGGGCGCATGCCCCGAGGAATCCTCCTGCGCCGACAATGAGAAGATTTCCCATGGAACGATACCGCGGATTCTACGTCCCAGGGCATCGCTGCCAAGACCGTATACTCTCCCGGGCGCCCCGCCGTGATTTGTGGCGACAAAACATTTTAGCCACTTTAAATGAAGGGCCGCTCCCGCCGCCATGCTCGAGACTTTCAAGCGACTCGCCCTCGGATTCATTTTGATCATCCTGGCGTCCGCAATCCTTCTCTACACCGACCGCGGCTCGCGCGAAGCGCTGGAGGATGCGGGAGGTCCGATCCGGGTGGCGTTGGTCGAGCACGCTGCCACGCGTGTGCTTGAGGAGGGCGCCGACGGTGCGATCGAGGCCTTGGCCGCGCGCGGCTACGCGGACGGAGGCCGCATACAACTGACCCGGTTTTGCGCGGAAAACGACATCGCCACGGCCAACACCATCGCGCGCGAGGTGACCAGCGGCGGCTACGATTTCATCCTCAGCATGAGCACCATCTCGCTGCAGACCGTGGCGGGGGCCAACAAAACAGGAGCCGGAACCAAGCACGTGTTCGGCTTGGTCACGGATCCCTATGGTGCCGGTGTCGGGATCAGTCGCGAGAACCATCTCGACCATCCGCCCTACATGACCGGCTACGGCTGCCTGCAACCGGTCGAATCGATCTTCCGCATGGCCCGCGTCATGCGTCCCGAATTGCAGCGTGTGGGGCTTGTCTGGAACGCGGCCGAGGCGAACTCGGTGGCCCAGACAACCATCGCGCGCAAGGTCTGCTCCGATCTCGGTATCGAACTGATCGAAGCCAACGCGGACAACTCCACCGGCGCTATCGAGGCGGCACGTTCGGTGTTGGCGCGCGGCGCGGAGGCGATTTGGATCAGCGGTGACATCACCGTTTCCACGGCGTCCGAGCCGATCATCGCGGCGGCGAAGAAAGAGGGTATTCCCGTGTTCAGTTCGCTGCCGCTCACCATCAAGTCGGGCGGATTGTTCGATCTGGGCGCGAACTACGTGGAGGTCGGCCGCGCCGTCGGAGAACTGGCGGCCGATGTCCTCGACGGAAAAAATCCGGCGACGATCCCCGTGGAGAACTATGTGCCCGAGGCGTTCCTCTACAACGAAACGGCGCTGGAGGGATTACGCGACCGCTGGACCATACCGGATGCCGTCCGCGCCAAAGCCGACGGATACATCACGGCCACCGAGACAAATCTTTCCCGCTTTTCCGCCGCCCCCGCCCTGCCCAAACCGCGGCCCGGCACCGTCTACAAAATCGGCGTGGCCTATTTCTCTTCCGAGGAGAATCAGGAGAATGGTCTGGCCGGTTTTCTCGAAGGGTTGCGCGCCGCCGGTTTCGAGGAAGGAAAAAATCTTGATGTGACGCGCACGCACGCGCAGGGCGAGATCGCCAATATTCCCTCCATGCTCAAAAATCTCGAATCTTCCGACCGTGATCTGATTTTCGTCATGACCACGCCCGTGCTCGGCGGTGCGTGCAGTCTGGTCAAAAACAAGCCCGTCGTCTTCAGCGCCGTGACCGATCCGGTGGCGGCGGGCGCAGGCAAGTCGTTGGACGACCATTTGCCCTGCGTGACCGGCACCGGATCTTTTCCTCCGCTGCAGGACATGGTCGATGCCATCCGCCAGATCCTTCCAAGCGCCAAAAAAATCGGGACGATTTACAACGCCTCCGAGGCGAATTCGGTCAAGGTGATCGGCGTGGCGCGCGATATATTCCGCGCCGCGGGATTCACGCTCGAGGAAGTGACCGTGACGAGTTCGTCGGAAGTGGGCACGGCCGCGCAGGCTCTCGTCGCGCGGGGCGTGGATGCCATCTATACGCAGACAGACAATACGGTCATGCAGGGTTTCGACGCGGTGATCCAAGTCTCGCGTGACGCGGAGCTTCCGCTTTTCACCGACGATCCGCTGGCGGCGCGGCGCGGCGCGCTGGCCTGTGTCGGTCTCGGTTTCCGCCAACCCGGCGTGGTGGCCGGCGGGATGGCCGCGCGGATTTTGTGCGGCGAAAGCCCGGGCTCGATCCCCATGCTCAACGTGGCTGAGAATGTCATTTGGCTGAACGACGATGCCGCGGGCAAACTCGGCATAACATTTCCGCCGGAACTGGTCGCGCGGGCCGTCAAAGAGGAGAAA
>Ga0315902_10007537_pt1 | contig 14836 bp, 11 predicted proteins | sample LakEriMetagenome_9_FD_203523 | JGI IMG/M metagenome (GOLD analysis project Ga0315902, IMG submission 203523) | Freshwater fungal communities from buoy surface, Lake Erie, Ohio, United States - Buoy 12 MA117 | ecosystem: Environmental > Aquatic > Freshwater > Lake > Lake biofilm | place: USA... | reverse complement strand
CCGCGGCAAGGCCCGCCGTCAGATGACCAAGGCCGCCGGGAAGGACAGCGACTGGAAGAAGGCGATCGTCACCCTCAAGCAGGGCGACAAGATCGAGCTGATCTGAGTTCCAGCCGACCTCGGATTTCACCCACGGCGCGCGGTTCTCCGCGCGCCGTTTTGCATTTGGGGCTTGGGCTTCCAGACCCGGTTCGGATGCAATCGACGTCATGGATCCGCTCCCGATCGACCCCGAGGACTGGGATCATTGGATCCGCTCCCGGCGTCCCGACCTCTCGAAGCACCGTCAAACCCTCGATCCCCATCGGCCCGCCCGGTGGTTCGCCGAGGAGGAACTGCAGGGGGATGGGCGCCTGGCTGCTGGGCTCACCCTGTTCCTGACGAACCGCGAGTGCCCGTGGCGGTGCCTGATGTGCGACCTGTGGCGTGAGACGACCCCGGAGAGGATCCCCCAGGGTGCCGTGCTGGACCAGATCGATGGGGCGCTTCGACAGGCCCCCGCCGCAGAGTGGATCAAGCTCTACAACGCGGGTTCATTCTTCGATGCCGGAGCAATCCCGACTGCGGACCTGCCCGGGATTGCGCAGCGGGTGCAGGCGTTTCGGAGGCTCGTCGTCGAATGTCATCCGACCCTCGTCGGCCCCCGGGTCCTGGAGTTCCGCTCCCGGCTCGAGTCCACCCGGCTCGAGGTCGCCCTCGGCCTGGAGACCGCGCATCCCGAGGTGCTGCGGCGTCTCAACAAGGGAATGACCGTCGACGACTTCCGACGGGCGGCGGGATTCCTTGTCGAGGCCGGTATCTCGGTACGTGCTTTCGTCCTGGTGAAGCCTCCCTTCCAGGCGGATGACGACGCGTTGGAATGGGCCCTGCGGACGGTGGACCTGGCCTTCGAGTCCGGAGCCTCCGTGGTATCGCTGATCCCGACCCGCGCCGGGAATGGGGCGTTGGAGGAGCTTCGGGACCGGGGATTGTTCGCCGAGCCGTGTCTGGAGCTGCTCGAGGCCGTCTTGGAAAAGGCCCTTGGTCGATCCCGGGGACGCGTCTTTGCCGACGTGTGGGACCTGGAGCGGTTCCACCCGGGTCCGGGCCTGCCCGAACGCAGGGCACGACTGGAACGCGCCAACCGGACCCAGGTGTGGACGGATCTCTGAAGCCGCCCGTCTGTGTCCGGGTCAACCGACCGCGGTGCGGAGGTCCGCGGCGAAGGCCCGCACGTCCTCCTCGGTCGTGTCCCACGAGCACATGAGGCGGCAGCCGCCGTCGCCGATGAAGTTGTAGAAGAGCCATCCCCGCCCGTAGAGGGCCTGGATGGTGGATTTGGGGAGATCGACGAACACCGAATTGGCCTGCTGAGGGAACAGGATCCGCACCCGGGGCAGGTCGTGGATCAGGTCATGGAGCAGACGGGCCATCCGGTTGGCCTGGGAGGCGTGTCGCAGCCAGGCCCCTTCGCGCAGCATTCCCACCCAGGGCGCGGCGACGAAGCGCATCTTGGAGCAGAGCTGACCGCCCTGCTTGGCCCGGAGGTCGAATTCCCGGGCAAGTTCCCGGTTGAAGAACACGACGGCCTCGCCGACGTGGATGCCGTTCTTGGTCCCGCCGAGGCAGAGGACGTCGACCCCTGCCTGCCAGGTGATCTCCCGCGGCGCCACGCCCAGCGCCGCGACGGCATTGGCGAAGCGGGCCCCGTCCATGTGCAGCCGGAGCCCGTGCTTCTTCGCCATCGCACCGATCGCCCGGACCTCGGCAGGGCTGTAGAGGGTGCCTACCTCGGTCGCCTGGGTGATGCTGACGACGCGGGGCTTGGGGTAGTGGATGTCGCTCCGACGGAGCACGGCCTCCTCGATCCCGGCGGGGTTCAGCTTCCCGTTTTCGCCCGGCAGCAGCAGCAGCTTGGAGCCGTTGGCGAAGAACTCGGGCGCGCCGCATTCGTCCTTCTCGATGTGCGCGACATCGTGGCACAGGATGCTGTGGTAGCTCTGGCAGCAGTGGGCGAGCGAGAGGGAGTTGGCCGCCGTGCCGTTGAAGACGAAGAAGACGTCGCAGGGCGTCTCGAACAGATCCCGGATGGCATCCGCCGCCCGCTGGGTCCAGGGGTCGTTGCCATAGGCGGGAGCATGTCCGGCATTGGCCTCTGCCAGGGCCGCCCAGGCCTCAGGGGCGATGCCCGCGTAGTTGTCGGAGGCGAACTGTCGCCGGAGCTGGTCCGCCTCCGGCACCGGGGGCAGGACGCGTGAGGAGGGATTGGAGCTCATGCGGCAGGACTCGGCGGGCTTCCGTCTCGCGGCGCTGGATCCACGTCACTCGCCGTCGTCGGCGAGCTTCCGGTAGAGGGTGGCCAGGCTGATGTCGAGCAGCCGCGCCGCCTCCTCCTTGTTGTCGTTGGTCTTGTGGAGCACCTGGCGCAGGTAGTTGACCTCCTGGTCCCGGGAGAACTTCTTGAGCGAGATGATGTTCCCGAGCGGTCGGACCGCCTGAGGGGCGGCCTCGACACGAGGGGCAGCCTCTGGATCCGGTCCTCCCCGGGCACGGTCGTGGATCTCGGCTCCGACGGGTTCAGCGACCTCGGCGGCCTCCTGCTCCTCGCGGCCGTCGTCGGCCGGGGTATGCTTCTGGAAGGCCGGGGGCAGATCCCGGCACCGGATCAGAGGGGCCTCGGCCAGCACGGTGGCGCGCTCGATCACGTTCGCCAATTCCCGCACATTCCCCGGCCATGGGTACGCGCTGAGTGTCTCCATCGCCCGCTGCGAGATCCGGAACCGCTGCCCGGACTCGAGGTGCACCTTGTCCCGCAGGAAATGCACCGCGAGCATCGGGATGTCGTCCGCGCGCTCGCGGAGCGGGGGCAGCTGCACACTCACCACATTCAGCCGGTAGTAGAGGTCCTCCCGGAAGCGGCCTGACTTGATCAGTTCCTCGAGGTTCTCGTTGGTGGCGGCCAGGACCCGGACGTTCACCTGCGTCGAGACGTTGTCGCCCACCCTCCGGACCTCCTTCTCCTGGAGGACGCGGAGGAGGCGGCTCTGGAGCTGGGCCGGCATGGTCCCGATCTCGTCGAGGAAGATCGTCCCGCCGTTCGCCTCGTGGAAGAGACCCTCCTTGTCGGCGATCGCGCCGGTGAAGGCTCCCTTGCGATGGCCGAACAACTCCGACTCGAGGAGGTTCTCCGGCAATGCCGAGCAGTTCAGGGGCACGAATGGGCAGCGCGAGCGGCTGGAGTTGTAGTGGAGGGCGCGGGCGACGAGCTCCTTGCCCGTGCCGCTCTCGCCGAGGATCAGGACCGTCGTGTCGGTGTCGGCCACGCGTTCCACGACGTTGAACACCCCCTGCATGGCGGCGTTGGCGCCGACGATCTGGTTGAAGCTGTACTGCCGGCGCAGCTCCTTGCGCAACTGCGTGTTCTCCGTGACCGCCTCCCGGTAGTTCAGGGCACGACCAACGCAGAGCTTCAAGTCGTCCAGGCTGAATGGCTTCCGCAGGAAGTCGAAGGCACCGACCTTCATCGCCTTGACCGCGTCCTCGACCGTGCCGAGACCGCTGATGATGATCACGGTCGGGGGCGGTTGGAGGGCCCGGGCCTTCTCGAGGACGGCGTGTCCGGTGGGGCGGGTCCTGTCGAGGTAGAGGTCGGTGATGACGAGGTCCGGCTGTTGTGTGGCAATCGCCTCGATCACCCCTGCGTCGCTGGTGAATGGCAGGACCTGATGACCGTCTGCCCTCAGAACTTCGGCGACCATCTGGACCATGGTCAGCTCATCATCCACCAAAATGATCTTGGCCATCCAGTGGATGTTACGGATTCCGACTGTTAGGCCAAGCAGGAAGGCGCCAAGTGCTTGGTTGTTGTTCCCTTGGGCTCTCGGTCTGAGGGGGAGGGCTATCGGGGCGGATGGATCCGGCGCCAGGCAGGCCGTTCCTGCCGGGTCTGTTCTCCCGGGGTAATGTCCATTGGCTTGGCCCTTTGTCTCTCGAACTTCGCGAGAACCATCCATTTGAGCTGATCTTCCGGGGTTTCCTCTGGTCTCATCCCTCCATGAGGGCTGGACGAAAACCCGGGGCCGGGCTCTGGCCCAGGATCCTGTTTCTGATCGCGATGGCTTCCTGCCGCGGGTCCCAGGTGCTCGGGGTGGGGGAGCCGGTGGAACTCTGGCGGACCGATCCCCATGGGGTGGCGCGACTGGAACGCCGGTTGGTCCACTCCGACACGGTGGCTAGTTCCCAGATGGGAGCCCCGGTGATTGCCATCGATCCCGGCCTGCGCCTGCAGCCCATCGAGGGGTTCGGGTACACCCTCACCGGAGGCAGTGCCCAGCTGCTGATGGCCATGACGCCTCCGGCGCGGGCGATGCTCCTGAGGCACCTGTTCGGAACCGGCCCTGACGACATCGGGATCAGCATGCTCCGCCTCACGGTCGGGGCCTCGGATCTCAATGATCGGGTCTTCACGTACGACGACATGCCCGAGGGACAGATCGATCCGGGTCTGGAGCACTTCGACCTGGGGCCGGATCGGCGGGAGGTGCTGCCCGTGCTCCGGGAGATCCTTGCAATCCGATCCGACCTCGCGTTGATGGCGTCCCCGTGGACGGCCCCGGCCTGGATGAAGTCCAACCGGGATTCCAAGGGCGGAAGCCTGCTGCCGGCGTGGTACCCGGTCTATGCGCGGTATCTGGTCCGATACCTGAAGGCCATGCGGCAGGAGGGGGTCCGGGTGGGGATGCTGACCGTGCAGAACGAGCCGCTCAATCCGGACAACAATCCCAGCATGTTCATGTCGGCCCAGGACCAGAGGGTCTTCATCCGGGATCATCTGGGTCCGGCAATCCGAGCCGCAGGTCTTGGGACGAAGATCCTCTGCTACGACCACAACGCGGATCGCCCGGACTTTCCCCTGGCGATCCTCGACGATCCCGAGGCGAAGCGGTTTGTGCATGGCTCGGCGTTCCATCTGTACGGAGGCCGGATCGAGGACCTCCAGCAGGTGTTCCGTGCCCATCCGGACCGCGCGCTGTACTTCACGGAGCAGTGGATCGGGGCCCCGGGCGATTTCGCAGGAGACCTCGGCTGGCATGTCGCCGAGGTCATGGTGGGTGCGATCCGCAATGGCTGTCGGACGGTGCTCGAGTGGAACCTGGCGGCCGATCCCCATCAGCGTCCACATACCGATCGGGGTGGATGTGAGCGATGTCTGGGGGCCCTCACACTGGATGGAGATCGGGTGGTCCAGAACACGGCCTACTACATCATCGCCCATGCGTCGAAATTCGTCCCGCCCGGTTCCCGGCATGTGGCATCAACCGCCTCGGTGTCCCTGCCGAATGTCGCCTTCCTGACCCCGCAGCGGAACCTGGTGCTCCTGGTGCTGAACCGGACGGATCGCGCCCAGACCTGCCATGTTGAGACACACGGCCGGGTTTTCCCGGTCACCCTGGACAGGGGCTCGGTGGCGACCCTGGTCGTCCCCGCCCAATGATGGGGTTATTGTTCTGGGCCGCTGAAAACGTGGGGTGGCTCCTTGGGTGGCATTGACCTTCCGGAGGGGTTTGGGTTCAGTGGTCTTATGTTCCCCCCAAGGCGGCGCCCATGCGTGGGTCATGGCCGGTCCATGATCCGCTCGGCCTTCACGCTGATCGAGCTGCTCGTCGTGATCGCCATCATCGCCATCCTGGCCGGCATGCTCCTCCCTGCTCTCAGCAAGGCGAAGGCGAAGGCCAATGGGGTGAAGTGCCTCAGCAACCTCCGTCAGCTCGGGCTCGCCACCTCCACCTACATCATGGACCACGGGTTCTATCCCGTGGGCATCGACGGGGCCGATGGCGCGGCATGGATCTGGCCCGCGCTGCTCCGCAGCGCGATGTACAGCGGCCGCAACACCGAGGTCTTCCACTGTCCGATGGCGCCGGTGCAGTCCCAGTGGATCCCCAAGTTCGGCAGCGGCCAGCCGGCAAAGCTGGGATACCTGCAGGACGAGGTGCGGCTCCGTCCAGGCGGCAAGTTCTTCATGAGCTATGGCTACAATGTGTGGGGTGCCTTTGCCGGGCAGGTCCCCAACACCGGGCTCGGGGTCTATCTGGGTGATCCCGTATGGGGTGAGACCCGGGAGTCCGCCGTGAAGATGCCCAGCGCCATGATCTCGTTCGGCGACAGCAACTGGGACAAGAAGAAGAAGGGCGATTCGGACTGGAGCGGGTTCATTGGCATGTACGAGGAGCGTCAATGGCCTCTGGAGCTCCATGGGGGACGGACCTCGATCGCGTTCTGCGACGGCCATGTGGAGGCCAAGCGCCGGCTCGACATCATCGGCCAGCTCCACAAGGACCTGGGACGGCGTCAGGAGGTCGCGCGGCTGTGGAACCGCGACAACGAGCCGCACTTCAAGTAGGCGGCCCTGGAGCCACCTGTCCCGCGGTCATCTCGATTCCGCGGCCTTGGCGGCAGACTGGAGGAACCCGACCACCGGCGAGGGGTCGTCGAGGCCATGCGGATGGTGTCCCACGCCCGGCTTGTGGATCACCCGGATCGTTCCGCCCGCGGCCTTGTACCGCTGCTCGAGGAGCGCGGTGTTCTCAGGGACCGGCACGACCGGATCGTCATCCCCGACCACATGGATCAGCGGGATCCCGGCCTTGGCCAGGGGGGCGAGCTGGTCGATCGGATTTCCCCGGAAGGCGAGGGCCTCCGACTCGTCCTTGAACCCGTAGTCCCGGATCAGCTTCTGCCAGTCCGGTGGGCTGCCGCGTCCGGTGCCCCGTCCGCCGGGCCAGCTCTTGAAGTCGCACACGGGCGCATCGCCGTAGACGGCGCTGACGCGGTCAGGGTGACGGGCCGCCCAGTTGTAGGCATACAGTCCGCCCCGGCTGATCCCGATCAGGGCCCCGCGTCGTGCGAGACCCCCGTTGGTGATGACCCGGTAGAACTGGTCGAACTGATCAAGCGCCGCCGGGCATCCGAACGTGTTGCCGACGACGAGGTGGAGGTGATGGAACCCCTGGGCGAGGAGGTTGGTGACGCCAGTCCGTTCGGTGAAGGCGTCGGGGAACTCCATGCACCAGGTCCAGGGCCTGCCCGCGGCAGGTCTGGTGGGCTCGACGACCCAGGCCTGGCAGCCCGCCACGTTGAAACGGAACCTCCGGAAGCCTCGCCACGTATCGATCTCGGCCCCCGGCCAGGGGCTCTTGGCCTCCGTCCTCGTGGGTTCCGCTCCGAGCGACAGGAACCCGCACAGGAGGAGGAAGGAGCACTGGAGCAGGGACTTCATGGACTGGGAGGAAACCGTCAAACGGGCGCCGTGACAAAACCGAAACCCCGCTTGCCGGGTCCGACTGGTTTTCCGCAGCCTCGAAGGATCCCATGAGACTGCTGCTTTCCTGCCTCCTCCTGCTGTCGCTTTCCCGGGCCAACGCTGCGGAATCCGCTCCCTCCACGAGGACCGAGGTGATCTATGGCCGGAAATTCGGCACCGCGCTGACCCTGGATGTGTTCCGGCCGGCCTCGACCAACACCCTTGGGGTCGTCGCCATCATCTCCGGGGGTTTCTTCTCGAGCCATGAGGCCATCAATCCCGGGATGCTGAAGCCGTTCCTAGACCGCGGCTACACCGTGTTCGCGGTCGTCCACGGATCCCAGCCCCGATATGTCATCCCGGAGATCGTGGGGGACATCCACCGGAGCGTGCGGTGGATCCGTCATCATGCGGCGGACTACGGGATCCGCCCGGACCGGCTCGGGGTGTTCGGGGCGAGCGCAGGGGGACACTTGTCCCTGACCCTCGCCACCCAGGGGGGACCCGGGGATCCCAGCGCCAAGGATCCGGTCGACCGCGAATCGAGCGCGGTGCAGGCGGTGGCATGCTTCTTCCCGCCGACCGACTACCTGAACTGGAGGGAATCTGGGGATGATGCCGTGGGGGTGGGGGTCCTGAAGGACTTCAAGCCGGCATTCGGACCGCGGAGTGACACCGAGGAGAGTCGACGCGTGTACGGGAGGGAGATCTCCCCCCTCTACTTCGTGTCGGCCTCGGTCCCGCCGACCTACATCGTCCATGGGGAATCCGACAAGCTGGTCCCCATCCATCAGGCGGAGATCTTTGTCCAGAGATGTCGCGAGGTCGGGGTGAAGGCCCCTGTGACCCTGGATCGGCGTCCGGGCAAGGACCACGGCTGGCCCGGGATGGACAGGGACCTGATCCTGTTCGCCGACTGGTTCGACCGGCATCTGCGATAGGGGGATGTGGCCGTGGGTGGCCCCGTGCTCCGCGCTCCGTCCGCCTTTTGCTTTGCCTCCGGGGCGCGCTCCGCTCACCGTGGGACAACGTCCCTATGGAAGAAACCGTGCCTCCGCCGCGATCCTTCAACGCGCGGATTCTGCCCTGGATCCTGGGAGCAGGATTCCTCGCCCTCTATCTCCTGACAGCCCATCCGTGGGTGGGTCCCGGCAACATCCAGCTGGTGGACCAGATGTTGGGCTGGGAACCGGACGCCCCGTATTCGGAGCCCTTCTTCTTCCTTGTCGGCAAGCTCCTGGGCTGGCTGCCGGCGGGCCAGCTGCCCCGCATCCTCAATGCCTTGTCGGCGGTGTCTGCGGCGATGACGGTCGCCATCCTGGCCCGGTGTGTGGCCCTGATGCCGCATGACCGCACCCGGGAGCAGCGCGTCCGGGGGCATTCCGATGGCGCGATGCTCCACGGGTGGTTCGCCGCGCTCCCGGTCGTCTTCGCCGCGGGGCTCCTGGGTTTCCAGCTGACCTTCTGGGAGAACGCCACGCTCCAGACGGGTGAGATGCTCGATCTGCTCCTCTTCGCGTTCTGCACCCTCTGCATCCTCGAGTACCGTCTCGACCTGAAGGATTCCTGGCTGTTCACGGGGGCCTTCGTCTGGGGGCTGGGGATGACCACGAACTGGGCGATGATCGGATTCTTCCCCCTGTACCTCTCCGCGATCGTGTGGGTCCGTGGCTGGTCCTTCTTCAACGCCGTCTTCCTGACCCGTCTGATCTTCTGGGGCCTGCTGGGCCTCGTGGCCTATCTCATCGTGCCCATCGGACAGGCATTGGGCGGCCGTTCAGGACTCGGGTTCTGGTGGTCCCTCCGGGCCAACCTGATGATGGAGAAGGCCTTCCTGTTCGGGATTCCCCGTGGCCGCCCTCTGCTGCTCGGGCTGGTGCTCGTCCTGCCGCTGATGTTCGCGGGAGTCCGCTGGCAGGGAAGCAAGGCGTCGACGGTCGAGCGGTACATGACAATCGGCGGCATCATCCTCCTCCAGGTGCTCTGGCTGGTGGCCATCCCGTTCGTCGCATTCGACACCCCGTTCAGCGCACGCCGTCTCATGTATCTCGACGAGTCCTCCGGAGGGCTTCCGCTGCTGACCTTCTCGTTCACCGGGGCTTTGGCAGCCGGCTACCTCGCAGGCTGGTTCCTCGTGGTGGGTTTCGCCGCGCCGACCAAGACCTGGGAGAAGCCGAATCCGCTTCTGGATCTCCTCGGCCGGTTGGCCGGCCTGGCCGTGGTGGTGGCAAGTGTTGGTGTTCCAGCCGCCCTGGTCCTCAGGAACTGGCCGGTCATTCAGGCCGGCAACGGTCGCCAGTCGCTCGAGCTCTTCCAGGCTGTCGTGGGGGCGCTTCCGTCCAAGCCCTCGGCGGTCTTCTCCGACCATCCGACCCTCACCCGGCTGGCGCATGCCGCCTGGGTGGGGATTCCCGAGGCTCCCCGGCATGGGTTCTTCGACACCTCCCGGGGACCGGATCCGGTCTACCGCCGATGGTTCGCCGACAGCACCCGGGAATCCCTGCCGGAGTTCGGTGTCCTGAAGGACGTCCAGCAGAATGTCGCCGGGGCATCGATCAGTGTGCTCGCCCAGCTGGCCGCCGAAGGCCGTGCTGCCTACCTGCATCCGAGCTTTGGGTTCTTCTTCGAGCGGCTCCGGGCCGTCCCCAACGGTCCCGGTTACGCCATCGTCCCCCAGCCCGAGGGCTTCGAGGAGGTGTTGATCGAGCCGGCACGACTGGAGTCTCTCGTGAAATCGTGGGATGCGATGGCGCCGGCGCTCGATTCCCTCGTGCGCGCCCGTGCGCTCGGCACCAAGGACGGCAAGCAGCTGTCGGCGATCTGGTCGCGCAACGCCAACGGGGTGGGTGTGGTGCTGCAGCGCCAGAAGCGCCTCGCCGACGCCGCCCGTTTCTTCGCCCTGGCATCGCGTCTCAATCCCGACAACCGGGCCGCGAAGGCGAATGCCAACGTGAACGCAGCCCTGCAGGCCGGACGTCCCATCGCCCCCGAGGACAACAAGCCGCTCACCGACACCGTGCTGCAGGAGGTGCTCGGGACCGATGGGCCGGTGGACGAGCCGGTGTTCCTCAGGAACTTCGGCATGGGACTGCTCTCCTCCGTCGACCGTCTGCCGCGCCAGGCTTGGGAGACCTTCCACCGGTTGGGACAGCTGCACCCCAAGGATCAGAACGCGCGGTTCGGCCAGATCGAGGCCTTCCTCCAGGCGGAGCAGTACCAGCGGGTCCGGCATGAGCTCGACGCGTTGGCCCGATCGCCGGCGGCCAAGGATCCGACCCGTGATTTCCTGGCCGGACAGCAGCGGCTCGAGATCTACTACGCCTTGACGCAGGGCGACCTGAAGCGGGCCGAGTCGCTGATGACGAATGCCCGGACCCAGTTCGCCAACGACACCTCCCTGCTCGACCTGCTCACGGAGTTGTTCATCCGGCAGGGGCGGCTGGATGAGGCGATCCCGCTGCTCGAGCAGTGGCGCAAGATCCGGGCGGACGACCCCCCGGCGACCCTGCGACTCTCCGCGATCTACATCAGCCGTGCCCAGTGGGACCCCGCCCTCAGGCTCCTCGACCAGCTCCTCGTCCTCCAGCCGGACAACACCGCGGCGCGGTTGAACAAGGCGGTGTGCCTGCTCCAGCTGAACCGGCTCGACGAGTCCAAGCGGCAGTACCTCGAGATCGAGGAGAAATACCCCGAGCTCCCGATGCTCCAGTATGGCCTTGCGGAGATCGCGCTGCGCCGCAAGAGCACCAACGCGGCGATCGAACATCTCGAGAAGTACCTCAAGCTCGCGCCGACCAACACCGCGGAATATGCGACGGTCGCCCAGCGGCTGGGCGTCATCCGTGGTGGCGGGCGTTGATGGACATCACCCACGTCATCACCCGCCTCATCGTGGGTGGGGCCCAGGAGAACACCGTCTCCTCGGTGCTCGGCCTCCGACGGACACCCGGCCTCCGGGTCGACCTCATCTCGGGGCCCACCAACGGTCCCGAGGGGACCCTGGAGCCGGTGTTTGATGATCACCCTGGATGTCTCACGGTGATCCCGGACCTCATCCGTCCGGTGCGTCCCCTCGCGGACCTGAGGGCCTACCGCGCGTTGTTCCGACGTTTCCGCGCCACCCGTCCCGACATCGTCCACACCCACAGTGGCAAGGCGGGCTTCGTCGGACGTCTCGCCGCCCATCGCGCAGGGGTGCCCTGCGTGGTCCACACCATCCACGGTCCCAGCTTCGGTCCGTTCCAGGGCGCCGGCGCCAACACCGCCTTCACCCTCGCCGAGCGCCTCGCAGGAAGGGTGACCGACCACTTCGTCGTGGTGGCCGATGCCATGACCCGACAGTACCTCGAGGCTGGTATTGGTCGTCCGGACCAGTACACCCGGATCTTCAGTGGGTTCGACCTCGACCCCTATCTCTCCACGACCCGCGACCCCGAGTTGGGGCGTCGGCTTGGACTCGGGCCCGGCGACATTGTCGTGGGGATGATCGCGCGGCTGTTCGAGTTGAAGGGACACGACGATCTCTTCGCGTTGGCGCCTGCGCTGGTGAAACGCCATCCCCGCCTGAAGTTCCTGTTGGTGGGCGATGGTCCGTGGCGGGGCCGGTTCGAGGCCCGTGCCCAGGAGCCCGATCTCCGGGGGCGGGTGGTCTTCTCGGGGCTGGTGCCCCCGTCGGTGGTTCCATCGATGGTGGGACAGATGGATCTCCTCATCCACCTGTCCCGTCGCGAGGGCCTGCCACGTGCGTTGCCACAGGCCCTTGCAGCGGGCCGGCCAGTCGTGGCCTACGACTGCGACGGGTCCGGGGAGGTCTGCCTCGAGGGACGCACTGGGTTTCTGGTGCCCCTGGGGAACCTCGACCGGCTGGCGGAATGCCTTGAGAAACTGATCCGGGATCCAGGGCTCCGGGAACGTCTGGGTGGCGCCGGCCGGGAGTGGGTTTCGGAGCGGTTCCGGGTCGAGACCATGGTGGATGCCCTCGCGGCCCTCTATGAGCGACTCGGACCGCGCGGTGGCCGCCCAGGAGCCCGGTGACGGATCTTCCCCCATGAAGTTCCCCGCAAACCTCTACGGAACCGTTGCGCTGGCGGCCTGTCTGATTTCGGCGGGATCCCTCCCGCTCTGGAGGCGTTGGTGTCTTCGTCGTGGTTGGGTCGACGACCCGGGTCATCGCAAGATCCACCATGTTCCCGTGCCACTGGCGGGTGGCTTCGCCGTCTTCACGGGCATGGCGACCGTCGTTGTCGCCGGCGTCCTCGCCGTGGTGTTGCACTGGATGCCCGCAGAGCCTCTCTCAAAGCTGTCGTACGGACTGGGACGACGCGCCGTCGAGCTCACGACCCTGCTCCTCGGTGCGGTGGGGATGCTCGTATTGGGGGGCTGGGACGATCGCCGCGAGCTGAGGCCAGGGGTCAAGTTCGCGGGACAGTTCCTCATCGCGTTGGCGGTGACGCTGTCGGGGGTCCGAATCACATTGTTCGTCCCGAGCCTCGTCTTCAGCCACGGCGTGACCGTCCTCTGGATCCTCACGGTCACGAACGCCTTCAACATCAACGACAACATGAACGGCCTTTGTGCCGGCCTTGGCGCCATCGCCTCGGGATGGATCGCATTTCATGCCGCCCACGAGGGGCAGTATCTGGTCGCCTCGATGGCGTTCCTGGTCCTCGGCTCGCTGCTCGGATTCCTTCCGTACAACTACCCTCGGGCCTCGGTGTTTCTTGGGGATTCAGGAAGCCACCTGGTGGGCTACCTGATGTCGGTGCTGGCGATCCTCCCTCACTTCTATTCCCCGAGGCAGGTCGAGCCCAGTCGCTGGGCGGTGGTTTGCCCGCTACTGATCCTCGCAGTCCCGCTGGCCGATCTTGTCTCGGTGGTCTGGATCCGGACGCGACTGGGTCGGCCTTTCTGGATCGGGGACACGAACCATTTCTCCCACCGTTTGACGCGTGCGGGACTGGGGCGACCTCAGGCGGTGGCGTTGTTGTGGGCCGCCGCAGTGGCGGTGGGTGCGCTGACACTCCTATTCTAAGAGCGCCCGGCTCCTTGCCGCCGGAACACCTCCGGCCTAACGTGGCGCGCTCTTATGGAAAACGTCGTCATCATGGGAACCGGCTGTGCCGGATTGACCGCAGCGATCTACACCGCCCGGGCCAACCTCAAGCCCCTCGTCCTGACCGGGGTCATGCCCGGGGGACTCCTGACGACCACCAGCATCGTCGAGAACTTCCCGGGCTTCCCGGAGGGTGTCGATGGCTTCGAGCTCATGCAGCGCATGCAGCAGCAGGCCGAGAAGTTCGGTGCCCGCGTCCAGTTCAGCGTGATCGAGTCCGTCGACCTCAAGTCCTCGCCCATCCGCCTGGTCGTGGACGGACAGCCGGTCGAGACCAAGACCCTCATCATCGCCAGCGGCGCCGGTCACAAGCACCTCGACATCCCCGGCGAGCACGAGCTCGAGAAGAAGGGGGTCACGTACTGTGCGACCTGTGACGGTGCGTTGCCGGTCTTCCGAAACCAGCATCTGGTCGTGGTCGGCGGCGGGGACTCGGCCTGCGAGGAGGCCAACTACCTGACGCGCTTTGCGTCGAAGGTCTCCCTGGTCCATCGCCGCGACTCCCTCCGGGCATCGCGCATCATGGCGGAGCGGACCCTCGCCAACCCCAAGATCTCGATGGTCTGGGACTCGGTCCTGACGGAGGTCCAGGACGTGTCGGCCGGGAAGGTGACCGGTGTGAAGCTGAAGAACCTCAAGACCGGGGCCGAGTCTGTCCTGCCGTGCGCGGGCGTGTTCATCGCGGTCGGGCATGTGCCCAACACCCAGCTGTTCCAGGGGCAGCTTGACCTCGATCCAGCCGGGTATGTGGTGCCGGTGAAGGGGACCGCCACGCGGGTCCCGGGCGTGTTCGTTGCGGGCGACTGTGCCGACTCGGTCTACCGCCAGGCGGTCACCGCGGCGGGCATGGGCTGTGGCGCAGCGATCGAGGCAGAGCGGTACCTGGCCTCGCACGGAGGCTGAGGACCCGATGCTGGGCGGTCGGGGTTGGGACCCCGGAACTCAGTCGATGAAACGGCGCGTGATGTCGCCGTAGGCGTCGATCCTGCGGTCCCGTAGGAACGGCCAGTGGGTCCGGGTGGTCTCGGACTTCGCCAGTTCGACCTCGACGAGGAGGTTCTCAGGACGGTTGACGCTGGCCTTGGCGAACAGTTCTCCGCTGGTTCCTGAGACGAAGCTCTGTCCCCAGAACTCGAGGCCGTCGCCCCCGATGGGTTGTTCCAGACCGATCCGGTTGACCGCCGCCACGAAGCAGCCATTGGCCACGGCGTGCGAGCGCTGGATGGTCTCCCAGGCCAGATGCTGGCGTTCGCCATACTCGGCCTTCTCGGAGGGGTGCCATCCGATCGCGGTCGGATAGAACAGGATCTCGGCGCCCTGGAGCGCGGTGAGCCGGGCGGCTTCCGGATACCATTGGTCCCAGCAGATCAGGACCCCGATCCGTCCAAATCGGGTGTTCCACGCCCGGAAACCGAGATCGCCCGGGGTGAAGTAGAACTTCT
>Ga0315902_10007535_pt1 | contig 14838 bp, 13 predicted proteins | sample LakEriMetagenome_9_FD_203523 | JGI IMG/M metagenome (GOLD analysis project Ga0315902, IMG submission 203523) | Freshwater fungal communities from buoy surface, Lake Erie, Ohio, United States - Buoy 12 MA117 | ecosystem: Environmental > Aquatic > Freshwater > Lake > Lake biofilm | place: USA... | reverse complement strand
AACAAACTGCCCGTGGTGTACATACACCACGGGCAGTTGTCATACCGACAAATTACAGGTGAATTATGGGCGGCGGCGTGGGCGATCCCCACCGCGATCACCGCCACGGTCACCGCCACGGTCGCCGCCGCGGAAGCCACCGCGGTCGCCGCCGCGATCGGGAGCTGGGCGACCAGCTGCACGGCGCTCTTCGGGGCTTTCACCCGTCAAGATAGCGCGGCGTGACAAGCTGATTTTGCCACCGGCATCGACGTTAATCACCATGACGTTGATTTCGTCGCCGACCTTGACCACATCCTCAACACTGTTGACGCGATTCACGTCGAGCTCTGAGATGTGCACCATGCCGTCTTTGCCTGGCGTCAAGTTCACAAAGGCACCGAAGTCCTTGATGCTGACGACCTTGCCCAAGAAGACTTCGCCGACCTTGATCTCACGCGTGAGGGCCTCAATCATACCGACGGCCTTCTTGGCGGCTTCGCCGTCGGCGGTGGTCACGAACACGCGACCATCGTCCTCGACGTCAACCGTTGCACCGGTGGTCTCGATGATGCCACGGATGGTCTTGCCACCAGGGCCAATCAAGGCGCCGATTTTGTCGACGGGAATCTGCAAAGTGATAATGCGTGGTGCCGTATCAGCCAAATCACCACGGGCCTGCGTAATCACGGCATTCATCTTGTCGAGGATGAACAAGCGGGCCTTGCGGGCTTGCTCAAAGGCGACGCGCATGATGTCATAGGTTATTCCGGTGGTCTTAATATCCATCTGCAGACCAGTGATACCCTCGTTGGTGCCGGCCACCTTGAAGTCCATGTCACCGAGGTGATCCTCGATACCTTGGATATCGGTCAAGACGCGCCACTTACCATCTTTGCTGGTCACCAGACCCATGGCCACACCAGCGACTGGGCGCTTGATTGGCACACCGGCGTCCATCAATGACAAGCTCGAGCCACAGACTGAGGCCATCGACGATGAACCGTTCGATGAAAGCACCTCTGACACCAAACGCATGGTATAGGGGAACTCGTCCTTGCTGGGCAACACGGCAACCAATGAGCGCTCGGCCAAGGCACCGTGACCGATGTCACGACGACGTGGAGCACCCAAGCGCTTGACCTCACCGGTTGAGAACGGTGGGAAGTTGTAGTGGTGGATGTAGCGCTTCGTTGTCTCGATACCGAGATCATCAAGTCGTTGTTCCTCAGCAGGTGAGCCGAGCGTCGTAATTGTCAATACCTGTGTCTGACCGCGGGTGAACAAACCACTCCCGTGTACACGGGGAATCACGCCGACGTCGACGCTAATCGGGCGAATCTCCTCAGTCGTGCGGCCGTCGACACGTGCACCTGAGTCAAGGATGGCGTTGCGCACAAACTCGTACTCGATGTTCTCCCAGGCGGCTTGCACAGCCTTCTTGCGGGCCTCGACCTCTTCCTCGGGCTCATCAGCCGTGAAGTGGGCGATGACCTCGGCGTGCAAAGCGTTGGTACGATCTTGGCGAGCCTGCTTATCGCTGTCAAGCATGGCATCGCTCAAGCGGTTGCCCATCCAGGCCAACATGGCGTTCTCGAGTGAACGATCCTGGACTGGTGGAGTAAACGGCAACTTGGGCTTGCCACACAAGGCGACGAGCTGGTTCTGTAGGTCACAAATCTGCTGACAGACTTGATGCCCCTTGATGACGCCATCGAGCATTTCGCTCTCGGTCAACTCATGAGCGCCGGCCTCAACCATCAACACGGCATCTTTGGTGCCGGCCACAACCAGGTCGAGACGGCTGTGCTGCATGTCTTCCATGGTTGGGTTGATTTGGTGACCGTCAAAGAACCCGACGGTGACTGCGCCAACTGGACCCGAGAACGGAATGTCGCTGATGCTCAAGGCGGCTGATGCGGCAATGATAGCCATCGGACCTGGATCGTTGACCAAGTCAATTGAGAAGGTGGTCACGATGATTTGGACTTCGTTGAAATAGCCCTCTGGGAACAAGGGGCGTAACGGGCGGTCGGTCAAGCGTGACGTCAAAATCGCCGTCGTAGTCGCACGACCCTCGCGCTTGAAGAAGCTACCCGGAATCTTACCGGCAGCATACATCTTCTCTTCGTAGTCGACGGTAAGTGGGAAGAAGTCGACACCCTCACGGGCTGACTTTGCGGCCACAACCGTTGCGAGCAGCATCGTATCGCCATAACGCACGGTTACTGCACCATCGGCCTGCTCTGCAAAGCGACCGGTCTCGAGCGTCATCGTACGCCCGGCAATCTCAGCACTGACTGAGAATACTTGTTGATTTGCCATTCTGGCTCCTTTGTCATCACCCATCTGTCGTTCACATTGCCAGTGGGTGCTGGTGCCAAGCGTTAGGTACTGGAGGTTGCGGTCTCATTGTCAAACCGCATGCTCCAATCCCTAGCCACTTGGTCTTCCATTTCTCTTCTTTACCATCAAAAAGACAATGCTGTGGGTGTGCCTTCGGCGTACCCACAGCAACATCTAACTCATAGCAAACGCAGCTAGTCCAAAAACTAGCGGCGCAGACCCAAGCGCTCGATGAGGGCACGATACGTGTCATGGTCGGTACGGTTGATGTAGGCCAACAAGCGGCGGCGGCGGCCGACCAACTTGAGCAACCCACGACGCGTCGCATGATCGTGCTTGTGCTCGCGCAAGTGCTCAACCACTTGGTTGATGCGCTCGGTCAATAAGGCAACTTGTACCTCGGTTGAACCGGTGTCCGTGGCGTGCGACTGGAACTTACCAATCACGTCGCTCTTCTCGTGCTTCTCCAATGACATGTGTCCATACTCCTTGTAATCGCGCACGAGCTGGAGTGGCTCGGCGTTCACGAAAATGTCAACGCCGTACGCAAGACGGCGCAACAAATGATATTATAGCATAAGAATACAGTAAAAGTGCGTCAATCCTTGACGCACTGGGTAGTTGTGAGTAGAATGGTGAATGTGCAACGAGTGCATCGTGATGAATTGTCACTGCTAGCGCACCAGATTTCTGGCGCTCTGGCATATGTTGGGGGTGTTGAGCCATCTCCACCACCATACGCAGAGGCACGCCCACACAGCGTGACTGGGGCAGGTGTTGTTCTCACAGAGGATGGTCAATTGCTCGTCATCACATGCTACCTGCAGGTGCATCTGCATGCTGTAACGTGTGTGAGCGAACGCTGTTTGGTAGTGCAATCGTTGATTGCTACTATCACCCAAAGGACTACTAATCGCGATGTCGTTGTCAATGTTATCGTCACCGATTTGCTTGCCTAAGGAACGCATGTCAAGCTCTGCCCGGCTCAAACCACGTACCCAAGCAGTACGTATTCTTTATGAGATTTCTCAGACCGACCATGACCTCGAGCAGGTGCTTCACCGGCATTTGAGCGCACCGATTATCAATGAGCAATCTGACGAAGACCCCAAATACCCCATCAAGCCGGCTCAACAAGCGTTTGTGCGTAACCTCGTGACTCTGGCCGTTCAGCATCGTCTGAGCATTGATGCCATGATTATGGATCTTGCCCCAAACAAACCGCTCGAAGAGATGCCATTACTCCAGCGCATTGTGCTTCACATTGCGATTAGCGAAATTCGGTATCTTGATGATGAGTCCCGTGGTGAAATTCCGGTTATTATTAATGCAGCCGTCGAAATCGCCAAGGTCTATGTCGGTGATGAGGCAGGCCGGTTTGTGAACGGTATATTGGGGATGGTAGCACTGCGCTACCCCGACAAAACCGCGTGAACGTAGCCAACAGGACATCCTGTGGTGAATATTGGTTGGGTTATCTTACATTCGTTATAGTCACGGTTGCGAAAGGAGTGTTCATATGCCATCACAAGAGATGGAGATGCGGCTCAAGAAGATCATCGCTGAGCGCCTCGGTGTCAAAGAAGAGCAAATTGTGCCAAGCGCCAGCTTTGCTGATGACCTTAAGGCCGATTCACTCGACCTCGTTGAGTTAATCATGGCACTCGAAGAAGAGTTCGGCGTTGACATCCCCGATGACGAGGCCGAGAAGATTTTGACCGTCGCCGACGCCCTCAACTACGTCGACGCCCACGGCAAGTAAAACGTACAATCCATCTTGTACCGACCAAGACACGGTTGCTATCGCAACTGTGTCTTGCCGTTTCTCAAACACAAACCCTCCGCACGTGTTGTACAATAACAAAAATACAGTCTGGGTGTGTATGGTGAAATGAGGGATGTATGAACTTCCTCGGGATTGGCCCCGGAGAGTTTTTCTTTATTCTGATACTTGCGCTCCTCGTCATTGGGCCCGAACGCCTGCCTGGCTTTGCCCGGAGCATTGGTCGTAGCATCGTGCGACTGCGCAATTGGATCAATAATTCACCCGATGCACAGGTGCTCTTACAAGTGCAACGCGAACTTGAGGCCGAGATTAGCGACATTCGCACCACACTCCGCCAAGAAGTCCAAAGCGTTCGTGCCGAGATGGAGCTAGTGCGTAACGACCTCGAACAGGCCTCGCGAACAGTCGATACGTCCGTCTCAAGTGCAACGACATCAGCAAATGTAACATTCCCCTCAAATACTATTGCCAATCCATCAACTGCCAATCTCACTCCCATCACCAGTAGTGACCTGACTACACCAATGCGATTGAATGTGAGTGACGTCGCAACTGCTCAAGCCGAAAGTGCCGAACCGGCAACACCTGCAGTTGATACCACCGCACCCGTCTCCCGCAGTCGTAAACCCAATTGGACCACTCCTGATGTAGATTCGAATCCGGCAACAACGGATACTACTCCAGTGTCAGATGAGACACCAGTCCAACACACAAATGGTGAGGCGGTACCAGATACAACGAGCACCGCACCAATTACCAACGATAGCCCACCCGTTGAGGCTCCTATACGCCCTCAATTAGCCAACAGCAGTGCAGTACCAGCTGCAGGAGTCGTAACACCTCCACCAACACAACCGTCATCCGCTGAGCTTGCCACCCTCCAACAAGAGATTCATCAGCTCAAATCAGCTAGCCCAAGTATCAGTCATGATTCATTTATGATGATGAAGGTCGAGGTCGAACAACTCAGCCGCGACCTCAAGAAACTGCGCGAAGAGATGACCAAACAAAAACCGACCAACTCTGTGTCATACGACGATATGATGATGATGCGCGTCCAAATTGGCCAGCTTTCGCATCAACTTGACCAACTGAATCGTCAGCTCACCGCCGCTAAATCCGATGTGGAGCCATCTGCATGAATACCGATCAACTCATTCTTGCTGTCATCATCTTTGCAGTGCTCATCTTGCTCCCATTGGTGGTGTTGTTCGTGGTGCGCTGGCTTATCCCTCTCGAGGATCCCCTCGAAGAATTCGATGATACCGCTCTGCCGACTCCAAGTGGCGGCACCAATACCATGCAAGACTTCTGGGAGGGGCTTAAGCCACACCTGATTGAGCTGCGCGACCGCCTCGTCAAAGCGGCAGTGGCAGTCGGTATCGGGACATCAATCGGCTTTTATATCGTCAATAGCCCGAACTTGCTTGGTAGTCCATTGCCCGAGTTCATGGTCAAACAACTTGCGCCAGCCGGCACACAACTCCAAGCCGTCGGCATCGGCGAAGTGTTTTTGGGGTATATGCGCATTGCCCTCGTCGTTGGCGTTATCGTGGCAATGCCCGTGGTGGTCTACCAACTCGTGGCGTTTTTTGCACCGGGGCTCCTCAACCGCGAAAAGCGCATTTTGTATGTGGCATTACCGATTGTGACCGAACTCTTCTTGGCGGGTGTGGCATTCGGCTGGTACTTTACAGTCCCTGCTGCGCTCGAGTTTTTGCTTGGCTACGGCCAAACCGCAAACATCAATACCATGCCGACAACCGACAGCTTCTTCGGTACGGTCGCCACACTACTACTCTGGAACGGCGTCATCTTCCAATTGCCTGCCGTCATGTACCTCCTTGCCCGACTTGGCGTCGTTACCACTAAATGGCTGGGTGAGACCCGTCGGTATGCGCTGGTCGTGATTACCATCGTCGCTGCCCTGATTACCCCAACCGGCGACCCGTATAATTTGCTCCTGCTCGCCATTCCGATGTACCTGCTATACGAGCTTGGCATCATCCTGACTCGCCTCGTCCCCAAACCTGCCACTCCAGTCAACGAGGATGTCGCCACCGCCTAATATGCATGTGTGTGCAAGCCCCCGACGAATATCGTCGGGGGCTTTGTTGTGCTGGGTTGATCATGTAACCAATCCGATCAATAATTGATCGGATTGTCGCTTTACATGATTGTAGCTACCCATGTCTTTTGCGCTCCCCCACATCAAACCATTCCTGAAATGGGCAGGTGGCAAACGCCAACTGCTCCCGGCTATTCGATCCACACTAGCCACAAATCCATATATCACACAGATGATTGACACACAATCGTTCCACAGACAGACAGACAGACAGACAGACAGACAGACAGACAGACAGACAGACAGACAGACAGACAGACAGACAGACAGATGATACACAAATTACGCCGTGTGTGTATATTGAGCCTTTTGTGGGGGCTGGGGCCGTATTATTCGATTTGCTCCCCACACACGCCATCATTTGTGACCGCAACGAACTCCTTATTACCACCTATCGGGTCATCCGCGATGACGTCGAGGCCCTGATTGCCCAACTGGCGGTGCATCAGCACAACCACGGTGAGGCGTACTTTTATCGGGTACGGGCCATGGATCATGCGCCCGACTATGCGACGCTCGACGACGTGGCCAAAGCGGCGCGGTTGTTATACCTCAATCGCACCTGCTTCAACGGACTCTATCGGGTCAATCGCAGTGGTTTTTTTAATACGCCGTTTGGACATTACGCCAATCCCACCATCTGCGACGCCGACGTCCTACGTGATGTCCATACCTACCTCACGCATGCGAACGTGACGATTGTGCACGGTTCGTACGAGTCGGCAATTGCTGACGCTCAACCAGGGAGCGTTGTCTACTTTGATCCGCCTTATCACAGTCCCGACAAACGCAACTTTACGAGTTATGCAGCTGAAGGGTTCGGCGAGCAGGATCAAATCGCGCTGGCGCGTCATTTTGCCGAGCTGAGTCAACGCGGCGTGCACTGCCTGCTCAGCAATGCGGACACACCACTGATGCATGAGCTGTATGCGGGCTTTCACATTGATGTTATTCCGGCCAAGCGGGCGATTAATTCGAATGCAGCAGCCCGAGGCGCTGTCAACGAAGTATTAATCAGGAACTGGTGATTGATATGCGTACCAAACCGACTATCAATCAGAGTTGGCAGGTGTTGTTTGCCCGCCATCACATTCCCGAATACGTGGCACAACACGGACTTTTTCGCATTCATGCAGACGAAATAAACACGGTGCGTGAAGCGCGACTGATGGCCAAATTCGACGAGCGCCACCAGCTCCCTGAGATTTTCCGCGAGCATAATCTGGCCATTTTGCCGATCAACCGAGGCGAATACGTGATTGGCACATTCGAGACATTCCAGTCGCTCAACTATCAACGGATTGAGCATCCCCCACGTCCACTGCAGGTACCACAGCTTGATAGTTTGGCTGTTGATACCATTCAAAGTGAACCGCAAGTGTTGTCGATTTTGTACAATGCCGGCGTGTGGCATGACATCAGCGGACACACGGACATTTACCCAACTATCGCTGGTCGCCGCGCCTCTGGCGTATTTTCGTTTGCCATCACATCAACAGGCCACCACGACGACTTTACGATTGATGTTGCTAATGCCCAAATCGAGATGGATGCCACCTACGAGACCCGCGATGCGATTTATGTGTGTGAGGCCAAAAACCGCCACGTCAGTGAACTTAATATTCGCCAACTCTACTACCCGTACCGTTTTTGGCAGCAACATACGCGCAAGCCAGTCATTCCCATTTCGATTATCTATAGCAACGCCACGTTTTATGTATCGCAATATCAGTTTCAGCAGGATGGTCACTTTAATTCGCTGGCACTGGTGCAGCATTATGTATACACGCTCGATTATCGCAAAATCACCTTTGCCACGCTCAATGCGTTACTTGACGCAGTCGTACAAGAGTCAGTCCCCGTGCCGGATGTGCCGTTCCCGCAGGCCGATAATTTCGCCTTGATTTGTCGCATCATTGAGCGCCTACGGCAGTCTGATATGACGACTGCAGAGGTGACGGACTTTACCGGATATGTCGCACGCCAAAGCGATTATTTCACAAATGCAGGGCGCTTTTTGGGGTTCATCGAAAAGGTCAAGACCGCCGATGACGTACGCTACACCTTGACTGCAGCAGGGCGGCACCTTCTGGCACAACCACCATATCGACAACGCATCATGCTCATCCAGGCAATGATGCAGCACGAGCCATTTACCACGCTGATCCGCGACATGCTGCAACGCAAAGCAGTCCCCGACCACGAGCGTATCTGCATGGTGCTCTATCAGCATCATGCACACGGCAAACGGGCCATAGCAGGCTCAACCGTCGGGCGGCGCGCACAGACGGTACGCGCATGGCTCGAGTGGATGTATGGGCAGATTGAACAATAATTACTGATTAGCAACGAGGGGTACAACCCAACTGGCATCGCCAAAAGGGATATCGGTGAGGGTTACTCGGAGTGTGAGTGCATTCGGGTGCAACGAGCGGTCGACGACCACCACTCCCTCACGACTTTGACTGGGCATAATTTGCATGACGGCCGGTTGCGATTTGGCGATGGCTAACTGATACTCGGTCCCGACTGAATCGCTGATAAGCACGTGCGATTCATCAAGAGGAATGCGCACATCGAGGTCGGTCGTGTTATTTTTGACGGTAAAGGCAATCCGGATCTCGCCATCACAGGTTCGTACTTGCGTCAGGGTAAGCAACGCATCAGCAGACTCGCCGGCGTTGACGCTTTGCCACGTCCCATCAGTGTTACGGGTGCGCGCAATGGTCTGCACATCGCGCCAATCGCACAAGAGATTCGCATTCGCCTGCAAGGCACCACTCCCTGGCAACGGTGTCACCGTGGCCGGCATGGCTGGGAGTGTGACCAGTTGCGTGCCCGTCGTATTGAGCGCAAAAATCAGCGCTACCACGACGAATAACACACTCATGGCAATCAACGCTTGGCCTGTCCAGGTCGAAAGAAGTTGGGTTACCATCGGGCGCGTACGCGGAACGGGAGCGGCCGAGGTCGGGGCAATCTCGCTCAGCACTAGATTCTCGATCTCATCCCAGCGAGTACAGTTAAGCAGTTGCGGGATGCGCTGAAGCTCATCGTCGCTCCAGCTCATACCGGCTGATCGCTCCGTAAACACATGCACGGGCAACGCATCGAGCCCCATGACTTGGACTTTCCAATCGGTCTCAATCTGTGATTCGGGGTGCAGATAGGGGGCAATTGCCACCACACGGCGCACCGAACGAACCTCAACCATGCGATTGCCTACAATCGCCGTGCGTTGTTCATTCAAAAAATTGGTCAACGCATAGTAGTAGGTGATGACCTGATTGTAGGGGTTTTTGCGGCCAGGGTTAATCCGCTTGCGCTCTTTGTTAGCGTTCTCGACAAACCACGGGCCGTTGACATCGCCAATGACTTTGCCATCGCAGTGTTTGAGTTCAACAACGAAGATGCCCTCTTGTTTCATCACAACGACATCAATCGTCCGTCCACCCACACTAAAATTAGCCATGATGATGTACAAGCCGTCGAGACGCGCTAGGCTACTCGCCAGTTGCGTAATCGCACGACGTTCATTCGGATGTTCAGGTTTTTCGCCTATCCAAATTTGTACGGCCATGACTCACATTCTACGTTAGCGACGACGTGCACCCGCTTTGAGACGTTCTTTAGGACGTTGTGGCGTGGGCGATGGTGCTAGTTCCTCCTCGAGCGCCATAGTCCGACGCAAATCAAGAATTTGATCGCGCAGCGCAGCAGCTTTCTCGAACTCAAGATCGCGAGAGGCATTCTTCATCTGCTTCTCCAAATCTTTGATGAGTTTACTCATCGCCTCACGACTGGTCGGCAATTCGACGATCTGCTGGGCCGTCGTAGTTGCATACACACCCTGATCCTCGGCTGCTTTGCGCAAGCGGTCGCTCAAGTCGCGCACGCCTTTGTTGATGCCAATCGGGATAATGTTATGCTCGCGATTGTAGGCCTCTTGGATACTTCGACGACGCTCAGTCTCTCGAATGGCCGCCTCCATCGAGACCGTCATCTTGTCAGCGTACATCAGCACCGTCCCCTCAACGTGACGGGCAGCGCGGCCGATAATCTGGATGAGTGACGAGGCCGAGCGCAGGTAGCCCTCTTTGTCGGCGTCCAAAATCGCCACCAACGACACCTCGGGCAAATCCAAGCCTTCGCGGAGCAGGTTAATACCGACGACCACGTCATAGACGCCGAGTCGCAAATCGCGCAAAATCTCGACACGCTCAAGGACATCAATATCAGAATGGAGATAATGCGTGCGCACGCCGGATTCACGCAAATAATCGGCCAAATCCTCGGCCATACGTTTGGTCAACGTCGTCACCAAACAGCGATGACCTTTTTCGACACGCTTGCGCACCTCGCCAATCAAATCATCGACCTGCCCACGCGTCGGGCGTACATGAATCACCGGGTCAATCAAGCCGGTGGGGCGGATAATCTGCTCAACCACCTGACTCGACACCTGCATCTCGTACGGGCCCGGCGTCGCCGACACAAACACCGCCGTGCGGATATGTTGATCGAACTCATCAATGCGCAGTGGGCGGTTGTCGAGGGCGGATGGCAAGCGAAAGCCGTAGTCGACCAGCGTCGTTTTGCGCGAGCGGTCACCGCTATACATACCACGCACCTGTGGTAACGAGATATGCGACTCGTCTACAAAAATCACAAAATCATCGGGGAAGTAGTCGATCAGTGTCCACGGCGTCTGCCCGGGCGCACGCCGATCCATGTGCCGCGAATAGTTCTCGATGCCTGAGCAGTAGCCCATCTCGCTCAGCATCTCGATGTCGTACATGGTGCGTTGTTTGAGTCTAGCAGCCTCGAGTACTTTGCCCGACTCCTCGAGCGACTTGAGTTGCTCAGCCAGCTCATCCTGAATGTCGGTAATCGCCATCTGGAGTTTTTCGGTGGTCGCCACAAAGTGCTTGGCCGGAAAGATCTCGATGCGCGGCAGTTGTTTAAATACCTCGCCTGTCAGCGGATCAAACTCCGAAATGCGCTCGACCTCATCGCCCCATAACTCGACCCGCCAGGCGGTCTCGGCGTTGGCCGGGTAAATGTCGAGCGTGTCGCCGCGTACGCGGAACGTGCCACGATGGAAGTCAATGTCGTTGCGGGCAAATTGCAAATCGAGCAGTTGCCGCAACAACTTCTCACGGTTGCGTACCTCGCCGACGGCAATCGGCACCATGACTTGGCCATAATCTTGGGGACTGCCCAAACCATAGATACATGACACCGACGCCACAATTAACACATCACGCCGGGTCAACAGGGCTTGGGTGGCAGCATGGCGCAAGCGATCGATTTCTTCGTTAATCGAGGCTTCTTTTTCGATATACAAATCCTTGCTGGGCACGTAGGCCTCAGGCTGATAGGAGTCGTAGTACGAAATAAACATTTCGACGGCAGTATCAGGCAACAGCTCGCGGAACTCAGCATAGAGCTGCGAAACGAGCGTTTTGTTGTGAGCCAGCACCAATGCCGGGCGTTGAAGTTGCTCAAAGACCCAACTCATCACGGCCGTTTTGCCGGTACCCGTGGCCCCAAGCAACGTCTGATAGCGCAAGCCCTGATTGACGCCGTCAACCAGTTGTGCGATGGCGCGTGGTTGATCACCAGTTGGTTTGTAGGGAGCGTTGGAGGTGAATCCCATGGCCTATCTTTCTATCACGACAGAGATGACAACGCGTTGGCCAACATTAGATACAACACCGCATGTTCTTATTATACCCTGTAGCAGATGATGAGGGAGTAAGAATTGACTGAAGAATTGTCACAATTATGTAATTTTGCAGGTTATAAACCAAGACCGAGCTGCTCAACCACCGGCCGTGCAGCTGTTTTGCGCGCATGACGCCACTGCACACCAGTCCCATAAAATCGTCCATCAAATGTCACAAAATCGACCACGCGCTGCGCCGCCGTACCAAGCACCGCAAGGTGTGCTGGCTCACGCAAACGACCCACCATGCGCAAGCGTACAATGCGTTTGATACTCAATGGACCAAGGCCGGGAATGCGCAATAGTTGTTCTGGCGCAGCACTGTTAATCTCAATTGGAAAGAATTCCGGATGCTGTAGTGCCCACGCCAACTTAGGATCATGTGACAGCGGCAACTGATCGTCGTCATCAAACGGGAGTTCGTCGGCGCCAAAGCCATAATGACGGAGCAACCAATCGGCCTGGAGCAATCGCTGCCCACGAACTAGTGGGGTACGTGGCATATGCGCCATTGGCGTCCCAGCCACTGGCTGAAATGCGCCATAATACACGCGTGTCACCGATAACTCTTGGTGGAGCCATTGCGTAGCCCGCAGTAACTCGGCATCGCTCTCGCCGGCGGCCCCCACCACAAATTGGGTGGCAATGCCCGCTTTGAGAAAACCAGCCCGCGCAAGATCGCGCATCCACGCCAAACGCGCCACCACATCGCGGCGCCAATCACGACTCGCATCGAGGCGTTGTTGATGCGCCGCACTCGGCACTTCAATATTTAGGCTCAACCGGTCTGCCACCCGTGCCGCCGCCTCGACTACTGCATGTGACACACCAGGTGGCAGTTTGAGATGAATATAGCCGCGATAATCGTGCGCACGCCGGAGCAAATTCGCACTGTCGACCAACGCACCGGCCGAACTATCAGGCGATCCATCAACGGCCGACGACAACAGCAACCCGGCACCATGTGCGTTGAGTTGAGGTGCCACCGCCTGTGCAACCTCGTCAGGTGAGAGGGTCGCACGGGGCACGTCATTGTCGCTCCGCAGTGGGCAGTATGGACAATTAAACACACACGCTGCACTCGTCAATAGACGCAACACGGGTCGACGCTTACCGCTGGCATCTTGTTCACTGCCGAGTGGCGCATCCGACCAGCGTGCGCGTTTGGCGTGATAACGGCGACCAGCCACGGCATGCGTATCACATGCTTCGTAGTTGGCCGCCGGTGCAAGAATGTCGAGTTTGCGTTCAAGATCCATCGGGTTATTTGGTCGAATTGCGCGTAGATTGATCGTCGTCGGGGAGCGTCAACTCACTCGTCTGGTTGGCGCGATACAAATCGTTGGACGACATTGGGATGGTAGGTGCAGCCGGCTCATCGTCGTATAAGGTCTTAACCTCGGCTGGCGGTGGCAAATCGTCGATGGTCAGCGGGCGCTGATGATTCCACCACAAGCCCACCACACCGATCAGCATCAGCACAATGCTGGCGAGTTGTGCCACGCGTAACGAGTCGTCACACCCGCCACCAATCAAGTCGGTGCACAAACTATCGGTGCGCAAGCCCTCAATCCACAGGCGCCCCAACCCGTAGATGATGGCATACGACAATAGCATGTCGCCGCGACGCAAACGTCCTTTGAAGCGGCGTTCGACGGCAATCAATACACCGACACCGGCCAAGTTCCACAACGACTCATACAAAAAGGTGGGGTGGAACAACGTACTCGGTGGATAGGCATCAAGGTCATTGTAGGGGGGCAAACGATACGGTGCATCAATCACTACACCAAAGCCCAAATCGGTTGGACGACCGTAGGCCTCTTGATTGAAAAAATTCCCCCAACGGCCAATTGCCTGTGCCAGCATAAACGTCGGCATCGTAATGTCGAGGTATTCAAACACGTTCAGGTTGTGCCGGCGCGTATAGATTACTGCGGCCAATACAGCCCCGATGATAGCACCATGAATTGCAAGACCACCAGTTGCAGGATTAAGAATCGTCAAAATATCTTTGTCGGCAAAGCGTGGCCACTCGAAGGCGACGTAGTAGAGTCGCGCGCCCATGATGCCCATCACCATGCCCAACATAACCAGATTCCACACATGCTCGGGATCATGACCACGCTGTGCTGCCCGATTAGCAGCCCATTGTGCGGCAATCATGGCTCCGCCCACAATTAATGCGCCATACCAACGAAGTGCAAAGGGGAACGAGCCAATCATGATTTGAAACAAAAACGGATCATCTGGTGGATACAGCTCCATAACGCCTCTTTTTCCAATAACGCACCTGTAATCCATAATACCACGGGCACACATGGTACAATATGAACGTTTTATTGGGCTAGCCAAAGGGCGATACCATGCTCCTTGCCATTGACATCGGCAATACCAACATCAAAATCGGCGTCTTTCGTGGCGACACCATCGTAGCCCATTGGCGCGTCCTTACCGAACGGCACAAGTTAGCCGACGAATATGCCGTCCTCATCCGCAATTTATTCGATTTGGCGCACATCAACGTCAACGATATTCATGGGTGTATTATGTCGTGTGTGGTACCTCCATTAACCACACAATTCACCCAATTATGCGAAAAATACTTGGCCATTGAGCCAGTCATGGTCAACCCACGCATCTCGTGCGGGCTGAGCTTTGATGTGGAGAACCCCGACGAGATGGGATCCGATCGCATCTGTAATTCACTGGCAGCGACCGTTAAATACGGCAGCCCAGTGATTGCCATTGCCTTTGGTACTGCGACAGCGTTTGATGTAGTTGTTGACAATGTCTACGTCGGTGGTTGTATTGCGCCAGGTCTCGGCATCTCATCTGATGCACTCTTCTCACTGGCAGCCCGCCTCTACC
>Ga0315902_10007534_pt1 | contig 14839 bp, 14 predicted proteins | sample LakEriMetagenome_9_FD_203523 | JGI IMG/M metagenome (GOLD analysis project Ga0315902, IMG submission 203523) | Freshwater fungal communities from buoy surface, Lake Erie, Ohio, United States - Buoy 12 MA117 | ecosystem: Environmental > Aquatic > Freshwater > Lake > Lake biofilm | place: USA... | reverse complement strand
AGAGTTCGAGACTCTTCTCCCGCTCCAGAACACGAAAGGGAAGCTGAATCAGCTTCCCTTTTTCATTCGGGATGATCTGCGTTCAAAGACGGTAGCAAGTCGAGCAGCGTCCCGAGCAGACTGCGAGCTTCGCGGTTACAATACGCACCCCCGGCGGGGTAGCAAAGTGGTTATGCAGCGGCCTGCAAAGCCGTCTACGCCGGTTCGATTCCGACCCCCGCCTCCAGTTATCAAGTCAAAGCCTTCCCTTCGGGGCGGGCTTTGTGCTTTTTGGAAAAAAGACTTGTCAGCATGACGGCAAGGCTGGCCAAGTGTGTCAAGCGTGGAAAGAATGAAATCGCTCGAGGCGGGCAATCGTTACCACCATTGCTCATGGAAATAACAACAACCCGTCATCATCGGTGGCTGTCATTTTATTGAGGTGGTGTTGCCATCATAAAAATACTTCAACAGTTTCGAGGGCTTTTTTGTGGAGCTGCTGAATGAGCACACCTCACCCCACAGGGTGGGGCGATCGGGTGGGTTCGACCGTTTCACAGCTGGCTCTGCGACACGCGTGCAGACAGCTTCTCTGCCGCCTCTTTTCGCTCGCTGTAGCGATCCACCAGATAAGTCGAGATATCGCGCGTGAGCAGTGTGAACTTCACCAGCTCTTCCATCACATCGACTACCCGATCATAGTAGGGCGACGGTTTCATGCGGCCTGCTTCATCAAATTCTTCATACGCCATCGCGACCGACGACTGGTTCGGAATGGTCAACATGCGCATCCAGCGCCCTAGCACACGCATCTGATTCACTGCATTGAAGGATTGCGAGCCGCCGCAGACCTGCATGACTGCCAGAGTTTTTCCTTGCGTGGGCCGTATTGCACCCAGCGACAAGGGTATCCAGTCAATCTGTGCCTTCATGATGCCAGTCATCGCACCGTGCCGTTCGGGCGACGACCACACCATGCCTTCAGCCCAAGTGGACAGTTCGCGCAATTCGGCGACTTTGGGATGCGTATCCGGCGCATCATCGGGCAGTGGTAAGCCGCTCGGATTAAAAAACTTTGTCTCCGCACCCAGCGCGTGCAGCAGTCGTGCCGCCTCTTCGGCCAGCAGACGGCTGAACGAGCGCTGCCGAAGTGAGCCATACAGCAGCAGGATGCGTGGTGGATGAGTCGAGCGTTTGCCGGAGAAGAGTTTGGGCTCGTCTACCGAAGGAAAGCAATGTACATCGATATTGGGGAGATCCATCATGCGTTCAGAGGTGTTCCGACTGGGAAGATAACGGCTGCTCGTACCAGTCCTTGGTTTGATTGACGACACGAACGACCAGCAGCATGACAGGTACCTCGATCAGCACACCGACCACGGTCGCCAGCGCTGCGCCCGACTGAAAGCCGAACAAACTGATCGCAGCTGCGACGGCCAGTTCAAAAAAATTCGACGCTCCGATCAGTGCGGACGGACAAGCTACCTGATGAGATTCACCGAGCTGGCGGTTCAACCAGTAGGCCAGCGCAGAGTTAAACAGCACCTGGATCAGGATAGGCACTGCCAGCAGCGCAATCACCAGCGGCTGCCGAATGATGGCCTCGCCCTGAAAAGCGAATAGCAACACCAATGTGGACAGTAGCGCGATGACCGACCATGATCCGAGTCGCTGCATCATTGCATCAAATACTTCCTGACTTTGCATCAGCAGACGCTTTCGCCACAGCTGAGCGAGTATCACAGGAATCACGATATACAGCACCACCGAGGTCACCAGCGTGTCCCAGGGGACCACAATCGACGAGATGCCGAGCAGCAGTCCGACGATGGGCGCAAAAGCGAACACCATGATCGCGTCATTCAGCGCCACCTGCGACAACGTGAACAAGGGATCGCCGTTGGTCAGCCGACTCCAGACAAAGACCATCGCTGTGCAGGGTGCTGCCGCCAGCAGAATCAGACCGGCGATATAGCTGTCCAACTGTTCCGCAGGAAGCATGGGCGCGAACCAGTGACGGATGAACACCCAGCCCAGCAATGCCATCGAAAACGGCTTGACCAGCCAGTTGACGAACAGCGTCACACCGATGCCGCGACCATGCCGACGGACTTCATGCAGCGCGCTGAAATCGATCTTTACCAGCATGGGAATGATCATCACCCAGATCAGCAGTCCGACCGGCAGGTTCACCTGCGCGATTTCCATTGCTCCGATCAGCTGAAATGGGACTGGAAAAAACTGCCCGAGTGCGATGCCGATCACAATGCACAAGAATACCCAGAGTGTCAGATAACGCTCGAAAAAATTCATGATGCACTACCCGACAGCTTGCGTAATTCAGCTTGTTGGCTGAGCGCATCCAGTCTGTCCAGTGGGAGCGCGGCCAGCAGTTCTATGCGGCGCTTGAGTCCGACCATCACTTCCCTGAATGCTCTGCGCTTGGCGTTATCGTCGCCCGGTACTTGCGACGGATCCGGGAATCCCCAATGGGCCGTGACTGGCTTGCCTGGCCACACAGGACAGACTTCCCCCGCCGCGTTGTCGCATACCGTGATGATGAAATCCATCGCGGGAGCATCTGGCCCCGCGAACTCATCCCAGCTTTTCGAGCGAAGTTTGTCGGCAGGGTAGTTCATTTCTAACGCCAGTTCCGCTGCAAAGGGATTTACCTTGCCACCAGGGGTCGAGCCTGCCGAGAAACCGATGAATTTGCCGCTCGGATCCGTCGATGCCAGTGCCTCGCCGAGGATGGAGCGCGCTGAGTTGTGTGTACACAAAAAAAGGACATTGTAGGTTTTCATAAGGTTTTCAGCTTGCGATTGCGCTGCGTCGTGGCCGGACCGCAGGGCTTTCCTCCGCAGCAGTTTTCAAGAAGGAAGCCGCTCAATGCTTGTACCAAAGCGGTGTTCGGGCGGTAGATCAGGTGTCTGCTTTGTCGCTCGACCAGCAGCAGGCCGGCACGCATGAGCTCTTTCAGATGGAAACTCAGCGTGGCATTCGGTATGCCCAGCTGCTCAATGAGCTCGGATGGCGTAAGCCCCGTGTCGCCTCGCTGCACGATCAGCCGGAAGATATTCAGGCGAGATTCCTGTCCGAGCGCGAGAAAAGCGGTGATAGCGTTCTGATTATTCATATTTCCAATTATATGGAAATATATGACAAGCAGGTGACAGGCTGGCGACAAGCGGATGACTACCGACATGCGGCGATCATTGTTACGTCGCCTCGATCAGCGGGGCGTGATTTTTCCATCGCCAAACCGTGGGTGTCTTGCGCGGGTAGATCAGCCCGATGCCGGCGGTCCGATGGCGAGGCAGAGAAAAAAACGGCGACCAGGTCATGGCCGCCGGGACGAGCCCTAGAAGCAGAGCTGAGAAATACGCCGTGATGGTAGACGATGAAACATGCCTGGACCCAATCTTGAACCATGCAGGTCGGTTCGAGCAATAGGAGAACTTCCCAACGTGATGGTTGGGCTACTGATCTCTACCTGAAGACCATGATGTCAGTAGCGGGTAATCAGCACGACCCGGAAACTACGCGATTCAATCGGGTGGAACACCCGACCTTCCAAACCCGATCCTAAATTTACGCCATTTCTGTTGTAGGTGTATGAGTCGCTGTAGTAATCAATCGCTGAATGTTTGCTGTCGAGCAGATTGAAGCCGATCAGTTCGACCTTGGTATCTTTGTCTACGCGATACCCAAGCTTGCCGTTCAGCGTTGTCGTTGCATCGGACCGCACGGAGTTGTCCTCGGTCAGCGGGCGTGGACCGAAGTGGCGCAGTTGTAGCGACCCGCTGTACGGGCCGCCATGGTCGATGATTGCGGCGATCGAGGCTACGCCCTCGACAGCTCCTTGAATGTATCTTCCATCACCCCCTGCATCACGAAAGCGTGCGCGTGCATACGCAAAGTCAGCATCGATGGTCAGCCACTTGTTCGCCTTGAAGTAGTTATTGAATTCAAAGCCGGTGCGACGGCTTCGACGGCCAGAGTCTTCAGTTCTTCCTTCGTCGCCGACATAGACGATCTCGGAAGCATTATCCAGCTGGAACACGGCGAACGTAGTTTGCAGGCCATCGATGATTTCGGTGCGCACACCGACCTCTTGCCCGAAGGTTCGTACCAAGCCATGGGCCCGGTTACCGGTGCCGATAGTGACACCGCGTGCATCGTTCGAGTGAAAGCCGTTGCCGATGCTGTAGTAGTACTCTGTCTTGTGCCAGGGGCCAAAGACCATGTTCAGTTTTGGCGTGGCGATGAAGTCGTTCACAGTATCCGTATTGTTGCTGCTCGCCGAGCTGTACAAGCCCTTGTTTGCGAACCGAAAGTAGTCGCCACGCAGACCCGCCACGGTGCGGAACCAGTCATTCCAATGCACATGGTTCTCGGCATACAGGCCAACACTGCTCTGGGTGATCTGATCGCGCCGACACTGGATCTGAGGATCGCCGTCCGATCCGGGTAGCCGACAGCTGCTATTCCGCGCCCGCGCGATCGTGCTGTTGAGTCCGTTCTGGATATTGTCGTTCTGCACCTGAATGCCCAGTGTATTCGTCGCTTCTTTACCGATGCCACTGACATACCAGGCGCGTGCGACATTCAGGCCAGTGGTCACGCGGCTGTCGCGCTGATTGAACTGGCTGTCCGGCGCGTATTCGAAATTGGAGTACAAATCGAGATAATTATTGATAATGTAGGCTTGCGTGGTCAGCGTGCCGCTCGCATCAGCACGACGCCACTCAGCCGACAGGCTGTAGCGACTCGCGTTCGCTCCGCTGGAAGTGTCCATTGAAGCCCAGCGGCCTATCTTTCCGGCCTGATACTCATTCCACGGAATTTGATCGGTCGAGTTCCATTTGCCCGAGTACGCCATTGCCGTCAGGCTGAAGCTGCGCGCACTGCTTCCTTCGGTATAGCGAAGTAATCCGTTGTATTTGCGATAGTTGTCCGGATTATCCCAAGGGCCGTCGTAATGCGATAGCTCGAGGCCGTAGAGCAGCTTACCGTCATGGAATTTCGGTGCATTCGCCAGCAGCGTGCGATAAAAACCATTCTGACCCAGCCCGACGCTGGCAAGGCCTTTGTCTACCGCGTCGGTGTAGTAAATATTGGCCGAGCCTGCGTTCGCAAAGTCACCCTCGGCAGCGTAGTAGGGACCTTTGCGGTAATGAATCGATGAAATCAGCTCGGGAATCAGCGGGTTCAGATCAGCCCAGCCTTGCCCGTGTGCGTGGCTGCGCTGATTGATGGGCATGCCATCCAGCGACATCTTGAAATCGAGTCCGTGATCCAGATTGAAGCCGCGCAGGAAATACTGATTGGCTTTACCTTCGCCGCTGTGCTGGCTGACGATCAGTCCGGGGACGACCTCAAGTATTTCACCCGTCCGGGCAACTACGCGGTTAGCGATTTGCGCCTGCCCGGCAGCACCCTCATTGGCGGTATCTGCTGCACCGAGCAGGCTATAGCGGGAGCCGACGACCTCCACGGTGGGCAGGGTGCGGATGTCATCTGCCAAAGCCGCCGTGCCCGCAGCGGCGAGTGCAGCGGATATCAAGGAGCGCAGCGGAGCCGATTTGAAGCGTAGTGTCTGGAACATCTTTTAATTGTCTCAACCGGGTGTTTAACGCAAATGAACAAATGCTGCGTATTACTTTCGTGGTGCAGCCGAAGTATATCAATATCGTTTAATGACAAAGGTTCTAGCTGATCTTCCCAATGACACCGGAACGGATATCGTATGCTTCCAGTCGTCAGGAAGTATCAAGCAACCCATGCTCGCGTGCGTACTGATAGAGCTCCAGCGTGGAGTTCACGTTCAGCTTCTTGCGTATGCTCGCCTGATAATTGGCGGCTGTCTTGGGACTCAGGTGAAGCTTGTCGCTGATCTGCTCGATGCTGTCGCCGTTCGCTAGCCGGATGAAAATCTCGAACTCTCTAGGTAGCAGTTCAAGATGAGGTAGCTTGTTGTCATTGAGGTCTTTCAGCGCGTCGGCGATGCTGTCTGCCACAGGTGTTGCACCCGCCATGGCATCGTGGATTGCGCTCACGATGAGTTCCGGCGGCATGCTCTTGGTCAGATAGCCGCAAGCGCCCAGCTGCAGTGCTTGTTTGGCGATCGATGCGTTCTCGTGCATCGTGAAGATCAGCACTTTTTGCTGCGGAAAGCGGTTCATCATTCGTCGCAGCGTCTCGAACCCGCCTTGACCTGGCATCGACAGGTCCATTATCACGACATCGATCCTTTTCGTTTCCAGTAGCGTATACGCTTCTTCGCCGGTGGCGGCCTCGGCGATGACTTGAAGCTGTGGGTCGAGTTCGATGAAGCGCTTGTAACCAGCGCGGACGACCGCATGGTCATCGACCAGCATGATGTACAAGGGGTGCTCTGTCATTGCTCTGAGGGCGATCTGTGTTCATTGATTTACGGGCCCTGATTGTAATTGTCGGCGCCTGACGATGCTGATGAATCTCTTCAAAGTCTTGATGATGGCCGTGATGAGAACAAAATATTCTCAATTGGATAACTTCTTGTTGATTTACACAGCGCGTTGGGAATTTCTCCTATTTTCACTGTGAGTTCAGTTAACTAACATACGGCGCCAACCCCAAACTTCACCATAACCATAACGAGTAACAGATGAAGAATGCATATCCCCATTTGAAGGCGACAACCCTTGCTGTAGCCGTGGCGGCCCTCTTTGCGCAGCCGCTCATTCAGGCGCAGGAGAACAATGACAAAAAACTGCAGGCCGTTGAAGTCGTGGGCACGTCGCCCCTGCCAGGCTTGGGTATCGAGAAGAACAAGCTGCCGTACGACGTGCAAAGCTATGGTGGGGAAGACATTCACAACAGTCAGTCGATAAATATTCCTGAGTACATGTCGAGGAATCTCACCGGCGTCAATATCAATGAATTTCAGGGCAGCCCGTTCCAGGCAGACATCACTTACCGAGGTTTCCGTTTGTCCGGCCTGTTGGGTACATCGCAGGGCTTGTCGGTATACCTCGACGGTGTTCGGGTCAACGAGCCCTTCGGCGATGTGGTCAATTGGGACATGATTCCTGAAGCGGCCATCTCGAATATTTCTCTCATTCCCGGATCGAATCCTGTATACGGTCTGAACACACTCGGTGGCGCGCTCGCCTTCACGACCAAATCCGGACTGACGGCGCCGGGCACTGACCTGAAGCTGTCTCTGGGCAGTTTCATGCGTAAACGTGCTGACGTGACTTACGGTGAAAAGTCCCAGGATGGCACACACCGTTTCATCGCCGCGACGGCCTTTCATGAGGACGGTTGGAGAGATTACTCCTCCGGTCAGTTAGGTAATGTTTTCGCGAAAGTGGGCAAGACGCAGGCTGACGTGAACTGGGATGTGTCACTGCTGCACGGACAGAGCAATTTGCTAGGTAATGGTCTGCTGCCGAGCCATGGCTACGAAGATGGCGCAAAAGTGCCAGGCATGTACCAGATTAATCGCCGCTGGGTTTACACACACCCGGACCGCACAAAGAACCAACTCACCATGCTGAACTTCAATCTTCAGCGACTTCTTGACGGAGACACGCAACTGGCCACGAATGCCTACGTTCGCTCAAGTAATCGTAATTCTGTCAATGGCGATGCAGGATTCGAAGATGGTGCGATAGATGCGGTCATGAATTACACCGCGACTCGTCAGACAGGTTACGGAACCAGTGTCAACGTGACCAGGATTATCGATACTCACCAGTTGACCACGGGCGCCAGCTATGACGGCAGCCAGATGAAATACGGCGCCTCGCAGGGGGATTGCGATGGAAATATCAGCGCATCAAGGGCGCCTTTTGATTGCGAGGCAGCGATCGACGACGTGAAGGTGAGGGGTCGATCAAATACGTTCGGAATCTTCGCGACCGATACATGGACCATTGCTCCGGACACCTACCTGACGACCGGTGCCCGCTTCAATCATTCGCGGGTGAGCAACACCATTACCAATTACGAGGCAGGTGTCGGCACCGCAAGACCCCGTGAGAGCTTTACTTATAACAGCCTCAACCCCTCCATCGGCCTGAGCAAAAAAATTGATGAGCGGCTCGATGTGTTCGGCAATCTCAGCCAGAGCAACCGTGTGCCCACGCCGATCGAGCTGGGATGTGCCGATCCTGCCGAGCCTTGTCGCCTGCCGATTGGCATGCAGGCAGACCCTTTTCTAAAACAAGTGATTGGCCGCACCGTCGAGGGTGGAGTCCGGTGGAAGCTGAGCGATCAGTCGGGCTTGACAGCGTCTTTGTATCGCACTGAAAACAAAAACGACATTATCTTTATGGCGGCAGATCAAACGGGTCTAGGCTATTTTGACAACTTCTCCAAGACCCGCAGACAGGGTATCGACCTCACGGGGTATACATCCGTTCATCAAGTGGCGCTGCGTTTCAGCTACAGCTACCTGAATGCGACCTATCAGGCCGACGGCGAGCTGTGGGGCGGGGAGCGCGAGATCGACATAAAAAAGGGTGCCCGTATTGCTGGTTTGCCCGAGCACACACTCAAGCTGATGGCCGACTGGCGTGTTCAGCCTAAACTGGTGGTCGGTGGAACGGCGATCGCGACGTCAAGCCTCGTCACTCAGAATAATGAAGACGGTTTGGTCGGCAACGAAGATAGTGCAGAGTCTGTGAACGCCAAAGTCAAGGGCTATTTCTTGCTGAATCTTCATGCCAACTTCGAGGCGCAAAAAGGACTCGATTATTTTGCTCGTATCCACAATGTGTTTGACCGCCGCTTTGAGACGTATGGTCTGATGGCTGAGAGCATGTTCACGGCGCAAGGACAAGTGGCCAGCGGCTCGACCGTCAGCCGCTTCGTGGCACCCGGCGCACCCCGATCATTCCTCGTTGGCGTTCGGTATCGGTTTTGATCGCCAGCGCCCCAGGCCGGGCGGCTTAGGCAGTAGTCCCAAGGCGACCCCAGGTCGCCTTTTTTCTTCACCCAGAAGTACAGTGATGCTTGCCCCATTCAGCGCACAGTCAGTTTTACTGGATGCCTTGGGTTTGCATGATTTACAATAAACGGCGCCGCAGCTGCTTGATGCTGCGGGCTGCGCCCGAGTGGTGAAATTGGTAGACACAGCGGACTTAAAATCCGCCGCTTGCTGAGAGGCGGCGTACCGGTTCGATTCCGGTCTCGGGCACCAACTCCTTACACTCCCAGAAATTCACGCGTTTGAGGGTAGCTCTGTCGGGGGCGTTCTCTCATGCCGCACTGCGTCATTGCGTAAAAGTTTCGATCCGACTACAGTCAGGCGGGCGATTCGGTTTCTCCGAATCACTAAGGGCCAGTCAGCGCCCAGGAACACTGCAAGGCCTGATCAGAAAAATCTCGCTTAACGGGGCGATAACAAAGTCAGACGAGGAGACAGCATGGCAATCAGTGCAAGGCGCCTGCGCCGGTGGTGCGGACGCGTAATAGCGGGTGTATTTTTTCCGATCAGTTTTCTGCTGCCGACGCTCGCTCATGCCGAAGACAGCAAGCCGCTCAGAATCGGCGTTCCCACCTCGGTCCAGCTGCAAGTTGGTCGCGACACGCTCACAGCGGTGAAGATGGCCGTCGAAGAAGTCAATAAGAAGGGCGGGATCCTCGGTCGCAAAGTCGAGTTCGTCTCTGCAGACGAAACGGAGAATCCCGAAACCGGCATCAGCGCGATCCGCAAGCTGGTCGCTGATGAAAAAGTCGATGTACTGATCGGTGGTTATACCAGCGGTGTGACGCTGGCTCAGCTGCCGCACATCTCCGCAGCGAAAATGATTTACCTTGGGGTTGGTGCGGCGTCGCCCAGCATCACCAACAAGGTCAAGACCGACTACGACAATTACAAATACATTTTCCGTGTAGGCCCGATCAATGCCGCGCATCAGGCGCGTGGACTGGTCGATTACATCTCGAACTTCGTGATTGGTGAGCTAGGTTACAAAAAGATTGCCATCGTCGGCGAGAACGCCAAATGGGTGCAGGATCTCGTGCCGGTACTGTCCAAGGGTGCGAAAGAGATCGGCGCCGAGATCAAGCTGACCGAACTGTTCGATACGCAAACCTCGGATTTTTCTCCGCTATTGGCTAAAGTAAAAACCAGTGGCGCACAGTACATGATCGTGATGGTGTCGCATGGATCGTCCGACATCTTTGCCAAGCAGTGGCATGACGCGCAGGTGCCGGTACCTTACGGCGGCATCGATGTAAAGAGCATGGATGGCGATTTCTTCAGCCGTATCGGCGGCAAATCGATTTCTCAGGTGGCGGGAAATTTTGCGGTGCGTGCGCCGCTGACGAAAAAGACGGTACCTTTCTTTGATGAGTTCAAGAAGCGCTCGCCAAATTATCCGGTCTATACCGCGTATTTTGCCTATGACGCGGTGCTGCTGTATGCAGATGCAGTCAAGCGTGCTGGCAGTTTTGACACTGACAAAATCATCAAGGAACTGGAAAAGACGAAGCATGAGGGTATCGCTGGCGAGATCACCTTTGATGAGAACCATGACGTGCAAACCGGCAAGGGAAAGACCAATCTGGTCTTTGCGCAGTGGCAGGACAAGGGTGAGCGTGTCGTCATTTATCCGAAAGAGCTGCGCACCGGGAATTTCATTCTCCCGCCCTGGATGAAAAAATAAGGCTCCATCGTGGAGATCCTGATTTATGGCGCTGTCACCAGCGCCATCTACGCGATGCTGGCGGTGGGTTTTACGCTCATCTTCGGTGTGGCTCGGGTGCTCAATCTTGCGCATGGCTCTTTCTATGCGCTGGGTGCTTACGGTACCTATGTGGGCACCGGCATTCTTGGTTTGCCGCTGTGGCAGGCTGCGGTGCTGGCGATCGCCTTTGTTGCGTTCTTCGGCGTCATCGTCGAGAAGGTACTGATACGGCCGCTGCGTTATTCCCAGCTCGGCGTGCTGATGATCACACTGGCAGTGTCGCTGGTGGTCGAGCAGGCCTTGTTCCTGATCTTCGGTTCCGAGTATCGCAACGTGCCTGCATTCATCGACACCAAGCTGAGCATCGGCGGGGTGGATGTGGCGGGCCAGCGTTTGCTGACGCTGCTGGTGGCCGTGGTATCCATCGGCGCGCTGTATCTGTTCATCCAGCGTACGCGCCTGGGTAGCGCAATTCTCGCGATCTCGCAGGATGCCGAAGCGGCCAAGTACATGGGCATACCGAGCGACCGCATCTTCTCGCTGGTGATGGCGATCTCGGCCTCGCTGGCGGCGCTGGCCGGCGTGCTGGCCGGCCCCTTCTTGTCTGTTCAGCCGTCGATGCACTTGCTGCCGATCGTGAAGGCTTTTGCGATCGTGATTGTCGGAGGTTTGGGTTCTATCCCGGGCAGTATTCTGGCAGCGCTGATGCTGGGGTATGCAGAGACGCTGGTTGCGTATCTCGTCTCCACCAGCTGGACCGAGATTGTGTCGGTGCTGGCGACGCTGCTGATGCTGGTATTCCGGCCGGCGGGTTTCTTTGGCAAGCGCGCCGCATTCTGAGGTCACAGCGATGAGCGGATTCAAGCAACTTGACAAGCTCAGCGGTGCCGCAGGTGCCACTGCGTTGTTATTGCTGGCGGCTGCGCCATTGGTATTTCCGGGCACTTACCTGATTGGCGTGCTGACCGTGGCGGCGATCTATGGCATCTGGGCGGTCAGCTGGGATTTCATGTCCGGCCTGACCGGGCGCGAGAATTTTGGGCATTCCCTGTTCATTGGTGTGGGTGCCTATGCCGCTGGTTTTCTGAATGTGCAGATGGAACTCGGCCCCTGGTGGAGCTTGCCGGTGTCCATGCTGCTGGCGATGGGTTTTGCCTTGTTGCTGGGTTTCCCGACGCTGCGACTGAAGGGGCCTTACTTTGCGCTGGCGATGCTTTCTGCTGCGGTGATCATGCAGCGGCTGATGCTGATCTTCTGGGAACACACCGGCGGCGAGGAGGGCATACAGGATATCGCGCCACTCATCCGAAACCATTTGCATTACTACTGGTTTGTGCTGGCGCTGCTGGGTGGGATCACCTTCCTGCTCGGATGGCTGGCGCGCTCGCGCTGGGGGCTGATACTGCGCGCGATACGCGGCGACGAGGCGACCTGTCTCGCTGCGGGTATTCCGATCACTGCCTATAAAATCATCTCGCTGGTGATTAGCGCGGCTTTTGCAGGGCTGGGCGGTGCGCTGTATGCGCATTATCAGTTGCAGGTCAGCCCGCAGCTATTTGCAGTTGTGACCTCGGTCACGATCATCACCATGGTCTATGTGGGCGGCATGGGGACGATCTTCGGGCCGGTGGGGGGTGCGCTGTTGCTGACGCTGCTGACCGAGGGCTTGCGGAATGTCGGCGAGTGGCGGCTGATGGTCTACAGCGTCCTGCTGATACTCATCATTTTCTTCTTGCCCGATGGTGTGATTGCACCCTTGTGGCAAAGACTGCGTGCCGCGATAGGAGGCAAGCCATGAGCGAGATACTGCTCGAGGTCGAAGGCCTGGACAAGCGGTTCGGAGGTCTGCACGCGGTAAAAAACGTCAACATGACGATCGCGCGTGGTGAGATTGTCGGCATTCTCGGCCCCAATGGCGCCGGCAAGACGACCATGTTCAATCTGCTGACCAACTTCATTGCACCCGATGCCGGGAAGGTCGTGTTCAATGGCCAGTCGCTGCGCGGTGTAAAGCCGCACAAGATTGTGACGCTGGGCGTGGCGCGCACCTTTCAGCTATGTCGGCCGTTCGTCGGATTGTCGGTGCTGGAGAACGTGCTGGTTGGCAGTCTCGGGCCGCGCGTGCATCATCCCGATCTGGGCGAGCGAGCCATGCAGTTGTTGGGGCAAGTCGGTCTCGCCGCCAAGGCAGATACCCCTGCCGAGCTGCTTTCTTATGGCGATTTGCGACGACTGGAAATCGCGCGAGCGTTGGCCGCAGAGCCCGAGCTCTTGATGCTCGATGAACCGTTTGCCGGACTGGGATCATCCGAGATCGAGGCCATCTCTGGGCTGATACGCCAGCTTCATGCAGAGAAGAACCTCACCATACTACTGATCGAGCACAAGCTGCGCGAATTCATGCAGCTGGTGTCGCGCGTGATCGCACTGGATTTCGGCGAGGTGATCGCCGAGGGATTGCCGGCAGAGATCGTCAGCAATCCGCGCGTGATCGAAGCCTACATTGGCAAACAAGACCCCGTGGGGGTGGCGTCATGATGCTCGAGCTCGACATGCTGACCGCTGCCTATGGTCAGGCGGTCGCACTGGAGAATCTGAGTCTTCAGATCGGCAAGGGTGAGCTGGTCGCTATCCTCGGACCCAATGGCGCCGGCAAATCCACGCTGCTGAAAGTCATCTCGCGTGCCTTGCCATCGCGGGGCACGCTGAATTTCAACGGACAGTCCTTGCATCAGTACTCGACCGAGCAGGTGGTGGGTCAGGGTATCTGTCATTGCCCGGAGGGTCGGCGCCTGTTTCCCGAACTGTCGGTGATCAAAAACCTTCAGCTCGGTGCATATTTGCGTGATGATCGCGATGCGGTCGCGCGCGATCTGGAGCGCGTCTATACACTATTCCCGATACTGGCCGAGCGGCGCGATCAGATCGTCAGCACGCTCTCGGGAGGTCAGCAGCAAATGGTCGCGATCGGTCGCGCGCTGATGGGCGCGCCGCAACTGCTCTTGCTGGATGAACCGTCGGTGGGCATTGCGCACCGGCTGAAGATGGAAATCTTCGCGGCGATCCGCAAGATTTGCGACACCGGGGTCGCGATTCTCGTGGCTGAACAAGATGCCCAGTCCGCACTGCATATTGCCGACCGCGCTTATGTACTGGAACACGGCAGCGTCGCGCAGGAAGGTACGGCGAAGGCCTTGTCCTCGGATGACCGCATCCGCAAGATTTATCTGGGTGTGGCCTGATCGGCTCTTACCGAGCTCCTGCGGTATCGTTGACACCGATTTACACTGGACCTCGACGGATTACCATCCTCCTTCTGCTAGAGTCTGGTGCGTCTTCCGCCCGCAGGGCGACGCCCGAATCATCTCTCCATGACAACCAAAGAGGCCAACATCTCGCAGCCCGCCGCCGAGCCTGTGATGCAGGATGAATCGGCGGTGCTCGCATCCACAGCGGTGTCTGAGTCGCCGGCAAACACGGAGGCTACGTCGCCACCGGCACCCGGCCCAGCGCAAGCGCCGGCGCTGTTGGTCGACGCAGAGGCAGAGGCAGAGGCAGAGGCGGCACCTGAAGCGGGAGCTGATCTTGATCCGGATCTCGCGCAGGTCACGATGACTGACGGGGAAGAGCCAGTCGCTGAAGAAGCGCAGGAACCGCCACCTCCCAAACCGATTCAGCTATTTTTCTGGAACGAGAGGGCTCCTGCCTCGGCGGGCTGCTGGGTGTCGTGGCGCGAGGCAGGATTTGAGTGCCGTGGCAAGATCGAGAAAGGCCTGTTTACCGCCACCTGCAAAGGTTATGGCGGTTCAGCAAAATCGCAGCCGGTAGAGCTCTTGCTCTGGCGACGCTTTGTCTCGCAGGGGGAGGCGATTGCCGTGATGGATCGCACGCTGTCATTTGACCCGCTCGAGGCAGAGAATTTGGGTTTCGAGGTACACAGCCGCGTGATGATTCCGTTCTTGCAGGCCTCAGGTACCTTCGACGAAGAACACGCGGCCGTTAGCAGCTGACTGGCGAAGTTTAATCAGCGTTATGTACGCTGGCGATTCATACCAGGCGAGCGCTGCTTCCATCGATGGAAACTCGACGATCACGGTGCGCAAGTTATCGTGATGCGCTTCGTCGGCGCCCTCCATTTGCATGCGCTTTCCTCCCCTGACCAGAAAACGTGCATCCGC
>Ga0315902_10007529_pt1 | contig 14843 bp, 11 predicted proteins | sample LakEriMetagenome_9_FD_203523 | JGI IMG/M metagenome (GOLD analysis project Ga0315902, IMG submission 203523) | Freshwater fungal communities from buoy surface, Lake Erie, Ohio, United States - Buoy 12 MA117 | ecosystem: Environmental > Aquatic > Freshwater > Lake > Lake biofilm | place: USA... | reverse complement strand
GAGTTGGGCTCGTACCGGTGCTCCTCGGTGAAAGCCGGCGCGTCAGGGGCCAGCGACCCATAGACCTCGTCGGTCGAGACATGGAGGAATCGAAAGGCCCCCCGCTCTGCCCCGTCCAAGCCCGCCCAATAGCCCCGCGCCGCCTCGAGGAGCCGGAAGGTCCCCACGACGTTCGTCTGGATGAAGGCCTCGGGGCCATAGATCGAGCGGTCCACATGGGATTCCGCCGCGAAATGCACGATCGCCCGGGGCCGGTGCTCGGCGAGGAGTCGGGCCACCAGCGCCGCGTCCCCAATGTCCCCCTGCGCGAAGGTGTGCCGCGCGTCCCCCTCGAGGGAGGCCAGGTTCCGACGGTTCCCGGCATAGGTCAGCAGGTCCAGGGTCACGACCGGCTCGCTGGACTGGGCGAGCCAGTCCAGGACGAAGTTGCTCCCGATGAACCCCGCCCCACCAGTGACAAATATCATATCTAAAATGCAGTGAGAAGAATTTCTCTATACTATAGTTACTCATTGTTCAGCCTTTGGATATCGAATAAAAACTTCTCCTCGTCCATAGCTATTCCGATTCCGGTGCCGCCTTCGGTCCCTGCGGGAGAAGCTGACTTCACTTGGCTTAGACCCGCAGACCTCCTGGTGGCGGATTGGCGCTCCCTGAGCGATGAGGTCACCCTAGCAGACCTTGCGGAGGGGTTCAAGCGAGCACTCAAGGCCCGGACCGGCTCAAGCGTCTTCGGTTATCGGGGGATCGGAAACAACCGATCTTGTGAATGGACTGGGGTGATCAACCTCACAAAATCATGGTCGCATCGGGAGGTATCGCTGTTCTGGCCGTTCACCACGTCGCTACTAGAAATTGTATTGGATCGTGAGCCACACCCGTTTTAGGGGGAGAGTCAAGTGAGGCGGATTCGAGGCATGCTGTCTAGGGATACCACCACCGCTGGATTACCGCCCGCTTCGGACGAGGATCTTCACAACGGCACCCCGTAATACTGGCGATACCATGCGATGAACTGGGCTACGCCGTCGCGCACGGGGGTGGCCGGACGATAGCCCGTAGCGGTTTCGAGCCTCGAGACATCCGCGAAGGTATCTGGGACGTCGCCTGGCTGCAGGGGTAGCAGTTCGACAGTGGCGGTGCGCCCGAGCGCCTCCTCAATGGCGGCGATGTACTCGCGTAGTTGCACTGGCGCATTGTTGCCGATATTGAACACGCGGAAGGGGGCATCGCTGGTCGATGGGTCGGGCTGAAGTCCATTCCAACTCGAGTCCGGCGCCGCTGGAGAGTCAGAGGCTCGGATGACACCCTCGACGATGTCGGATACGTAGGTGAAATCACGGGTGTGCTGCCCCTGATTGAAGACCTGGATTGGTTCGCCCCGGAGGATGCGCTCGGTGAATAGGAACAACGCCATATCTGGCCGGCCCCATGGGCCGTAGACCGTGAAGAAGCGCAGTCCAGTGGTTGGGAGCCGGAACAGGTGGCTATAGCTGTGCGCCATCAACTCGTTGGCACGCTTCGTTGCGGCGTAAAACTGAAGCGGGTGATCGACCCCCTGCGACTCGGAGAAGGGCATCGCCTTGTTGGCACCGTACACGCTACTCGTGCTCGCATACGTCAGGTGCCCTACAGCATTATGCCGGCACGCCTCGAGAATATTGGTGAAGGCAATAATATTGCTTTCGACGTAGGCATGCGGATTAAGGAGGCTGTAACGTACGCCAGCCTGTGCCGCGAGATGGATGACTCGATCAGGCGTTCCCGGCGCGAAGCAGGCCTCGACCACCGCTCGGTCAGCGAGGTTGCCGCGCACAAGCTCGAGCGACCCATGCGCCACCGCGTGGCGACTTAACTCTCGGAGCCGTGCCTCCTTCAAACGCGGATCATAATAATCATTGATAGAATCCACAGCGACAACTCGGTCTCCACGCTCGAGTAGTCGGCGGGCAGTGTGGAAACCGATGAATCCAGCAGCTCCGGTTACAAGTACATGCATAGAAGGAAGATAGGGTTATCCAACGATTATCTAAAATTTCATGAAACTCAAGGGCTCCGATGGCAATCCTTGGATGTGTGCAATGACCCAACGGATTCCGCACATGAGGATCCGGAATAGGCGCTCAACCATCCTTTACATATGTGGGCAATGCGACGAAATAAGTTCTTGCCGCAACCCGTAGCCGCGCGCCACCCGCGTGTAAAACCGCGACTATGACTAAACCGCTACCTGAGCGCAGCAGGAACGCCATCGGGACCCGCGGCTTGAGCAACTCAAGGTGAGTATCCGAGCCAAGGTCGAGCACCTCTTCAGAGTGGACAAGCGCCCGTCTGATTTAGCCAAACTGCGCTATCGAGACCTTGCGACAAATACCGCTAAATTAAGTACGCTGTTCGCACCTGCCAAGCTCCGGATGATCAGGCGGCAGTTACTCGCCACGGGATCAATCCATCCGAGATCCGAAAGATGGCAGAGAAACCCGACGACAGTCCCTGCGCCGATACCGAACAATCATGAATCAGCGACCAAGATTACCCGCTAGGATCCTCGATTCCAACAATCCGATCAGCTGCGCTCGGTTGAAGGGTTGTCTAATGCTCTTCATTTCTGTGTGACAGCAACTAGAAATTTAAACGTATCGTCCGAGCAGCGTTGCCACGAGTACTGCTGAGCTTGCTGATAGCTCACCCGTGCAGATTCCGCACGCATTGTCGGCGAGGCGATCAGCTCGCGCAATGCACGAGCTATATCCCAAGATTGTTCCGGGTCGAAATAAACTCCTCCTGCACCCAACACTTCGGGCATAGGACCACGGTTCGAGCATGCAATGGGCAAACCAGACGCCATGGTTTCAAGCAGGATGTTGGGCATGTTTTCACAGCTCGACGCAAACAGTCCCAAATCCGCTCGCTCATACCGAAGATGCAGGTCGTTAAAGGGAATCGGACCGTGGTAGAAAACCCATGATCTATCGGCATCAAAGCGCGCGACAGCTTCGTTCAAGCGCTTGAGCGCAGGCTGATAAGCCGGGCCGACCAAATCTAGCACGACAGGGAAGCCCTCTTGGCGCAGGGTCGCAATCGCTGCCACAACGTTCCACTGATGCTTGTATTGGTCAATGATTGAGACATACAGCACCCGAAACGGATTTGCCTCGTTGTAATCTTCGATAGCGCGCTGCGACTTGGGAATTCGATTGAAGCGGGGACTCACGCCATGTGGAATGGTGGTGGTTTTGGCGTGCAATGCACCAGTAATGCCGAAAACGGTCTGATGCGCGTATCCAGTCAGAAAAATCAGCCCATCCGCATTTCGAAATGAACGTGACTGAGTCAAGCGCAAAAACAACAACTTGAGTGTCATTACTGACCAGCCGTAGCGCATTAGTTCACGCCACTCAAACGGCAACATGTTTCGGCTAATAGTGACAATCGGATGAAAGTTTCCGGCATAGCTGCCCCCCGGAACAAAAAGTACGTCGCATCCAGCTTCGCGGGCTGCCTGAGATAGACGATAGATTTGCCATACGCTACGCTGGAACAGCCCCTTATCCAGTGCACGCGGATTGCGTTTATCTAGCCATGGCCGATCATCCAGAGCATTCAATGTGGCCTGTCCACCCCAGACCACCACCCGGTCGATACCAAGCTTACCAGGCTGCGCAGAACGCAGCAATTCGAACAGATGGGTCACGCCTCCGCCGCGACGCAGGTTAGCGGCGTCAATCCCTATAGTCAGTGGCATGGTGTGACTCACTTCGCCGTTACTTTGCTCGCATGCCAGAGCATAACTGCTGCCACACCGGCACCGACCTTTGTGGTCCGGTCATAGCCGAGCACAATTTGCGCTTTACTCATATTGGTGAGCGAACGGCGCACATCGTCTACCGGAAAAGCGCGATAGCTCAGCTTGGCAGGGGATAACTGACCGTGTTGCGACAGACTAGCCGCAATCAGCGTGTAGAAATCGTCGAGCAGAGTTGGTTCTCCCAACGCGATGTTGTAGACATGACTAACGGAATCGGGATTGTGCTTTGTTGGCGCCAACATGTAAGCCTGTACGGCATTTTCGATGTAGGAAAAGTTTCGGCTTATTTCACAATCGCCATTTTCGAGCACTTCTTCGCTCAATAGCAAGGCTGCCGCCTATTAAGGAAGTGCAGCGACGTAGGCTTTCTTCGGATTTTGTCGTTCGTCAAAGATAGAAATGGCGCAGGTCAATGGCCTTGAAATCGTAGGTTTGCTCAAACACATCGGCGTACAACTTATTCACCAACTGGTCACCGCGTACCGCGAATAGGGTTATCCGTTATATGCTTCGACTTTTGGCAGTGCAGGATGATCGTCGTAGGTGGAACTGCTCGCAGCCTTAACTAAACGCTGTAGGTTCGCCTCCCGTGCCGCCACTAGCATATTTAAAAAGCCATCATACCGTCGGCGTTGGTCACAATCGGGTCGGCACTGCTACGAGGTATCGACCCCACCACTCGCTGATTCAGGATGAGCTAGGCCGCAATCAAGTTGTTGTCGATAGGCCTGGCAACGCCTCTCTTCAGCCATGATATTGGTTCAGCGGACAGCCTAGCTGTTAATCGGTATAGAAGTCATCTCAAATTCACAGTCGCAAATCCGTAGTGTGGGCGGGAAACAGGTATTTCAAATCATAAACCACGTGATTCGCGCTTCCAAAGTCACGAATTGCCTTGATCCCCATCGCCATAAACTGGTGGTGAGCTACGGCAAGTACGATTCCATCGTAGGCCGCGGCGTCGGGCTGCATCACTGGAGTAATGCCGTATTCGCGTTCCGCCTCAGCTACCGAAACCCAAGGGTCATAAACATCCACCGTACAGTGATAATCCTGCAACTCGTCGACGATATCGACCACCCGCGTGTTACGCAAGTCCGGGCAGTTTTCCTTGAAGGCGAGACCCATAACCAGCACGCGAGCTCCGTCTATCTGGATGCGGCGCCTGGTCATCGCCTTGATCAACTGGTTAGCCACATAAGCACCCATGTTGTCGTTCAAACGCCGACCAGCCATAATTATCTCAGGGTGATAACCCACCGATTGCGCCTTGTATGTAAGGTAATAAGGGTCGACCCCAATGCAGTGCCCCCCCACCAATCCGGGACGGAAAGGCAAGAAGTTCCACTTGGTGCCTGCCGCCCGCAACACAGCTTCGGTATCTATCCCCATCTTATTGAAGATTAGTGCCAACTCATTAATGAGAGCAATGTTGATGTCGCGCTGAGTGTTCTCGATCACCTTGGCAGCCTCAGCAACCTTAATGCTCGGAGCCTTGTGCGTGCCGGCCGTAATGACTTGCCGGTACAACTCATCCACCAAATCGGCGATCGCAGGCGTCGAACCGGAGGTGACCTTCTGAATGGTTGTCACGCGATGCTCTTTGTCCCCTGGGTTTATGCGCTCGGGGGAATAACCGGCGAAGAAATCCTGATTGAACTCCAGGCCAGAGTATTTTTCCAGAACCGGGACGCAATCTTCCTCGGTCGCGCCAGGATAAACAGTAGATTCGTAAATGACGATGTCACCCCTTTTCAGCACCTTGCCGATGATTTCCGACGCCTTGATTAGCGGGGTCAGATCCGGCCGCTTGTGTTCGTCAATCGGGGTCGGAACAGTCACGATGAAACAGTTACGCTCGCGCAACTCATCCTCGCGCGTCGTAAAACTAAGATGCGTAGCTGCTTTTAGGTCTTCGGGGCTCGCTTCAAAAGTGTGATCCTGCCCCGACTTCAGTTCATCAACCCGTGCCTGATTGATATCAAACCCCAGCACGGGACGCTGTTTGCCAAACTCGATGGCTAGCGGCAACCCCACATATCCCAAACCGATAATGGCCAACTTCAGGTCGGCCACCCTAAGCATATTTGCATTCATTATTCTACTCTTCTTTCGTCAAATTCATTCAGGCTTGATGCCGCGGCCCACCAAATGCCCCCAATGGCCGACCTCAATCTCCACTAGGCCGGCTTGCTCGAACCAACGCCGCACCGTGGCAGCTGTCTGCGGGTTGTCGTAGGTGGGCGCCAGCATATCGAATGTATCCAGCAGGGCCCATTCCCTCAACTGCTGATCGCTCAGCGGAAACCGGCCGGTGTAATCGGCCACAGGCACGATGCGCTTCAAGCCGCGTCCGATGAGCGGCACACGCCCCAAGGCCTGACTGAACGAGAACAAAGTTGGCACCCAGCGTTGCAGCAACTGAAATAACTTGGGCTGATCTATGCGCTTGGTCAAAGGACGGAACAGATACTTCGCATGCAGCATCGTCCGGAACCGTTTCCAGTAAAAGTCGGCGCACAGGCGCCCCCCCCCCTTGCGCAGCATCAATGGCAGGGCGGCAAAGGCATTCGCCACATCTGGTGTGTGCTGGAGCACGCCCAGCGAATACACAAATGGGAAGATTTCCGGCGCAAAGGGCAATGCATAGATATCGCCCTGCACCACATGCAAGTTGGGGTGATGCTTCAGGTTTGCATAGCAGGCATCCACCGCACTGGAGTAATCCAGTGCCACCACCTTGGCCCCCGCCAGCAGGGCCACTTCAGCAAAACGGCCGGCACCACAACCAGCATCCAGTAACCATTGCTCTTTTATTTCCTCCGGCTTCCAACCCGTTGCCAGCCAAAACCTTTCCGTAGAGATGAGGTGGCCGGAATGACTATCCAGCTGGGTCTGTCGAAAATGGTTCCACTGCATTCCGAAGTTATCGGCATAGTTGGATTCGGGCACGAAACGGGGAATGCCCCTCAGCACAGGATAACGCTGCTGGCCATCTACTGAAATCAGCCAGCCTTCCTCAATTTCAAAGGAATCGCCTTTACCATTCTCCAGGCGCAACCGTTGTCCAGTCACTGGACAACGCAACAATTCAAGCAATTCGTTTTTCACAAAACATTTCCACCCGAATTAAAAAGTAACCTTGTATTCCCGCCGCCACAGCTCAAACAGCACCAGAGCAAAAACGCGCTCCCCATTGCTGCGTCCCTTGTTCTGACCGCACAGCAGGCCATCCACCGTGCCTGCATCAAAGCTGCATTGCGGATCACGTAGCACGTCGTTGAACAACTTGCCGAAGGCGCCACCTTTCAGCCATTCGCCCAGTGGGATGGAAAACCCCTGTTTGCGCTGCTGGTCAAACTCGGGCGGCAGGAGGCGGGCGGTCAGACGCTTAAGCATGATTTTCTTTTCCGTTGGCGTCGCCTTCAGTCGCGACGGTACCTTGCCAAAGGCAAACTCGATCAACCGGTAATCCAGCAGCGGCGCGCGCATTTCCAGCGAACTCAACATGCTGGCGCGATCGACCTTGACCAAAATGTCTTCCGCCAGATAATTGGCAAAATCCATGCGGGTAGCGCGTTGCAGCAGGTCGGCATTTTTCGGCACACGGTCTCTCCGCACGGCTTCAGCTACTTGAGGCCAATCCGCATGCGCCTGCAACAAGCGCCGCCGCGTTGTTGCATCAAAGAGCGAGGCAATCAGCGGCAGACCATTGTCCAAATCCCCCCCGAGCCCTTGAGCCCAGTTGCGTCCCTTGAAACCAACGGGTAACCACTTCTCCGCCGACTGGGCAATGCCCCGACGGAGGGTGTGTGGCATCCATCCAAGATTCTGCTGCATCCACTGCAAGCGACTGTAGTGCCCGTAACCACCAAACAATTCATCACCGCCATCGCCGCCCAGCGCCACGGTGCAGTGCTGGCGGATCAACTGGCTCACCAAGAAAGTAGGAATCATCGACGAATCTACCATCGGCTCATCAAACTGACCTGCCAGGCGCGGCAGCAAATCCGCCGTCGCGTCTTCTGCCATCAGCTCAGTATGGTGGGTGCCAAAGTGGCGAGCGATCAGCCGGGCATGCTCGGTTTCGTCCAGCTCGCCGTGCCCGGGAAAGCCGATAGTAAAGGTCTGCACCTGTCTTGATGCGCGCACGGCCATCGCTGTCACTAGACTGGAGTCTACCCCCCCACTCAACAACACTCCCACAGGTACATCGGCCACCATCTGCCCGCGAACAGCGTCTTCCAGCAGGGTTTCCAGTTCATCCAGCAGTGCGGCTTCATCCATTACGCCTTGCCCGGCAGCTATCTCGGGCAATTGCCAGTATCGCCAAACCTGCGCTTGGCCGCTCTGCAAATCAAAACGCAAGGCATGCGCCGGCGGCAGCTTGTAATATCCCTGCAACATACAACGCTCGCCCGGTATATAACCCATCGCGAGAAAGCAATCCATTGCCGCGGAATCGATACGTCGGGGATTAGCGGGGTTTGCCAGCAATGCCTTCAACTCAGAAGCGAACTGCAAACGACCTGCGGCCAATCGATAAAAAAGCGGTTTCTCGCCGGCGCGATCGCGCGCCAAAAAAAGCGTCTGCTGCGGCGCATCGTAGAGCGCAAAGGCGAACATGCCGTTGAAGCGAGACAAGCACTCTTCACCCCAGGCTGCATAGGCCGCCAGCAGCACCTCGGTGTCACTATGCGAACGGAAAGCGAAGCCCAACCCCGCCAACTCATCGCGTAGCGCATTGTGGTTGTAGATCTCGCCATTAAAAACAATTGACAACCCACGCGGAGTCGAGTGCATTGGCTGATGCCCCAAGAGCGAGAGGTCAATAATGGATAGACGCCGATGCCCAAGCCCCACCCGACCATCATCCGACCACCACTCGCCGGCATCGTCAGGCCCGCGGTGTGTCATCGCATCTCGACCCAGCGCTAACCAGCTACGATTAGACTCAGGCGCCGTCCCGCCAGCACCGACTATTCCACACATGAAGAAATCACCAATGAAATCTCAAAAATTCGGTGTATACCCAAGCCTACGCTTGATTACAAAGATTAGCCGATCGCAAGCCGTCTCGCCAAACAGCAATAGAGCCCATTTATAAAGGTGAAAATAGGCAGTACAGCCAAACCCAACCTCGGCTTCCAACCGCTTTGCGTAACGCAAAAACGAACCCATGCCACGCTTACGCTGGATGGAAAGAAACGGGTACGAATACTTCGAAAGATCTATGCGCACTCTTTTCGTAAGGTTCGTACCGTGCCGTTTGTCCAGATAATCGGTCACCTCGAAATACGCCTTGGTAAAGTTGATCGAATTGTCATGCGACACTGTGCCTGGCGTGAAACGACTTTTTTCCGCCTCAGAGTTACCAAACATTGGCTTGTCACCCCGAAAGGTCTGTACCGCATGGGTGATCGGGATGTCGCAATAAATCGACTCATGCTGGAGACACACTTGCGCCATCAGATAGATTTGGTATAGCAGAGTTCCATCCAGATCAGTCGTGGCAAAGTGAATCGCCTTTTCTCGTGAAATTGTGAACCCGCAGAGCGACACGCTGCGCTTGAACAGCCAAGCCACCGTGGCTTCGCCCGCCGGCAATACTTGGCTTTTTGGCAGATAGTGAAAATATTCGGTGCGACCATCGGGATGCTCCGTCACATATGACCGCAATACATACGGCTTGTCACGATTCTGTTTGAGGAAGGCGATAAAAGAATCGAGAGCGCCGGGCACAAAAAGGTCGTCATCACCCATGAAGACAATGTACTCTCCGGTCGCGCACTCCACCAAGCGACGCAAGTTGCCGTCAAAGCCGCGATTGGTGAGGTTTTCGTGGTAAGCTACAGTGTGCGAAGTCGTTGTGGAAAAGGCCGTCACCACAGCCCGCACCTGATCCCGATTCGGGGCTAGGTCTTCACAAATGACCACCTCCACCTCCGCCGGGTTGCAATCGATCGAGGCAAGAAGATTGCTCAGCTCGGCGGGTCGATTGTAACTTGGGATACAGATAGACAGGAATGGGTTGCTCATTAAGAATCCAGTCACTGCATATAAAATATATTTTGTCCGGATTTAAAGCTCATCTGGCACCCTGTGCAGACGATGGCAACCGGAGACCGTCTTTCGATTCTCTCTGAAAAACATTTCGGACAGCGCATCAGCGGCACAATGTCTAGTATTGCATTCCTACCGCCTTGCGAAAACAAGCGACGAATCAGTCCAAGAATTAGCAGGCGCAATTTGCCCTTGATGCCTAGCTGTGGCTGGAAAATGGCATTCGTATCAGTTGCCGGTGGCGCCCAACTTGCATCCACCTGAGGATTGACTACTGAATATTTTATCTGATCTTTCCAAAAATAGCGCATATGGAACTTCGCCGCATGACGCGGTATCGTCTCGCGGGTGATTATTTTCTTAACGCGATTTTCATAAAGCTCGACTAATTCTGCGTCATAAATCCACGCTGGTTTTTTTCGAATCACCATGCCTTCATCGCGCACCGTAACTTCCAGGCGATGATCTTTGTAGGGGTTGATCCGCTCCATGAACCCGTCAGGCGTTTCGATAAATCCAGCGCGCGCTACGCGCTGGAGTTCGGCCAGAAACTTCTCCGGATACGGTGTGTGCTCCAAGACATGTGCGGCAATCACATAATCGAAGACCTTATCTTTAAATGGAAGGTTCTCACCAAAAGACAAGACAGTCGGTCGATCATGAACCAATGTGTCCCAATGCCGCTCACGGGTTTCTTCATAGGCGTCGAGCAGCACATTCGACCTCGGGTAGGGATTGCCGCCAGATCCTACCTCCAACACCAACGCGTCGGCTGGCAGGTCTAAGGACACCCGGCGCAGCGACCATTTGATTTTATTTATAGCAACACCCATCGCTTATAGCTCCTTTATTGTCTTAAGATGGAGTACGTAATCCATTCGCGAAACGATGTCATGCCTGTCATGGACAACGCGCTTTCTGCCGTTGGCAGCGATTTGCTCCCGCAACTCTTCATGCCGCATGTAGTATGCGATTTTCTCCATCATATCGTCTGGACTGCGAAAAAACACTGCATCAACGCCATCCTCAAACATTCTTGCGAGGTCGTCGGAATATTGGCACAACATAAACACGCCCAACGCCGGTATTTCAAAACAGCGCCTGGTGTAGGTATCGCGGTTTAATGTTGACAAAAAACAAAGTGCGATTTTCGCAGAGATTAGTGTTCTCCGATACAGAGACCCCCTCACCGGTACAACCGGCTGATACCTCTTCAACCATTCATATCTTGGTGCGTGATCCCAATCTGGACCAAATAGACCGAAATTTAAGTTAGCTTCTGCTATTCTTTTTAAGTATTCAATTCTTTCGTCACCTTCGAAATGGCCAACAAATACTACATCATATTCCTTTGGAATGAATTCATCTTGGCGCAGGGGAATATCTTCTTCCGGTAGGAACCAAGGCAGTAACAGCGAAACTCTCTTTGCACCCACATTAAGGTAATCGGCAATATTACGCTTCCGATACGCAAATACCACATTATACAGCGGTATGCATTTCATGAAAAACCGCCAGAGCCGGGCGGAGTGACCGCCAGCAAACGGATCGTCGTTATTGTAGCCAAACAGCTCGCACTCAGGCAAAGCCCGCTTTAACGATAAAAGTGTGGGCGGCGTGACATGGGTGCCGCGATAAATGAAAATCAGATCAGGTTTGAACGCAATCGCCCGTTTGATTAAATCGCGATTCAGTCGGCCAATAGTGGGGCCAATCAGAAACTTGTTCTGAGCCCGCCTCCAAAATCGTAATGCTGGATTGCTCGCCTTAAAGTAGGCATGCCAGTAAAACGACTCGACTTCATGTCCGATTTTTTTGAAAGCCGCCTCCACCGCAACCTCATGGATGGCCGAATGCCCATCTCCCACCACCAGTATTTTCATCTCTTGGTAGACGAATGCCGTGGCTTGAACTCATCGCCTGTAAGTGCAAGATGTGCAAAGTGGTCACTCAAGCGTAGTGCCAAAGCAACTATTGTCAACCCCGTATTGACAAAGCCGCTTGCAGGGATCAACGAACCGTCGCACACAAATAAATTAGTAAAGCCGTGTACTTTTCCATCTGCATTGCAAACGCCCTCTCCAGGACTACTAGATATTCGGGCGGTTCCCGAGTGATGGGAGGAGGAATAAATTGTTTCCGACCATTTTTCGAATAAGACTACGCTTTTTGTTAATGGCCGAATAGTTTGTAGAAAAACTTTGATTGCTTCGTTCAATTCGCGAATGTATTCGCCATCAACCTCCCATCGCCGACATATTTCCGGGCTACCATCCTCTTTCCAAACTGCACATCTTGAAGAAGGATGCTGTTCTGCTATCATCAAAATTGAATAGTTCCGCGTAGGTATTCGCAAGCCAAATTTGAAAGAAAGGATGTCGAAGAGGTCATCCGCTTGCATTAAAAGTCGAAAATAATTGCTTATTTTCAGAGGAAAGTTTCGCAAATCAGTTAATATGCTTACAATTTTTTCTCTCGGCTTGGATAGCTTTAGGTGATGCGCTGGGCGCAATTGGAAAGAAATATGTAAGTTGTTACGATGGAATGAAAAAGGCAAACGAATATTGGCATTACCGGACCTAGTCTTCACCGGATAATTCCAAAGTTTATATAGCGGTTGATCTAATTCAACTTCGCCGACGAATGCCATTGGATGATCTTCGTAGTGCACCCCTGCATGCCCAAGGCCTTCTGCGGGACACGACTTTTCGAGCTTCTGTAATAGTAAAGGGGTACCCAAACCACCTGCAGCCAACACGAAGTAGTCCGCTTCCAGCAAAACACATTTTCCATCACGTCTTCGAATCTTGGCCTTGACGACCCTCCCCTCCCCATCCGGTATTAGTTCAGCTACTTCACCGTCTATAACGTTTACCTTGCCTTCGAGCGCTAGTGCGTCCCAGGAATTGACGCGAACTTTAGGTATAAACATGCTTTGAGCCAGCCACGTCTGAGGAAATCCCATATTTATAAGATCACCTCTGAGCGTGCTGGCTAATTCAAGAATATGCTCCCGCGTTGTACCAGAGAGGGCATTGTAGGCTTTTTCATAATACGGAGCGAGAGTATCCTTAGAAAACGGCCAGCTCTTTTCAAATACTGTCTCATCTATTTCCATCAGAGCATTATGCCAAGCCCTTGTTGTTCCACCTAAACCCGATTCAATGTTTGGGTAAGTAACGGCAGGGCGTGCCACATCGCGTATGCGGTCCCTGAGGAGAGGCTGCTCGTCAGAAAGCTCGACAATCGTAACAACGAAATGCTTGATTAGCTCTGCCGCAAGGAAGCAGCCCCCCAAACCGGCTCCAACAATCATCACATGCCGCTTCATGGCTTGATCCGGACTGTGTCGAACGGGACAGCGTCAAGAACTATTGTTGTGCAGAAATACTGATATTCCGCCCCTACGGGGCAAAAGACCGATTCGAATGCCAATTGATGTTCGCGAGGTTCCGCTGCTTTTGTTTCTGATGAGGTGAGTTTTTTGAACGCATTACGTAACACTGTCAATACCAGCCAGATCGGTGTCATCTTCAAACCATAGAAAAAATTGCTTCGTGCATCATCGGAGAAACGGAACCTTAAGTCGCAGTTCTTCATCACTGCAGGGGAATTCTGGCTTGCCGCAACTTCATGTTCACTCCTGTGCCGATCTCGCAAGAACCCGATCATCTCAGCAAAGGAGCGTAGTCCCTGGTAAATAAACACCTTGCGGTATTCATTTGTTGACTGCGTAACCTTCGGAATATAAACCATCCAAAACCAATGCACAAACACATCAAGATCAAGATAGGCAAATAGGTTTGTGCCTTTATTGGGTAAATGGATAATCTTATGTTTGGAGATACTTTCATATCTCTGTTGCGCCTTGGTCTCTAAACCAAGCACAACCGGTAAGTAGATCTCTGAAATATTCAGCTTTCGTGAGCATCGAGACAACAACCAGGATTGCAGACGTTTGGTCGTGGTGTATAAATCAAAGCACAGCACTTTCTTGATAGGCTTCGGGCTTTTCAATATCGTGCTCGCCAAAACAGACTGCGTATTGAAAAAGACCAAATGACCCCGCCAATCGACCTTTTGAAGCGTCGAAAGAAGCTTTTGAAGAAGCTGAATATTCTTTGGCAAGTCCCGATGATGATAGGCAAGGTACACAATAACGTTCGCACTTCGGCAGTGCTCTAAAGCCGAATTCCACGAGCTTCCAACATCAGGAAGACGCCGAATTGTGAAGCGCGATAAGTGAAACTCAACAGGTGCGGTAGACACCAGTTTGTTGGAAATGATACCACCACCGATTACGACAACTTTCATGACAGGCCTAAAACCTGAGGTAAAAACTGCAACCGTTGGTTCCATGTATGCTCGGCGCAGGCTCGTGCTCTTCCGCAGGCAGAAATGCGGTGCATTTCTTTTTCGTTCGTAAGGAAGAATTTTATTTTGCCAATACAATCATCGATATTATGATAAGTTATTATTTCCTTACCAACATGGAAATGTCTTTCGAGAATGGGATTGTGGGATGTAAGATATAATGCTCCTGCCATGGGCCCATCAAAATCGCGTAACTTCAGCGTAGTCAAGTTTGCCGAGTGCCCCACCAGCCCCGATCCAAGTATAATCTTTGTTCGACCATAAAGGCGGGGCACTTCTTTTCCCGCGACATGGCCACGCGGAAATTCTAGACCGTATGCCTCGACACGAATACCAGCCTCCAAGCACTTTTCAATGAGTTTCTCTCGCTTGCCATAGCAGTTCCCGATGAAGAGGACATCAATGTCCTTCTCGGCCGCTGGACGGAATATATCAGGATCAGACGCGAATGGAAAATACATCGCAGGATAACCCGCCTTGAGGTACCGGTCAATTAGCGACGGCGTCGTCTGCAGGGTTAAATCAACCGCAGGCCCCAATCCATAAGCACCCATTGTGGCGCCGCGCTCCGTTCGCCAATGATGGGGAAGCATGTCGT
>Ga0315902_10007528_pt1 | contig 14843 bp, 10 predicted proteins | sample LakEriMetagenome_9_FD_203523 | JGI IMG/M metagenome (GOLD analysis project Ga0315902, IMG submission 203523) | Freshwater fungal communities from buoy surface, Lake Erie, Ohio, United States - Buoy 12 MA117 | ecosystem: Environmental > Aquatic > Freshwater > Lake > Lake biofilm | place: USA... | reverse complement strand
TCTTTTAATCTTTCCCTGAAGTCTCCTGCTTCAGAAACAGGCTGAAAATGAACAGGGACAATTTCATCAGTCAGAATTGTTTTCGGGGAGTTGCCGAAAAGATGCTGTAATTCCAGATCCACCGGATGCCTTGATCCGTTACTGAACACAAGCCGGTGGTCGGCTGTGGCCATCCCTACTGAATAAATCGGAGCCCGCTCACGGTCGGCAACTGTTTTTAAAAATCCAAGATCCTTTTCAGAAATGGCCAGGCCCATTCTTTCCTGCGACTCATTGCTGATGATTTCCTTATCTGATAAAGTGGGGTCACCTACCGGTAAGTCATTAATCCGGATTTCCCCGCCGGTCTCTTCAAGAAGTTCTGAAAAGCAATTCAGATGACCGCCTGCACCATGATCGTGAATGGAGATAATTGGATTCTGATCTGCCTCAACCATCGCGCGGATGGCATTCATCACTCGTTTCTGCATTTCAGGGTTTGATCTCTGAATTGCATTTAACTCAATTGCATTTGCATATTCTCCTGTCCCCACGGATGAAACCGCCCCTCCGCCCATACCAATACGGTAATTATCCCCGCCAAGCAGGACAATGAAATCACCGGCCTTCAGGTTTCCTTTTTTACTGTCTGATTTTTTTCCAAAACCGATTCCTCCTGCAAGCATGATCACTTTATCAAACCCAAGGTGGACATCTCCCTCTTCATGTTCAAAAGTCAGGACACTTCCATTGATCAATGGCTGGCCGAACTTATTTCCAAAATCACTGGCACCATCACTTGCCTTAATCAAAATCTGAGCAGGAGACTGATACAACCAATGGCGCGGGGTTATCTTTTTTTCCCAGCCATGACCGTTTCCAAGCCGGGGATATGAAGTCATATAAACTGCAGTACCTGCAAGTGGGAGAGATCCTCTGCCGCCTGCAAGCCGGTCCCTTATTTCACCTCCGCTTCCTGTAGCAGCGCCATTGAAAGGCTCCACGGTAGTAGGAAAATTATGTGTTTCAGCTTTCAGGGAAATAACACTTTCAAATTCGCTTATCTTAAAAAAACCTGCCTGATCCTGACGGTCCGGTGCAAATTGCCAAACCCTGGGGCCTTCAATGAACGCAACATTGTCTTTGTAGGCGGAAACAAGAAATCCCGGATTTTGCTTTGAGGTCTTTTTAATGAGCTGAAATAAAGATTCAGGCATTTCGCTCCCACCGATCACAAAAGTTCCGTTGAAGATCTTATGTCTGCAGTGTTCTGAATTAACCTGGCTGAAACCAAAAACTTCACTGTCGGTCAGTGGTCTGCCGAGCGTTCTGCTTACACCCTCCAGATAACTGACTTCTTCTTCATTTAATGCAAGGCCCTCCCTTTCATTATAGCCCCGGATATCATCTACAGACCTGACAGGTTCAGGCTCATGATGAATCTTAAAAATATGCTGATCCGGATTTTCGTAGATCATCTGTAACATCCGGTCAAATTCGGCATCCTTTGAAGTCTCCTGCAATTCCTCAATGCGCTCAATACCGGTTATACCCATACTTCGGGTGATCTCAACGGCATTTGTACTCCAGGGAGTAATCATTTCCCTTCGGGGTCCTGAAAAAATGCCGTTTAGGGATTTTCCTGAAGGATACGATCCTTTTCCAAAAAGCCAGCAAAGCTTTTTCAGGTCTGCCGGATCCGGGGTTTCAGTGAAAACCACTGAATAAACGACGGTTGAAGCCGTCCTGAAGTACTCAATCATATGTAGGGACTAAACCCAAAAATAGCAGGATTGTTTCAGAGGGAAAAAAAGCTCAAAGGGCTTATTTTTTGCGGAAAATCAGGCGAAAAACAACAATGAAAACAAATATCCCCAAAGCCATGACCAAAAGGGTCTCCGGGGTCATCAATCTGGTTGCGTGCATACCTTCTCTAACGAACCCTGTAACGGTCCATTTTGGCTCTCAAAAGAGTCCTGTCAGACTGTACGTCGGCGGTGCTATAAATATGCTGTGACAGAGCACCAATTACTCCGGCTTCATAGTCAAGCCTGTTTGCAATTTTTTCACAAAATGCGATTTCTTCCTTCAGGATGCGGCCATCAGCCTTCATCAATGTGATGAGGAAATAAAGATGCTCAAACTTTTCATCCTCTGTCATCTGCCTGATATTGGTAATTGTCTGGGGATGCGCAATCAGATCTTCTACCTCAGCATCAGGTATCAGATTGGCCTTGCCTATCATTCTGATAAGATTAGCTTCTTTGGCGTCCATCAAGTGATCAATGATGGCCAGATTTATAAGGACATTCAATTCTGATTTACGGTTGAACAGCATATAAGTGATTTCTTCTTAACGAATGTAGCTGAAATTCAACTAAGAAAAAACATAAGACCGTCAGAAGCGCCAGGTAAGCCCTGCAATGGCCTGAAAACCCCGGACTGGGTAATTTTGGAATAACGAGTAGGAATTACCTGTCAGGTTGTTTACCCTGGCTGTAACAGACCCCCGGTCAGAAAAATTAAAGTCAAGCCTGAAACCAATATCATTGGCTGCAGGGAGGGTTTTAAATCGGTCAGGATCCGAGGCAACCGGGGCTGTAATACCCCAATAAATAATTGCATACGGCCTGAAATAAAGTTTTTCGGATAATGCAAAATCCAGATTCCATTCAGCACTTCCTTGTGGCTTGTGGAACGGGGCCGCAAGACGGGAAACCGACCAGATAAACAAATCAAGTTTCAGTCTGCCGGAAACAGAGCCTTTGTTGAAACTGATGCTCACATCCGGGTTAAGCCTGGTCGCATCATCATAGCTTAAACCAAATCTGCTTGAATCGGAGGCCTGATTCACAAAAAAGAACATGTTTGAAAAATCATTGTATCTGAACCCTGCTTTCGCTGTCCATACCCCCTTAAACTGAGCATTTAAAAAAGTGCCGAAATCAATAAGGTTGTTGGTATGTCCAATCTGAACACTTTTATCCAGCCAGATATTTTCAGTCGTGAGACTGTGTAACGACACTTTATCTACGCCTCCGCGGAGGTAACCTTCCAGATTCAGACCGGGAGCAAATAAAAGATTCCACTTCAAAAGCGGATATAAGTGAAGAGATTTTTTCAGTAACTGATCATCCTCACCGGCAACTGACAATCCGGCTTCGGCCTGAAAATTTTTATTGATTTTAAAACCATAGCTCGCCCCTCCCGTAACCAGATTTCTGGGTTTTGCATCTATGGCTGCATCCTCTCTTGCAAGCAGATCATAACGGAAATTAAATCTTACCGATCCGTCCTTTCCGACTTTTGCAGATGCACCAAGATCAACATTTAAATCCGTCTCTGATGCTTTTCGGTTATTCCACAAATGACTGAAAGCCCCGCTGAGTGAATAGTTAAATGCCGATTTTCGGGTATCCGTCATCCTGATACCTATACCCGCTGCTGAATAACTTATTCCCAGGGTATCATTTTTTAAAAGTGTGTTCTCAGGGTAACCGTAAAAGTTGGAATAGATATTCCTGAATGAAGCAATTCCTTCCGAGGAAACAGTCTTTCCGGCACCACGAAAATCAAGTGCCACAGAGGTATTTCCTGAAGCGGATCTGGTTCCTTCAACGGGTCCTTTGGCAAAACTGTTATGGAATGAACGGAGGGCTGAAGATGAGCCTGTCTTCTTATTTTGTTGGAGTGGCAAAAAAAGATCTGCCAGCGGTGCACCATAATTACCATATCCAAGTGTCACAAATCCTTCCCGTGGAGTTTCAGAGGGTTCCTCTTTCAGTCTCAAAGGTCTGACCTGCAAACGGAATGGTTGTGCGGTAAATTCCAATGGGCGATAACCGTAAATCAGAGGAGGGTAAACCGGATCAAGGGGTTTAACAGGTACTTTATCAAAATTTCGTTCCGCAGCCGGCATCGTAATCTTCAGGGGATTGATAATCTGAATTTCCACATCCTGAATCTGAGAATAAGTTGTCACCGATGAACAGGCCACCAAAATCACCACGATCAGGGATGGCATCTGCAAAAATTTGAATAGCCTATTCATGGTCCGTAGAGTCTGTTGGAATAGTTTGTGACCGTTTTTCTTCCGCATCCATCAGGGCAAGTCGGCGTTTGGCCTGCTCACGCACGGACTCAAGCGGAAATTTATCAAGCGACTGCAGGGTTGCACGCGCCTGGAAAGTTTCACCAGTAGCAATAAAGCTTTCGGATAGCAACAAAAATCCCTTACCAACCCATTCAGTGTGAGGTGAATAATCTCTGTTCAGGGACAAGATGGTTTCATAACACTGGCGATGGTTTTTCTGATTGAAATAAATTTCAGCAAGGCGGTATTTAGCCTCCGCGCCATATTCATCCTGAGCCTCATTAATGGTGGTGATAAATTGATCCATGGCTCTTTCGAAATCGCCCTGCGACTGATAAACCTTACCTGACATCAGACTTGCACGATGTTGAAGTGAAGGACTTGCTCCTGATTCGGATTGTAACTTTTCTGAATAGGCAAGAGCTGAATCATATTTTCCGAGCAGAAAGTAACCATCCATCAGACCGGCCCAGGCATTATAACGATCTTTCGGAGTAGAAGATAACCGGAGAAGATTTCGGAAAGCTGCAGTCGCCTTTTCCCAGTCCGCAGCCCTGGACTCCAATTCAGCAATACGCGCACTTACTCTGGCCGCATTATTGAATTTTTCATCCGGGGCAATTTCATAATAGCCTGACAAGGCATTTTTAACATCACGGATACGGTAATAGGACTCAGCCCGCAAAAATTTTGCTTCAACCAGGCGTAAACTCTCAGGATAGGAACCAATAAAAGAAGTGAAGGATTTTATTGCGCCGCTGTAATCCTGGTTGAGATAAAGATTTCTCGCTGCCTCAAACTCTACAGATTCGATTCCTGTGGCCCCCGGATTTCGCTCTTTAAATTCTGTTAGCAATCCGGCAAATTCTGCTCCCCTCCCTGCCAGGTTGAGTGCTTCCTGAAGAGGCAGCAATATATCCTGAGCTGCAGGATGCCCGGGAAAATCTTTTAATACTTTAATATAATCCGAGGCTGTTTTATCGTACTCCTTCAAATTAAATAAGGCTGCTGCCCGCCTGACATGAGCAAAAGGAACGAACCTTGACCCCGGCTTTCTGGAAATGAGCGCAGAATAGCCGTTGGCTGCCTGTAGGTAACCGGACTCTTCAAATTCAAGCTGGGATTTTTGAAAAATGGCTTCATCCCAGTAAACTGAATAGGGATACTTTTTAAGCATTTCCTCCATGAGGCGGATACCATCTTTGTTTTTACCTGAAATACCAAGCATAACACCTGACTGCATCATGGCATAATCAGAGCCTGACTTTCCGGAATCGGCTGCCCTGCGGTATTGGTCATAAGCCGCCTGGTAAGACTTGGAGACATAATAACAATCACCTAACCGGATTTGTGCATCCGTCAGCCTTGGATCATTTTTCGGAGCCTTGGTGGTAAACTCTCTGAAACTGATCAGTGAACGCTCATAATCCTTAACATTAAAGCGGGCATAACCAAGACCATATCTGGCGCGTAAAGTCTGATCAGCCGCTGCCCTTGAGGAGGCAAGAATAACTTTTTCATAAAATGGAATAGCCTCATCCCAGGCAGCACGAGAGGAATGCGCCTCCCCTGCCCATACAGATGCTTCAAAAACAAGTGATTCATCCAGCGGGTAGTCCAGCGACTTACGGAAGAAATTTAATGCCTGCTCATAGTCACCTTTATTATAAAACTCAAAGCCATAATAGAGGGCAGCCTTTTGATAGGCCCGATTGGATGAAGGAGTTCTAAGGCTTAAACTTTCAATGTAGCTGATGGCCTTGTGATAATGGTTGGCATTCACATAAGCACCGGAAAGAAGCTCTGCAAGTTCAGAGGCATAGCCGCTTCCCTGTTCAGCGGTTACAAAATTTTCCATCCGCTCAATAGCCTCATCAGGCCGTCCCAGATCATAAAGAAGTTTTGCCTCCTGATACCGGGATTCTGTCAATAGACTTTTATCTGAAAACTTTGATCTGATACAAGTCTGAAAAGCAGTCAGCGCAAAAGGTTTCTGCGCAGTTTTCAGATATGCAACTCCAAGATAATACGCTGCGTAAGCCCCGGTAGAATCCTGCTCGGAAGCAACTTGTTTAAAATACCCGATGGCTTCATTAAAAGCACCCAGCTGAAAGTTTGAGTAACCTGCACGGTACATGACATTCCGGTCAACAGATCGCTTGGTTTTCAGGTACTTGTTGTAACCCTCTGCCGCTGTTGAAAATTGACCTTTTGAGAAAGTCGCTTCCGAAACAAGCAGCGTGATTTCTTCAAAATTCTGAATGTCCCGTGATTTATCCAGTGCAGCAGCATAGCGGATAAGCTCATCAAATCTACCCAGTCGCTGCAGTGAACTTGTAATCAGATAGGGAACCACATCAATATAGGATTCCTCATTTTGTATTCTTTGAAAGTCTCCGAGTGCCGACTCAAAATCTCCGTTTGTGAAAGCTGCAAACCCTGCATAATAACTAGCAGCAGGACCGTAAACTCCGTCAGTCAGTTTAAGCTGGTCAAACCGAATTTTTGCTTCGGCAAGTTTCTTCTGGCTGAAAAGGGAATAGCCCCAGTAAAAGAGACCGGCATGCCGCATTTCTTTTGTCAATGGATCGAAATCAACCTGATTAAAAGTCAGTGCAGCGTCAGGATATTTTTTTGTCTGATAATAAAGTAATCCAAGCTCGTACCGCACCCGATTCAGACCGGTGCCAAAGGGGAAACGATCAATGTAAGCAATGAGTTTTTTCTCAGCATCACCTGTTCGGAGCCTCGCAGAGGCACATACCTCCATAAAATACAATTCTTCGGGGACTGGTCCTGATTCGGCAAGCTCTGCCGTCATTGACAAGACTGCCCTGTACCTCCCATCCTGCCAGGCATCTTTCATATCCTCTGAAAGTTGTCTGTTGCGCTCCAGCCTGACAGATTGCTGAGCAGCCAATGAAAATGAAATAAATAACAGTAATAGAATTCCGGGCCTCACTTAAGTTTTTTTAATTAAACAATCCGGATAACAATTTATTGTCTGCAAGCTGAAATACCTGTTTCAAAAATAGCAATAAAGTGCCGGACAGGGAATTCTTAATTCATGATGCGGAATATCAATTCCTGAAGTATCTGCCCTTCATCATCGCCCGGAGCACCAAAGCCTTTAAGTTTGAGGTCTGCCTCCCTTATAAGTCCGATGTTTTCCCGGATACGGACAGCATTATAATTTCCAAGTGCAGTGGTATAGTCATTGGCCATCATCGGGGACATCTTCATTTCGGAGGCAAGTGCTTTTGAAGATCGGTCAGCAAGGGAAGATGCCACCAGCAATCTGGAGAAGAAAGAGTATAAAAATGCCACGCAGGGGATTCCGGGATTTCGTTTTGGATTTGCCTGAAAATACCGAACGATGGAAAAAGCTTTTTTGAAATTTTTTGTGATTACTGCCTTTTGAAGTTCAAAAATATTGTATTCCCTGCTGATGCCAACCTGCGACATAATTACTGCAGCCGTAAATGAGAATCCGGGATCCCGGTTAATCATCACCTTGTCTGCCTCATGAGTAATTCTGCTCAGATCGTTCCCTACATACTCAGATAATATCTGAGCACCAGCCTCATCAATTCTAAAGCCCTTTCCGGTAAAATATTCCCTTACAAAATCCGCAAGCTTGAAATCAGGAAGTTTTTTGAAAGTATGTACAAAACCTGATTGTTCTGCCTTCTTTCCGAATTCTTTTCTTTTATCGAGCGACTTGTGTTTGTGGCAAAATACCAGCACCGTGGAAGGGACCGGCTTTGAGAAATAATCCAGCAACATCCCGGTACCGGGGTCCTTATATAAATCTGCCAGATCCTGAGCCTCCTTGATTATAACTACCTGATAATCCGACATCATCGGAAATCTTCTCGCATTACCAAGAATGGCAGCAACGCTGGTTTCAGCTCCGTATAGAATAATCTGATTAAATCCCTTTTCGTGTTCTTCCAGAAAAGAGTTTTCAAGAGCAGCAGCGATAAGATCAATAAAATAGACTTCATCCCCCTGTAAAAAGTAAACAGGCGCAGGCTTTTTCTTTTTTATCTGATCAAGAATTTTCAACGCCTGTGCATCCATGTTTTATTTTTTTTCCTTTCTCTGAAATATAGTTCAAACGCTGTCCAGGTCCCCGTAATGCCACCCGCAATATGCGTTTCCCATGAAACGCCGGGAAAGCCCGGGAAAAGACCTGTAAAAATAATGCCTCCGTATAATATCATTACCACCAGTGAAAGTATTACAGATAGAAAATCACTTTGCACCAGCCCGAAAATCACCAGAAAAAATGCCAGCCCATAAACAAGACCGCTTGCACCCAGATGCCAGGCAACCCTTGGTCCGAAAATCCAAACCAGAATGTAGGGGAACAGATAACACCGCCAGAAAACTATTTTTCCGACAGGACTATAGAAGAAAAACAATGCTGTACCCAAAAACAGAATTGGGACTGAGTTTGAAATAAGGTGGAAAAAACCTGCGTGAATCAGGGGTGCAGTCAGAATGGTCGGAATGGACTCTAAAGTTCTTGGCTTCACACCAAGGAATGTCAATTCAATATTTTCCTGGAAGCTAACCACATAAACCAACCACATAAGAAACACCATTCTGAACGGAACTGCAGAAATTCCAAAAAGCCCATAATTCCTCTTGCCCATCATATACCCCGGCAAAATAACATAAGTATCGGCCTAATCAGGGTTTTGAAAATTACCATTGCTGTCCTAAATTGGGAAAATTTTGATTTAGAACAGCTGTTTCAGGTTTGGTCCGTGTCTGATTTTGGGAAGAAATCTGATGAACTGTTTTGCATAAACTAAAAAACCTAAACCTGGAAATATGAAGGATAATCATCCTTGCAGGATATTCGTCATTGAAGATGACCCAACCTACACCAAGTTTTTGAAGTATGTGCTTGAACTCAACCCCGACCTGGAGGTGCACTATTTTGAAACAGGAAAATCAGCCATTGAAAGTCTTCACCTTCATCCGGATATTATAAATCTGGACTATGCATTGCCTGACATGCTTGGAGAGGAAGTCCTCAAAGCTGTTCATGATTTTGACCCGGAAATCACTGTCATTGTTATTTCTGCTCAGGAAAAAATCGGAACAGCAGTAACCCTGCTGAAACTTGGAGCCTTTGATTACATCGTAAAGGATAATGATGCGAAGGACCGCATTCTCAACTCCATCGTAAACGCAAGAAAAAAGAATAAGCTTGTTCGGGAAATCGGAAGACTCAAAACTGAGATTGCTGTCAGATATGAATTTGACAAGAGCATCATCGGTAACAGCCTTGCAATCAAAAAGGTTTATGACCTGCTCGAAAAAGCCTGCACCAGCAACATCACAGTATCCCTTTACGGCGAGACAGGAACGGGAAAAGAGCTTGCAGCAAAAGCCATTCACTATAATTCCAAGAGAAAGGATAAACCATTTTTGGCAATCAATGTTGCAGCCATTCCAAAGGATCTGATTGAAGGAGAATTATTCGGATATGAAAAAGGAGCCTTCACGGGAGCAATATCCAGGAGAATAGGAAAATTTGAGGAAGCCGACCAGGGAACACTGTTTATAGATGAAGTCGGTGAAATGGATCTGGCAATTCAGGCAAAGCTTCTCAGAGTTCTTCAGGAAAAGGAAGTAACAAGGCTTGGAAGCAATGAGGTGATCAAACTGGATGTTCGCATAATTGTTGCAACCAACCGCAACCTGTCGGAAGCTGTAAAACTGGGTCAATTCAGGGAAGACCTGTATTACAGGTTATTAGGCCTGCCAATTCAAATGCCGGCGCTTCGGGAGCGCGGTCAGGATGTGATGCTTCTGGCTAAGTATTTTCTTGATCAGTTTATAAGAGACAATCAGATGTTGCCTGTACACATTACAGGCGAGGCTCAGCAAAAATTAATGTCCTATCATTATCCGGGTAATGTCAGAGAACTCAGATCAGTGATTGAACTTGCCGCTGTGTTGTGTGAAAAGCATGAAATCCTGGAGAAGGATGTGAACTTTACGGTTACCACCAACAGTGCATCTCTCTTCTCCCAGGAAATGACGCTGGAAGACTATACTTACAGAATCATCCGGAACTTCCTTAACAAGTATGATAATAATGTGATGGAAGTGGCCAATAAACTTGGGATAGGTAAATCGTCTATATACCGTTATTTGAAGGAAATGGAACTTAAAGGCATCTGATGGGATCAAAAAAACTGGAGAGGTTTGTTTCAAAAGGACTTTTTTTTAAGTCCATCGTGGAAGATGGATCCGATATGGTCATGGTCGTTGACTATGATGGCATCATCCGCTATCACAATAATTCCCTTCGTTTCTACGGCTATCCAGGAAAGGAACTTTTAGGAAAAAATTTCTTTGATCTGATCCATCCGGATGAAACCAAAAAGGTCAAAAACGGCTTTAAAACAAGCATAAAAAAGGAATTTAACCGCGCTGTTGAATTCCGGTTCAAGGGCAAGGACGGACATTACAGATCTTTTGAATTCAATTCGCTTAACCTCAAACACAGAGAGGGTATTGATGGGCTGATTTTGGATTGCCGGGATATCACCCAGCGAAAAAAAGATGCCGAAGCACTCATTCTTGCACAACAGGCCAAGGAGCAATTCATGGCAAACATCAGTCATGAGCTGAGAACACCCATTAACGGTATTGCCGGTATTGCATCGCTGCTGGCCGGAGGTGCACCGCCGGAAGAAGCCAGAACCTACCTGAATGCCATACGGTCTGCAGCAGAAAATCTTAAGGTCATCATCAATGACATTCTGGATATTTCCTCCATTGAATCCGGTAAACTAACCTTTGAAAAAATCGGATTCAATCTGGAAGACCTTGTTTCAGGACTTGAAGGAACATTTTCAGTTCAGGCAAAAAATAAAAATGTCAATCTGTTTTTTGAGGTAGCACCTGAAACACATAGAATTTATTTTGGTGATCCGGTTAGACTCAACCAGATCCTCATCAATCTGATTGGTAATGCCTTAAAATTCACCCAAAAGGGTTCCGTTAGCCTCATGGTAAGTCTGCACGCTTCTGAAAAAGAAACATGCGAACTTAAATTTGAAGTAAAGGACACCGGAATCGGAATTGCAGCTGATAAATTGAGTAAAATATTTGAAAGATTCAGTCAGGCCGATTCAAGCGTAACCCGAAAATATGGCGGCACGGGGCTTGGACTTACCATTGTAAAACAACTTGTTGAGTTGCAGCGTGGCAGCATCCGGGTAAGCAGCCTGGAAGGTGTAGGATCAGTATTTACCGTGGTCATTCCCTACGAAACCTCCTCTGATCTTAAACAGCAGTTCAAAAAAAGAAATCCGACCGCCGACGCTTCAAATAAGCTTCTGAAAAATCTGCATGTGCTTCTTGTAGAGGATAACGACATCAATCAGTTGTATGCCGGCAGTATTCTGAAGTCATGGGGCACAAAATTTGATGTGGCTGAAAATGGATTCGTGGCCCTTGAGAAGCTGAAAACCATAAAACCCGATCTGATCCTGATGGATGTCCAGATGCCGGTGATGGATGGTTTTGAAGCCTCCAGATCTATCAGGCTCGGTGACGAGAGCATCCGTCAAATCCCAATTATCGCGCTTACAGCGCACGCCAATCAGTCCATCATCAATAAGTGCACAGAGAGTGGCATGAATGATTATATCCCGAAGCCCTTCACACCCGGAGAGCTACAGGATATTCTGATGCGCTACACCGGTAAAAAGGCGCCTGCCGCCGGTACAGCAGTGAAAACCAAACTCACTGCACAAAAAACAAAAAGCAATCCTGTGGATTTCGATCTGACCTATCTGATACAGGTTTCTAATCACGACCGGTCATTTATTACTCAAATTCTTGAGTCATTTCTTGAAAATGCAAGGAAAACCCTTGAATCAGTGCGAGGCACTCTTAAGAATGGGGAAACCCATTCATTGTCAGCAGTGGTTCATAAAATAAAGCCGTCACTCACCATGATAGGCGCTGAGCAAGCCCGACAACTTGCAATGGAAATTGAGGAGCTTGCAGGACAAGCCAACACCAAGCTAAAAGTTAAGACGCTCGCCAAAGAGTTTTGTGTTCGGCTGGAAGCAACCATTACAGGGTTGCAGGCACTGGACATGAAAAAGATATAAAAAAAGCCCTCTGAAGAGGGCTTTTTTTCGTGTTTCGGATTTATTTCTTCGGCTTGTTTTCCGGTTCAGGATTCTTAAGTTTTCCGGACTCCTTACGATAAGCCTCATTAAGACCTTCAACTACCTGTTTGCTGATATCCAGCGGTTCTGCACCATAAAGTACATCACTGGTATTACTGTATTTCAGGACAAGGTGAAGGCCGTTTGCAGCACCATATTCCTTTAGAAAATCAGTTACTTTCTGATAAAGTTCCTGATTGATTTTCTCCTGTTCACCAAGCAGTTCCTGTGATGCACGCTCCCGGTACAACTCAAAATTCTGCTGTTTCTTTCCAAGATCTTCCTCTACAGCCTTAGCCTGACCGATCGTCATGTTATTTACATTTCGCTGGTAGGATTCAATTTCAGACTGAAGGCTTTGAGCTCTGGCTTTCATTTCCTGCTCAAGTTTTTTTCCCTTTTCCTCAAACTTACCCTGAGCTGTCTTCAGGTATTCAAAATTCTTCAGCACGGAATCTGAATTGATGTATGCGATTTTGAGGCCGTCCGCTGCTCCGGCAACAGAAGCAGCAGGAGCTGAATTGCCTGCGCCAAAATGGAGAACATAAAGGATGATGACTGCTACAGCAAGAACACCGTTAAGCAGCAGAGATAGGTTTTTCATGTGTTGAAGAATAAATTAATCGGCAAATATAACAGACTTAATCATTGATTACCGGCAGAATCTTCCTTAAACCAGCTTGCGTAACGAGGATAATTAAGGGAAGTGCGGTCAATAATGTGTCTTAATTTTTCATCTACCGCCCGTACAGGTTTGGCAGGGACACCGGCATATAGCATCCCGGGCTCCACCCTGGTGCCCTGCAGAACAACGGCACCCGCGGCAATGAATGAGCCTTTGCCTATCACTGCATCATCCATTATAATGGCACCCATCCCTATCAACACATGATCCTCCACTGTGCAACCATGGACTAAAGCGTTATGACCGATGCTAACATGATTACCGATGACAGTGGCTGATCTTTCAAAAGTGCCGTGAATAACCGCACCATCCTGAATATTGGAGAAATCTCCAATCCTGATTGAGTTGACATCCCCTCTTACCACCGCGTTATACCAGACTGAGCAGCATTTCCCCATAGCGACCTCGCCTATCACCACTGCCGTCTCGGCCAGAAAGCAATCATCTCCAAATACCGGGGTGAATCCGCGAACTGACCTTATCAATGCCATATCAGAGTTAATTAAAAACTGCCAAGATGACAGATTTTTGTAATTTTGCAGGCTAATTAAGGCAAAAAAATGGATAATCTGATAACAGACCTTGATTTCCTGGAGAAACCAACTGAAAGCAGCGGGCATCGTGGCAAATTATACATCGAAAGCTATGGTTGTCAGATGAACTTTTCAGACAGCGAAATCGTAGCCTCCGTTTTAAAAAAGGAAGGTTTTGAAATGACAAAATCTGCTGAAGAGGCGGACCTGGTTTTTTTAAATACCTGCTCGATTCGTGAAAAGGCAGAGCAGACTGTCAGAAACCGCCTGATGCAGTTTCAGCACCTCAAAAAGAAAAATCCTGAGATGATTTTAGGAGTCCTGGGATGTATGGCTGAACGACTAAAATCGAAACTTCTTGAAGAAGAGAAAATCGTGGACCTGGTTGCCGGCCCGGATGCTTACCGAAATCTCCCCGAGCTTGTTGCTCAGGTAGAAACAGGGCAAAAAGCCGTAAATACCTTCTTGTCCAGAGAGGAAACCTATTTTGACATCAACCCTGTGCGACTCAACTCAAACGGGGTAACCGCCTTCATCAGTATCATGAGGGGTTGCGATAACATGTGCTCGTTTTGTGTTGTTCCATACACGAGAGGGCGTGAAAGAAGCAGAGACCCTGAGTCAATAGTTGCGGAAGCCGTCAAACTTTTTGATTCGGGATACCGGGAAGTCACACTTCTTGGTCAGAATGTTGACTCATACAAATGGAGTCCTGAAGAAAATAACAAGGCAAGACTTGAGAAATCAGCGACATCAGAGATTGTCCGGTTCTCTGACCTGCTGGAACGTGTCGCACAGGTAAGCCCTGAATTTCGCATCAGGTTCTCAACTTCTCATCCAAAAGATATCACCGACGATGTGCTGCTGGTTATGTCGCGTTTTGAAAATATCTGTAAGTACATCCATCTTCCGGTTCAGAGCGGCAACACCCGGATTCTCGGGCTTATGAACAGGGGATATTCCCGCGAGTGGTATCTGGAAAAGGTAAACAGGATCAGGGAAATTCTTGGGCCAGAATGTGGCATTTCATCAGATATGATCACCGGATTTTGCTCGGAGACGGAGGAAGAACATGCACAAACCCTTGATCTTATGGAGCAAGTAAATTTTGATTTTGCCTATATGTTTGCCTACTCAGAGAGACCCGGTACACCTGCGGAGAAAAAATTCAGTGATGACATTTCGGCTGACATCAAAAAAAGACGACTTGAAGAAATTATCAGTCTTCAGACCCGTCACTCGCTGATGAGAAACAAGCTTGATGTCGGAAAAAAATTCAAAGTCCTTATTGAAGGAACTTCCAAAAGATCAGAAGAATTTCTGCAGGGAACAAATTCTGCCAA
>Ga0315902_10007527_pt1 | contig 14844 bp, 12 predicted proteins | sample LakEriMetagenome_9_FD_203523 | JGI IMG/M metagenome (GOLD analysis project Ga0315902, IMG submission 203523) | Freshwater fungal communities from buoy surface, Lake Erie, Ohio, United States - Buoy 12 MA117 | ecosystem: Environmental > Aquatic > Freshwater > Lake > Lake biofilm | place: USA... | reverse complement strand
TACGCAAACTCAGCAACGACATTCTCGAACGCCACTATGAAGAGCATGTTGGCAAGGGCTTCTACGCCGACCTAGTTGCTTTCATGTCACGTAATCCAGTTGTGGCATTGGTGCTTGAAGGCCCAGAGGACACCTGGGAGATCGTTCGCACGATGATGGGTGCAACCAATCCACGCGCGGCAGCGCCGGGCACGATCCGTGGAGATTTTGGCACCATATTTACGGAGAATCTCGTGCATGGCAGTGACTCAGCCGAGAGCGCAGCTCGAGAGATCGGCATCTTTTTCCCCAACCTGTAGGCTTAAATCCTTGTCAACGCGCCCTTGTCGCGTATCCGCTCGGAAGGCTTCTGCATGTTTCGCAACAACCCTCTCGCTATAGGAAGGGATATCGCTGTCGATCTCGGCACCGCGAACACCCTCATCTATGTGCGTGGCCAGGGAATCGTCTTGGATGAGCCCTCGGTAGTGGCGATTGACCGCAATGATGGTCGCCCCGTCGCAGTAGGGATGGAAGCCAAGCGAATGATTGGCCGTGAGCCATCCAACATTCAGGTGGTGCGCCCTTTGAAAGACGGTGTGATTGCAGACTTTGACGTTTGCGAGAAAATGCTGCGCTTTTTTATTCAGAAAATTGATGTCTCACGTTGGAGCAAACCACGCGTATTGGTTTGTGTGCCAAGTGGTATCACTGGTGTCGAGCAGCGCGCAGTGCAGGACGCTGCCGAATACGCCGGCGCGCGACGACCGGTCTATTTGATTGAAGAGCCCATGGCCGCTGCCATCGGTGCAGACATGCCGGTGCATGAACCAAGCGGAAACATGATCGTGGACATCGGTGGCGGGACCACGGAGGTGGCAGTGATCTCGCTTGGTGGAATCGTTTCATCACTCTCGGTCCGTGTTGGGGGCGACGAGTTGGATGCCGCAATCGTTGATTGGGTGCGTCGTGAGCACTCGCTTGCAATCGGTGACCGCACTGCAGAAGAAGTGAAGATTGCAATGGGATCCGCATGGCCGCTTGATCAAGAGATGATTTTCGAAGTTGGTGGCAAGGATCTAATAACTGGTTTGCCTAAATCCGTTGAGATTGCTACCGAAGATGTTCGTGAAGCTTTAGCCGAGCCTGTCAGTGCCATCATTGATGCTGTGAAACAAGCACTGGACCGCACGCCACCTGAGTTAGCGGCCGACATCATGGAGCGCGGGATAATTCTCTCTGGCGGTGGAGCGTTGCTTGCTGGACTTGATCGACGCATGCAAACCGAAACAGGAATGCCCGTGTACCTTGCACCTGAGCCCTTGCTTTCTGTTGTGATTGGCACGGGTCGTGCTCTGGAAAATATTGAGGCAATGAAGGGTCTGTTTAGTCAGCCTGGATTCGACTGAGGACCGATTCGCTAGATGCCGAGATTTTGGTTCAGTCGCCTTCGCGTAATCGCACTTTTGACGCTGACGTCGATCGTGCTGATCACGTTGGATGTGCGCGATTCACCGATTATTGACAAAACTCGGTCAGTTTTCGACAAGTTGTTCACGCCCGTTGAGAGCGGAGCCCGCACGATCACGAAACCATTTGTTAATGCATGGCATGGCATCACCGATTATGCAGAGGTACGCGATGAGAATCGTCGTCTGCGCGACTTGATTGCCAAACAACAGGGCGCCCAGATCGCTGCCGAGGCGAGCATCCGCGAGGGGCAGGAGCTTCTTGCACTGAATGGTTTGCCAAACCTTGCTGGTATCGACTCTGTGTCGGCGCAAGTGGTGGGAGAGTCATCCCTGAACTACACCCAGACAATTGAAATCAACAAGGGCAGTAGCAGCGGTCTGAAGGTTGGCATGGCCGTACTCAACGCCGCCGGTCTTGTGGGCAAAATCACAGAGGTGTCCGAAAACCGATCGCTGGTGATGTTGATCACCGACCCCTCGTACACGATTGCTGTGAAAATCGTGGCGCCATACAACGACAACGGCGACACCACTGATTCAACCACCACCACAACTCAACCAGTCGTGACCACTCCTTCAATTCCAGGCTTTACTCCGAATGAAACCGCGTACACGACCACAACGCTTCCCGGGCAAACAACGCTCGTAACTATTCCGTCACAGATTGACGGTATTCAATGGCGAGAGAGTGGGGCATTGGAAGGGCGTGGCCCGGGCAATGAACCCGTAATCCGATTCATTGAGGACTCCACTCGTTTTGGTCAGATACAAGTTGGTTCGCGCGTAATGACTGCTGGTGGTGCGTTCTCCATCGCGCCGCCAGGCATCGTGGTCGGTACGGTGTCCCGAATTGAGGAGCGGGGTGGAACACTTGGACCAATCCTTCATGTGCGGTTAACTGCCGAAGTTACAAACTTGAACTTTTTGCGGATTCTTCTGTACCAGCCGTCAACGGAGATCCCAAACAAGTGAGTGACTTTCTTGTTTATGTTGTCCGGGTGTTCACGCGGCCGTACGCGAGGTTGTCGCTTCTTGCGCTCACTGTTCTTGCATTACAGACCACGGTCTTTGCTGATACTTCATTTGCCGGAGTGCATGGTCAGGTCATGGTTCTACTGGCTGCTTGTTGCGGTGCGCAGATGGGCGTCGAACGCGGGGTGATTGCTGGCTTTGTAATTGGTTTTATGTATGACCTCGTTCTAACTACACCATTTGGTGTTGCGTCAATGGTGCTTGCCATCGTGGCAGCAACTGCAGGATTGTCTGGGACTTTTTTCATGGCGCCACCGTGGTGGGCAAAGTGTCTAGCAGTTGCAATTGCAAGCATTGTTGGCGAAGTTGCATTCCCCTTGCTCTTGAATGTGGTGGGGGTTGAAGGCTGGATGGATGCCAGAGTCATCAAGGTCTGTTTTGTCGTAGGAAGCGTGAACCTCTTGTTATCTCCTGTGGGTCTCGCCTTGGTTCGTTGGGCTATGAAGCTCGCACCACCACGCACCTTGAAACGGAGTGCCTCTATCGCCTGACGCCAATTGGCGTTTGGGGCGTAGCAGGATGGTCATATGGCGGCAGTGAACAGCCGAGGTCGGATGACCACGCTTGGTGGAATTGCAATCGCACTTCTGTCGTTGCTGGTTGTTCGTGTTTGGTTCTTGCAGGTAGTCAATGCGGAGTCAATGGACGAGCGCGCTCAAGCAATTCGTACCCGAACCGTCCGTATTCCACCCGAGCGTGGCCGCATATTCGATTCTCAAGGGCGGATTGTCGCTGATAACGAACGCTTGCTCACAATCACTGTGGATCGCGAGACGGTAAAGGACGACTCTGTGCGCGCGGAACTTTTCTCGCGATTGTCGGGGCCGTTGGAATTGCCCGCCGAGGATATTGAAATTGCATTCAAGAGCCTGCGTAATGATCCGCTGGCTGACATTCCGCTGAAGGTGGGTGTGAGTGAAGACACCGCATTGTTCTTGCGAGAGCGCGGAGAGGATTATCCAGGTGTTGATGTCCGTGAGGACTGGAAGCGCGACTATCTGTATGCGCCACTGGCAAGCCATGTAATCGGGTTCCTTGGAGCTATCCGGGAAAGCCAACTCTCGCTTTATCTGTCGCTCGGGTACGAGCCAAACGAGTTGATCGGTCAGTTCGGCGTGGAGCAAACCTATGAAAGTGAGTTGCGCGGCACTCCCGGCTACATCAAGTACGAAGTCGACACGCTCGGCAACAAGCTGCGTGAGATTGCCTATGAGCCGGCGATCCCTGGGCAGGATGTCGTGTTGAGTATTGATCTTGCGTATCAGCAATTTGCTGAACAAGCGCTACAGACACAACTCAAAGTTCGTCAACGCACAGAAGCCGGCAAGGTATATCTGGCACCGGGTGAGCTCGACCCTGGTTATGCGGAAGTCAACTACTACAAGGCACCCGCTGGTTCGGTGACCATGATGAATTGGGCTACCGGTGAGATCATCGCGATGGCGAGTTACCCAACTTTTGATAATCGCTGGTTTAACGCAGGTATTTCTGGGAGCAAATTCCAATCGCTGTTCCCAAATACTCAGGACCCAGACCAGTCGATTCTCGTTAACAGAGCGATCTCTGGGCGTTACAACCTTGGTTCAAGTTTTAAACCCTTCACTGCTTATGCGGCACTCAACTCGGGTCAACTTCCAGGTGGTTCCACGTACAGGTTTAAAGACGAAGGCACTTACACGCTGGAGAGCATTGACCGCAGTTTGTGTCAACAAGGTGTCAAGTGTGTGTTCAAAAATGCGGTGTGCTCATCCTCTGGATCGCCGTGTCGATATGGATGGGTGGATGTTGAAGCGGCACTTGCTGTGTCATCCGACGCTTTCTTCTACAAAATCGGCGAGCAGATCATGACTCAACGAAACACGAACGACATTCTCGAGCAAGAAGTTCGCAAGTTTGGTTTTGGCTCTTCAACAGGCATTGACTTGCCTTATGAATTCAGCGGCGCACTCCCAAGCCTCGCGCTGAAGAAGAAACTTGCCGAATCGGGAGCAATCACTGAGGAATCTGCTCGCGGTTACTACGTGGGTGACAACGTGCAGTTCTCAATTGGTCAGGGTTTGCTTTCCGCTACACCAGTGCAGGTCGCGCGTGCGTATTCAGTGCTGGCAAGTGGAGGCAATGTACTCAGGCCGCATGTTGTGAGATATCTCTTGGCGCCGGGCACTCCGGATTCAAAGCCAGGCTATGCCGATATTGAAAACGGTCGCATCATTCGCGATCTGCGCACATCGCAGGTTATTTCCACAGTGGACATGTCAGGAGATCGCCGTGAACCTATTCTTCGTGGCCTAAAACGTGTGATCACGGGCCCTGGAGTCACCTCGGACTATTACCACAAGACCACGGGCGAAAAATTGTTTGCCAATTATCCCTATGAAATCCTGCCGATCGCTGGCAAAACCGGCACTGCTCAAGGTTTCAATAACCTGCCGTGGAATGACTCGTCGGCTTTTGGATCATTTTCGCTCGCGCTGAACAGGCCATTCACAGTTGTTGCTTACTTAGAAAAATCTGGTTACGGATCTCAAGCTGCTGCACCGATTGCTAAATGCATGTGGTTGGCAATTGCGGGGCAGTGGCGTTTGCCGGAAGTGTTCCCCGCTGAGCCACTTGATGTGGCATCTACTGCGGTCGCAAAGTCACAATCAATGCCAAACCCACAGTGCCTGTCGACTCCGTATACGGGATTACGGGAGTAGCGATGTCGATTCCGTTGTTAAACAGGCGTCCAAGCTCCGGGTTGGGAAATGTGCGCGAATCAATGGCCGATCCGGCGCGCAACATTGACTGGATCCTCATGGGCTGTGTCATCGCGCTCAATATCTTTGGAGCATTCATCGTGTATTCAGCCTCGCGACCACAACTCACGAGGCTTGGACTCGATCCATATTCGACTGTTCAGCGCCAGATTGCGTTTTTGATCATCAGTGCCGTTGCGATGGTTCTCACGATGACCATTGATTTCCAACTTTTACGTGGTCGTGCTGAGTTCTTGTACGGAGCGACCCTGGTGTTGCTCGTGTTGGTGTTGATCGTCGGAGCGGTTCGTGGTGGTGCACGACTCTCATTCGACCTCGGCTTCTTTTCGGTGCAGCCAGCCGAGATGGCAAAGGTGACGACTCTTTTGATGCTTGCTGGGTATTTATCCGACGATCGATTGGATTACGTCCCTTATGACACTTTTATCAATGCTCTGTTGATCATGGTGGCGCCTTCAGTGTTGATCCTCCTGCAGCCCGACCTGGGTTCGGCATCGGTCCTCGTGGCTTGCGCGATGGGCGTGCTACTCGTGGCCGGAGTTCGCATCAAGTACATCGTGATGATTTCATTATTCGCATTGATATCGGGGGTGGTGGCGATTCTTAGCGGCCTTGTCCGGGGCTACCAGCTCGATCGGTTCAAGGCCTTCATTAACCAGAACTCCGATGACGACGCATTGCAGAACATCATTTTTCAAGTCAAGAACGCAAAGCGTGCAGTTGCCTCTGGTGGTCTCTTCGGCAAGGGCTACTTACAAGGCCCACTTACAAATGGTTCGTTTATTCCAGTGCAGAAAACTGACTTCGTGTTCTCAGCGATCGCAGAACAATTCGGTTTGATCGGAAGCGGCATGGTTCTCACCCTCTTTGGTGTGATCCTTTGGCGCATCTGGCGCACGGCCCAGATGACCCGTAGCCAGTTGGGCCGATTTATCTGTATCGGTGCTTTCACAATGATCCTCTGGCAGGTGTTCCAGAACATTGGTATGACCCTTGGCATCATGCCGGTGACCGGCTTTGCGTTGCCATATGTGTCCTATGGAGGGTCTCATATCGTGGCGGGAGCTGTACTGATTGGGCTCGTACAGAACGTCCACATGCGCCGTCTGCGCTAGTTAGGGGCGTTGTGGTCAAGGGTTTCGCATTGAAACCCTGATTCTCAGCCCCTTGGGGATAACCTTGAAGGAAGCGCATTTTGCGCGGAAGGTCGAATTAACCGTGGCGCCCTACCCGGATGGACTCCAGTCCTCGGAGCAGTTGGCAGCCCGGAAACCGCAACAGTTGCGGTCAATCAAGGAACGAGACAGATGGAGAACAACGAGAACTCCCCGCAGTCAGGCGGTGGCGGCTCCAATGGTGGCGGTCAACGCAAGCGTCGTCGTGGCTCACGAGGTGGACGCAACCGCAAGCCAGCCTCACAGCGTCAGGGCCAGTCCGCGAACTCTGCCGATGATGTTGAACTGCCGGACCCGCCAAACGAGGGTCGTGTGCAGACGGACCGCAAACCCCAAATCGGCGACACCCGACCAGCGCCTGCTCAGCCAAAGCCCGAGCAGTCGAAGTCCAGCAACAACAAAAAACGTCGCCGGCGCGGTAACGGCGGTGGCCGCGATCGCAATTCGGGTCGTAGCGAGGGACGCGGTTCACAGAGTTCCGATGCAGACGTAATTGAGCGTCGCCGCGGTCGCGAGCGTGATGGCCGCCCCTTGGGTCGCTACATGATGTGTGTGCAAGTGCGGGATGACCTCACCCAGGTTGCAGTTCTTGAGGGTCGCAGCCTCACCGAGCATTATGTGAGCTCATCAAAGGATGATCCAGCACAAATCCACGGCAACATCTATCTCGGTCGAGTTCAGAATGTGCTGCCGGGCATGGAAGCAGCTTTCGTCGATATCGGCACACCCAAAAACGCAGTGCTTTACCGCGGCGATGTTCAGTACGACCAAGAAGATGTCGTTGAGTCCGAGCCGCGGATTGAGCAAATCTTGCGTAACAAGCAGATGATTCTCTGCCAAGTTACGAAGAACCCAATCGGTGCCAAAGGTGCGCGCCTGACACAAGAGGTTTCGTTGCCTGGTCGATTCGTGGTCTTGATCCCGAATTCGAAGACCTATGGAATCTCCAAACGTCTGCCCGACTCCGAGCGCCGTCGCTTGCGCAACATTCTCGACAAGGTGAAACCCGCCGAGCATGGTGTGATTGTTCGTACTGCAGCGGAGCATGCAACGGAGCATGAGCTACTCGCAGACATGACCCGTTTGCTGTCGCAATGGGCTGAGATAGATGCTGCTGCCCAAAAAGCCAGTGGCCCGACGCTTCTCTATCGTGAACCACCCTTGGCGGTTCGTGTGATTCGTGAAGAGTTCAGTGCCGACTATCGCGGTGTTGTGATTGATGATCGCGCGCTGTTCGAAGAAATTCATGACTACGTGAATGCATTCAACCCAGAGTTGGCGGACCGTGTGCAGTTACACGATCCCACCGAGGATGGTTTGCCATTGTTTGAGCGCCACCACGTGCACGAGCAGTTGCATAAGGCGCTTGATCGCAAGGTTTGGCTGCCCTCAGGTGGATCACTGATCATCGAACACACCGAAGCATTAACGGTTATTGACGTGAACACCGGCAAGAACGTCGGCACCTCGAGCCTTGAAGAAACCGTGTTTGTGAACAATCTTGAAGCCGCCGAAGAAATCGCTCGGCAACTTCGCCTTCGTGACATCGGTGGAATCATTGTCATCGACTTCATCGATATGGAAGTAAAAGACAACCGCAAGAAAGTGGTTGACTCCTTCCGTAACGCCCTGGCGCGTGACAAAACCCGCTCCCAGGTGTTTGAGATTTCGGACCTCGGTCTGGTCGAGATGACCCGCAAACGCATCGGTGAAGGGCTGCTCACGTCCTTTGCTGGCCAGTGCCCTGAGTGCCACGGTCGTGGCGTGAAGCTGAATCTGGACCTAATTAATTAACCCCAAAGCCTTGGCCGTCAAGGGATTGCCCTGAACGGCCTTTAGAAAGTAGAGTCGTAACTCGCTATGTACGCAGTAATCGCCACCGGTGGAAAGCAAGAGAAGGTCGCCCAGGGCGAGCAGGTTCAAGTTGAACTGCTCGGCGTTGAGGACGGCGCAGAAGTGCAGTTCACCCCGGTGCTCCTCGTTGATGGAGACACCGTTCTTGCAACCCCTTCTGACCTCGCAAAAGTAAAGGTCACCGGCAAGGTTGTTGGCACTGCCAAGGGCCCAAAGATCGACGGCTTCACCTACAAGCGCCGCACAAACCAGCGCCGCCGCTACGGTCACCGCCAGCAGTACTCAATTGTCGAAATCACAAAGATCGCGAAAGGCTGAGAGATGTCAAAGACCAAAGGCGGCGGCTCAACACGTAACGGCCGCGACTCAAATGCACAGCGCCTCGGTGTGAAGGTTTTCGACGGCACTGAAATTCATGCCGGCACCATCATCGTGCGTCAGCGCGGCACGCGTTTTCATCCCGGCAAGAATGTCGGCATTGGTTCTGACGACACACTCTTTGCACTTGTCAATGGCAGTGTGAAGTTCGGCGAGCGTCGTGGACGCCGCGTCGTTGACATCGTTCCTTCAGTCTGAAATTTCCGCGCTTACGCGGCTCAGAGAATGTCGATCCCAGTGGGGAGTCGGCGCGGATCCCAATCAAGCAGAGTTACCGCTTGTCGGCAGGCGTAACGATCGGTCATACCGCCTACATATGCAACCGCAGCGCGCAGGGCGACTGCCGAATCGGCTTCGATGTGATTTGGATCAGGCGCCACGTGGGGTTGTGCGGGTAACAGCATCGGATGCGCGGCGTAATGCTCAACCAAGGCCTGCAACAGATCGATCACGCTCTTTGCCTGGGCGACTGATTCGTGGCGTAGGTAAATGCTCTCGTAGTTGAACTTACGGAATGCAGCGAGGGCTTCAGCCTCGGCATCAGGCATGCCAACTCTCCCGGTGGCTCGTGCGGCATCGATCATCGACCAGATGAATCGACTCAACTGTGATCCGCGTTCGGCCCCAACGGTGTCGCGGACAGCTGAAGGTAAATGCTCAGGCGAGACCAAACCGCAGTAGACGGCATCTTCGAAGTCATGACAAACGTAAGCAATGCGGTCCGCCCACGACACCACTTCGCCTTCAGGTGTGGTTGGCGCCGGGCGTGACCATGAATGGTTGCGAATACCGTCAAGGGTTTCGTTGCAGAGATTGAGTGGCACGAGAGTGGTGTTCGCGCCCCAAACGGCGTGGTCATAACCCTCTTGCACATAAGGGCTTAACGCGTCTTCGCTTGCGTGACCGCCAGGGCCGTGCCCGCAGTCGTGGCCAAGCGCTATGGCTTCGGTGAGCGCCACATTCAATCCGAGAGCGCGAGCGATTGATACAGCAACTTGTGACACCTCGAGCGCGTGAGTGAGGCGAGTGCGCTGGTGGTCATCAGGAAAAACAAAAACTTGGGTTTTGCCAGCGAGCCGACGAAATGCACTTGAATGCAGGATTCGATCACGATCGCGCTGGAAACATGTGCGGTATGGATCGGGTTCTTCTTGGGTCGCGCGGTTGCCAGCTCCAACACTTTTGGTAGCTAGCGGCGAAAGAAGGTCGCGTTCTCTGAATTCCTGTTCCTCGCGCGTGAGCAGTTCATTGGTGCCCGTGCCTGCCCATGAATCAGCATGGGCGAATCTCACACCAGAGTCCGAATCACCATGGGCCCGCATGGTTGAAGCCCACAATTTCCCACGCTCTGTCTCTTTCACGTAACCAACCGTACAAGCGCCCTGATACGGGAATAGTCTCGTTCCACCCCTATGAGCACCTTTGTTGACGAATCCCAGTTGAATGTACGCGGCGGCGACGGCGGTGCTGGCTGCGTTTCGTTCCGCCGTGAAGGGCCAGTGGCTATGGGTGGCCCCAACGGTGGCGACGGTGGCCGCGGTGGTGATGTGTGGCTCGTTGCCGACCACAACGTGGCGTCCTTGTTGGCATTTCGGGATCATCCGCATAGGCGCGCTGCTAATGGAGTGCATGGCAAAGGCAAAGATCTGCATGGGAAAGGTGGCGAGGATCTGTTGATCCATGTCCCCGAGGGCACGATCATTCGTGACATGTACACGGGTGAATTGCTCGCTGATCTTCAGAACCATGGCGACAAGTGGCTCGCCGCACCTGGAGGTCGTGGCGGCAAGGGCAATGCGCGATTCTTGAATAACCGTCGGCGTGCGCCTTCATTTGCCGAGCAAGGCGAAGAGGGAACTGAGCGCTGGTTGAAACTGGAACTCAAGTTGATGGCCGACGTAGCACTTGTGGGTTTTCCAAATGCCGGCAAAAGCACTTTCATCAGTCGCATCAGTGCAGCAAAACCGAAAATTGCTGATTATCCATTCACCACGCTTGAGCCCCATCTTGGTGTGGTGCGAATGGATGATGACTTTGAGTACATCGTGGCCGACATACCTGGCCTCATCGAAGGTGCAGCGGAAGGCCGAGGGCTTGGGCATCAATTCCTGCGCCACATTGAGCGTGCGCGCGTGCTGTGTGTACTCATCAACCTTGTGCCCCTTGATGGATTTGATCCACAGGAGCAGTTACGTGTGCTCATGCATGAGCTTGAGGCGTATCAGCCTGAATTAATTGAGCGCCCGCGACTCGTGGTTGGTACCAAATCTGACTCGGTAAGCCACGATGCAATGGCTGATTGGGATGGAATTTCCATGTCAGCAGTCACCGGTGATGGTTTGAAGCAAGTGGTGGGCAAATTGGCTCAATTGGTTAAGGATGCGCGCGAGGAAATTCCGTTGCCAGAATCAACTGTGATTATCAAGCCGCTGCCTGAGGGCTCGTGGGTTGAGAAAATCGCCGCTAATGAGTTCCGAGTGCACGGCCGCGGCGCGGAGCGTGCCGTGGCACTGAACGACGTAACAAGCCCTGAGGCGTTGAGCTACATCGACGAGCGGCTCAACAAGTTAGGGGTACAAAAATTGCTCGTGAAGGCCGGCGCCAATGCGGGCGATGTGGTGTGGATAGGCGATTTCAGTTTTGAATACGTGCCCGACGGCGGTGCTTGAGATGCGCGTGGTTGTAAAGATCGGAACGTCTTCGCTCACCGACGACGCTGGTCGCATTAATCATTCGATGATCGCCTCGCTTGTTGATCAGGTGGCACAGTTGCGAAGCGCTGGACATGAAGTCTTAGTTGTCACCTCCGGTGCAGTAGCGGCTGGTGTGGCCGCGATGGGCATGGACACGCGCCCTAGTGATCTTCCAACTCTGCAAGCAGTCGCTGCGGTTGGCCAAAGCCGTCTGATGGAGTCCTACAACGACCTGTTTCGCGCAAAGTCAATTGTTGCGGCTCAGGTGCTTGTTGTTGCGCACGACTTTGTAGATCGCCGCCAATATCTGCACTGTAGGCAAACCCTCACGCGTTTACTTGAACTCGGGTGTGTGCCTGTAATCAATGAAAATGATGCGATCGCGAGCGACGAGATTCGCTATGGCGACAACGACAAAATCGCCGCTCTTGTGTCGCACAATATCGGTGCAGATCTACTCGTGTTGTTGACCGACATCGATGGTTTGTATACGGCAGATCCACGTAGTGAATCCACTGCGCAACTTGTGAGCCGCGTGGCGGCAAATGATCCACGCCTCGCTGTATCAGCTGGTACTGCTGGAACTGCGCGCGGCAGCGGGGGAATGGCCTCCAAGCTCGCGGCAGCGCGAATTGCATCATGGTCTGGAGTGCGCACTGTTATCGCTCGAGCCACTCGCGAATCTGTTCTGTCTTCAGCTGTATCCGATTCGGTGGTTGGCACCACATTTGAAGCCCATGATCGCGCTCTGACAGCCCGCAAACTTTGGATCGCATTCGCCGCGGATTCTCAAGGCGCCATCACGGTCGACGATGGTGCCGCGAACGCCGTGCGCACCCGAGGCACGTCGTTATTGCACGCCGGCGTGAGCGCTGTGAGTGGGTCGTTCCTGGCTGGTGATGTGGTTGACATCCTTGATGGAGCTGGTGCTTTGATCGCGCGCGGCGTGGCAGGAGCTGACGCTGACGTGGCCGCAAAATCCGCTGGTCAGCGCTCAGATGCCCTTGGTGAGGGGATCCCGAGTGAGATCGTCCATCGCGACGATCTTGTGGTGATGCCTTCGCAGTGAGCTAATTCGAAGGTAAGCGCGCAGCGAGTGCACGCATAACTTGCGTATACATCTGCTTGGGTTCTGGCACCCGCAGTAGCACGAGCAGGACGATGTAAGTCAAGCTGCCGAGGAATGCCGATGCCACCACGCGACCAAGTGCGGCGAAGCCGCCGTTGGCGTCACTCATCAGCGACACAAGCCACATGATCACGCCTGAGCCCGCGCCAGCGAGCAGCATCGGCACAAAACCGACGAGCACACGCGCCGCAGAGAACTCGCGAATCTTTGCTTGCAGCCACAGCAGAGCAATTACCGAGGCGACGATGTAGGCAATCGCGAAAGCCAGACCGAGACCGAGAACGCCGTAACGATCGACGAGGAAGAAAGCCAACACGATGTTGAGGATGTTTTCAATCAGGTTGATGAAAAATGGTGTGCGTGTGTCCTCATTGGCGTAGAAACCACGAAGCGTGAACAGGTAGAGCGAGAACGACACAAGACCGATCGCAAATCCGGTTAAAGCGCGAGAAGTGTTGTAGACCGCATCGGCTGTGAAGTTCCCGTGCTCAAGCAAGAAACCGATCGTTGGGCGCCCAAGCACGAGAAGGATTAGTGCAGCAGGGATAGTGAGCATGGTGGTGAGCCGCAGACCCAGGTTCATGCGCTGAATAAAACCAGGTGTATCACCACGAGCGAGTCGGCGCGCTAACTCGGGTACGAATGTAGTGGCGAGAGAAACTGCCAGCAGGCCGTGAGGCATGAGGAAAAATGTGTAGGCCTTTGAGTATGCGTCTTGGTCGCCACTGCCTGGGTGCGCAAGATTCTTCACCACCACGATGGCGGCCTGGTTCGCAAGCACGTACCCGAATGTCCAAAATGACAATCTCGTAAGGTTGCGGACCGCTGGATGTTTGAGATCAAAACGGAATCGGAGCCTGATGCCAGCGCGCCGCGCAGCAAACACGAGAATCACGGCCATGATGCCAACGCCGCCAGTAGCTCCGATGCCAAGTAGCCACCGCAGATCTGGCTCGGAGAGTACATCGCCGAGAATCGGCGTGTCTTTGCCGTGAATTGGATTGATCAATAGCAGCGTGATGATCGTGAAGATGTTTGAACCAACTGGTGCCCATGCTGCAGCAAAGAATTTGCCTTTGGCATTTAAGAGAGCACTTGCCAATGCTGTGAGGCCGTAGAAGAAAATTTGGACAAGGAAGATTCGCGCAAGAGCGGTGCCAACGGAACGATATTCAGTGGCATCAACAGCGGCTGATGGCTGGAGAGAGAAAATGCGAAATATGAGTGGCGCTGCAATTACCGAGACCACGGTGATCAGAGCAAGGAAAACGACCGAAACGCTAAAGACCGCCTCGGTGCCTTCCTGATCCTCGGATTCGATCTGGCGGGTGAACAGCGGCACAAGACTCGCCGCCAGCACACCGCCCATGAGGAGCTCATAAACGGAGTTGGGGGAGTTGTTTGCGCCGTCATAGGCGTCTGCCAATGCGGTTTGTCCAACCACCACACCAAACACCACAACCCGGGCCAAACCAGTGATTCGAGACATTGCAGTGCCGAATGCGACAACAATGTTCGATCTGAGTAGCCCTGGTGCGTTTTCCATCCCCGCGCAAGCGTAGAGGTTCTAGGTGAGAGGGGGTGTCCCGATAGGGTGAAATCCCATGACATTCAGATTTGAAAGCGTTGACCAGGTCCGTCAGGGTTTGCGCGAAGTTGATTACTTGGCAGATGACGGAATCGCCAGTGTTGCGTTCTTGGCAGAGCGTCTCGGAAAACCCGTTTTGGTTGAAGGCCCTGCGGGTACGGGCAAGACCCAGCTGGCAAAGAGTGTGGCTGAACTCACCGGCGCTCGCCTGATTCGCCTCCAGTGCTACGAGGGCCTGGACGAGAGCAAAGCGCTCTATGAATGGAACTACAAGAAGCAGTTGCTGCGCATCCAGGCCGATAAGAACAGTGACTCCTGGAACGAGGTCCACGACGACATCTTCTCTGAAGAGTTCTTGTTGACCCGCCCATTGCTCGAAGCAATTCGTAGCGATGACCCAGTAGTGCTGCTCATCGACGAAGTTGACCGTGTGGAAGTTGAGACCGAGGCTTTGCTGCTTGAGATTCTGTCTGAATATCAAGTGTCGATTCCGGAGTTGGGCACAATTACTGCCAAGCAGATTCCATTGGTCTTCCTCACCTCGAACAACACCCGTGAGCTTTCAGAAGCTCTGAAGCGCCGCTGTCTGTTCTTGCATGTTGATTACCCAGACATGGATCGCGAGAAGCAGATTGTTCTCACCAAGGTGAAGGGCATTTCCGAGCATCTCGCGGATCAGGTTGCACGAATCGTGCGCAGCATTCGTCAGCTCGACCTTAAAAAGGCACCTTCAGTAAGTGAGACCCTTGACTGGGCACGCACTCTTGTTCTTCTTGGTATCGACA
>Ga0315902_10007525_pt1 | contig 14845 bp, 11 predicted proteins | sample LakEriMetagenome_9_FD_203523 | JGI IMG/M metagenome (GOLD analysis project Ga0315902, IMG submission 203523) | Freshwater fungal communities from buoy surface, Lake Erie, Ohio, United States - Buoy 12 MA117 | ecosystem: Environmental > Aquatic > Freshwater > Lake > Lake biofilm | place: USA... | reverse complement strand
CCGCCACGGGCGCCCAGCGCGTCATCGTCACCCACGGCTACGAGGCCGTGATGGTGCGCTGGCTGCAGCAGCAGGGGCTGGAGGCGGGGAGCTTTCGTACTGCCTTTGGCGATGAGGCGGAGGAGGCCGCACTGACATCACCCGAGGTGGATGTGCCCGATCAACGCGTGGCCGTGCCCTGACCGATGCTCCTGGCGCCTGCGTTGAGCCCATCGACTTCCAACACCTGCGTCTTGCCCTTGAAGACCACCGGCGCCACGGCTTCGGTAGGCAGTCGGTCAAGGGCCGTCGCCCCGAAGGTCAGCGTGTTGGCCGTCATGGCGATGATGCGCGGCCGCTGCCCGGGTGTTCGCAACCACGGTCACACCACACGCTGGTCGCACAGGAAGTCGGCCGCCCTGCGCACCGGCACGCCACACCACGGGTGCAACACCAGGAGGTCTTCGTCGCTGCTCACCAACATGTCCGCCTGACAGACCTGCACCAGCGCCAGGAACTTGTTGTCCATTGCGTCGCGGCAGGGCGTTTGCAAGGCCGCTTCGTCCGCTTGTGTGACCGCAAAGAAGTGCATGCTGGCCCGCAACAGGGCGACGAACTCCAGGCGTATATCGCGCGGCAGGAAGCGGTCGAGGCGGTCGCGCTGCATCACGCGTTCCAATTCGAGCCAGGTTTGCGCCGAAGCGCAGACATCACAACGCGCCAATGCCAGCGTGAGCGCCTGGTGCGGCACCGAGCCCGGCTTGAGCGCCGCGCCCACCAGCGTGCTGGTATCGAACACGACGCGCCTGGGCCAACTCATCGCAGTTCGTGCACCAGCCGGTTGATGTCGTCATCCGAAAGCTCGGCCGCGGCAGGTGCGGCGAGGGTCCTGGCCCGTGCACTCCAGGCTTCGAGCGCCTCCACTGCCTTACTGCGGCGCACTCGTACGTCGAGCAGCTCTTCCATGTCCTGCGGCGAGACGATGAAAGCCGCTGGCCGGCCATGACGTGTCACGGCCACAGGCTCGCGGCGCGCCATGTCAAGCAGCTGGCCAAAGCGGTTTTGCGCTTCAACGGAGGTCACGGAGATCATGGGTAGGCTCCTAAAATATAGCTAATATGTACAGTTTAGCCATAAATGCCATGCTTTGGCCGGTGCCGCGCTCGCCCAACGGGGCGGTCGATCCACCGATTGGGGGCTTGGTGTCGGGTACATCCCAGCCTTGGTCCACAGCGAACTTGCGCCGCAGGCCTGAACGGCCCAGGCGCCGCCCCGGCATCGGCATCAGGCACCCACGTTCAATCGCGCTCCGAGCAGGTAGGTTTCTACCTGGCCGAGCCCCTTGCACTCCTGCACGCCGTTGGGCTCGGTTGCAAACAAGTCCTTGAGTTCCTGGTAGGTGCTTGCAGACACCTGGGCCCGCCCCATGGCGGACGTGGACTCCATCCGGCTGGCCGTGTTCACGGTGTTCCCCCACAGGTCGTAGGAGAACTTGGTGAAGCCAATCACGCCGGCGACCACGGGCCCCGAGTTCAGGCCAACGCGCATGCCCACATTCTTGCCGTACATGTTGTTGAAGCTTTGCAGGTCCTCGAACATGCCCAGCGCCATGTCGGCACACAACTCGGCGTGGTCCGAGCGTGGGATGGGTATGCCGGCTGCTGCCATGTAGGAGTCCCCGATGGTCTTGATCTTCTCCAAGCCCAGCATCTCGGCGCGCTTGTCGAACCGGGTGAACAAATCGTTGAGCAATTTGACGAGTTCGGCGGAGCTTATCTTGGATGAGAACTCCGTGAAGCCCACGAGGTCGCTGAACAGGATGGTCGACTCGGCATAGCTGCCCGCGATGTTCTTCTCGCCGCGCTTGAGCCGCTCCGCAATCGGCCGGGGCAGGATGTTCAGCATCAGCCGCTCGGTCTTCATCTGCTCGAGTTCCAGCAGTTGCTTCTCCTGGTTGAGCAGCAGCTTCTCCTCCTTGAGCATCTCCATGCGCACCTGGTCCAAATCCCGCAGGTGCTTGAGCGCCAGGTGGTTCTTGACGCGGGCCAGCACGATGGGCGGGCTGATGGGCTTGGTGATGTAGTCCACGGCGCCCAGTTCCAGCCCCAATTGCTCGTCGCTCGACTCGTTGCGCGCCGTCAGGAAGATCACGGGGATGTTGCGGGTCTTCTCGTCGGCCTGGAGTTGGCGGCACACCTCATACCCGTCCATCTCCGGCATCATGATGTCCAGCAATATCAGGTCCGGTGGAGTGTCTGACCGGGCAATCTTCAAGGCTCGTGCGCCACCTGTGGCCACCTTCACGGTGTAGAGGTCGCCCAGCAGGTCGCTCATCAGCGACAGGTTGGTGGGGGTGTCGTCCACCACCAGCACGGTGGCGGGTTGTGCGGTGGTTGGGGTCGCGGTGTCGTTCATTCGGAGCTTGGGGTGATGTTCAATGGCCTAGGGCGAGGTGGGCGATCTCCAGGGCCTCGTCCAGCGCGTAGTCGGCAATGGCGCCTTGCACCGCCTTGAATCGCTCGCCAAAGGCGGCTGCGAACAAGGGCTCTTGCTCTGCGAGCAGCTTTTGCGCCTTGGGATCGTCGGCCTGCAAGAGCGCAAGCAGTTGAGCAATCAAGGCCTCGCGCTGGGCGGGGGTCATGGCGGCCGCCTGGTCTGCGGACGTGCCCGTGGCTTGTACATCCTTTACTGGAGCAGGCAACGCCGCCTGCAGCGCCGCCAGCAGGCGGCTGAGCGCTGCCTGAACACCCGGCATAGACGCTGCCGGGTCGCCCCCGGTGCGCACAGCCTCTTCCAGGGTGTGGGCCTGCTGCTGAAGGATGTTGGCCCCAATGGTGCCTGCCAGGCCCTTGAGGGTGTGCGCGATCCGCTCCGCACCCGCGGAGTCACCAGCCGCCAGTGCCGCCGTGATGCGTGTCGGTGCATCGGCCTGCGTGGCCGAAAAATCGCGCAGCAGCGCCAGGTAGCGGGCCTCTTTGCCCATCACCCGGCGCAGACCGGCTTGCAGGTCCAGGCCATCGATGTGGCTCGGCAGCAGGGACGGCTCGGCTGAAGAGATGACCTTTGGCCCCGTTGCATCATCGGCAGGCTTTGCTTGAGTGGTGTGCGTGGCTGGTTCCATGCTCTCGGGCGCCAACAGCGGCGCGTCCGGCCGGCACCAGCGCAGCAGCGTCTTGAACAGGTGTTCGGGCTCCACCGGCTTGGGCACAAAGTCCACCATGCCTGCCTGCAGGCAGCGCTGGCGATCGGCGTTCATGGCGTTGGCGGTCATCGCAATGATGGGGATGCGCTGCCAGTCCGTCAGCGCCAGCAGCGCGCGCGTGGCCTCCACGCCGTCCATCTCGGGCATCTGCATGTCCATCAGGATGGCCTCAAACTTTTCGGCCTGTGCCAGCGCCAGCGCCACCCGTCCGTTGTCCGCCACGACCACCTCCACACCTGCCTCAGCCAGGATCTCGGTGGCTACTTGTTGGTTCAGCAGGTTGTCCTCGGCCAGCAGCACGCGCACGCCGGTCAGGGCCTTGAGGTTGAGGCTTGCCCTGCCGGTGGGCGCGCTGCCCGGGACGATGGAGTGAGCCGCAGTCGTGGCTCCCGTCACCAGCCGCGTCAACCCGTCAAACAGGGTGGAGGCATTGACTGGTTTGCTCAGCACTTCCTGGATGCCGATCTCGCGCGAGCGCTTCAGCAGGTCGTCACGCGAGTAGGCCGACACAAAGGCCAACTTGGGCGCCCTGGGAAGTGCCATGGTCTGGATGTGGCGCGCCGTCTCCAGGCCATCCATCCCTGGCATCTTCCAGTCCAGCAGCACGACATCGAAGGGTCGGGTGATGGTGTTGCCGGCTTCTGGTGCTGGGCTCTCGGCTTGGGACTGGGCTTCGCGCAGCGCGTCCAGCGCGGCCTGTCCCGAGGCCGCTTCGCTCACCTCAAACTCCATCTGTTCAAGCAGGCCCACCATCACCTGGCGGGCGTAATCGTTGTCGTCCACCACCAGCACGCGCTGGCCGCGCAGGTCGGTGCGGCGCAGGGGCAGCGCTGCCGGTGCAACCCCCAGCCCCAGCCGGGCAGTGAACCAGAAGGTGGAGCCCTGGCCCACAGTGCTCTCCGCGCCCACGGCGCCGCCCATCAACTGCGCCAACTGCTTGGAGATCGCCAGCCCGAGGCCCGTGCCGCCGTACTTGCGTGTGGTCGAGGCATCGGCCTGTTGGAAGCTCTGGAACAGGCGGCCCATCTGCTCTGGCGTGAGGCCGATGCCACTGTCCTTCACCTCGAAGCGAAGGAGCACGTCCAAGTCGCTGCGTTCTTCCACGCGCACCACGATGCCAATCTCACCTGTTTCGGTGAACTTGACGGCGTTGTTGGCGTAGTTGATCAGGACCTGGCGCAGGCGCAGCGCGTCGCCCACCAGATACTGGGGTACATCGGGCGCCACGTCCACGACCAGCTCCAGCTGCTTCTGTGCCGCCTTTTCCGCGATGAGTGTGGCTGCGGCGTCCAGCAGGCCCTCCATCTCGAACGGCCCGGGGTCGATCTGCAGCATGCCGGCCTCGACCTTGCTGAAGTCGAGCACGTCGTTGATGATGCCCAGCAGGTGCTGGCCCGACTGCTGGATCTTCTGCACATAGTCCCGCTGCTGCGGGTTCATGGCTGTGTTCAGCGCCAGGTAGCTCATGCCGATGATGGCGTTCATCGGCGTGCGGATCTCGTGGCTCATGTTGGCCAGGAAGTCGCTCTTGTGTTGGTTGGCGGCTTCGGCCGCAGCGCGTGCTTCCTGGGCTTCCTTGAACATGCGGGCGTTCTGGATGGCGATCACCATCTGCTCAGCGAAGGTCCTGAGTTGCAGGTGCACCTGCGGCGCAAAGGTGCCGGTACCCAGCCGCACCAACGTGATCACGCCAATGCCCCGACCCTGCCACATCAACGGCGCCGTCAGCGACGCGAAATTGTGTCCGATGCTCTCGGCCGTGCGCTTGACGCCTGATGGCGAGGCCGGATCGTTCAGGGCGTCGGGCAGCTCAAGCAAGCCGTCCATGCTGAAAGCCAGCTCGGCTGCAGTGCCGGCCAGGGGCCTGGGGTAGGTCTTGTGCGCGTTGGCGCTCAAGGCACTTGCCTCGTCCTGGCCCAACTGCTCCCGGCCCAGGGGCGTGATGCGCAAACGCGTCAGCTCGAGCAGCCCGGCCTCGTTGACGAGGTTCAGATTCATGAGCGAGGCTGAAAACAGCTTCTCACAGCCGTCCATGACCTTGTCGAAGACCGGGCCCACATCGGCCAGTGAGGTGCTGATGGTCTGCATCACCTCGGTCGAGACCCGCTGCTGCTCGAACGCCTCTTGAGTCTCTTGGAGCAGGCGGACGTTCTGGATGGCGATCCCCGCCTGGTCGGCAAACGTCTGGAGCAGTGCGATCGACTGGTCCGAATATGGGCCAGGCGTCTCACGGCCCAGCCCGATGACGCCGATGACCTGGCCGTTCTGGAGTATCGGCACACCCAGCATGCTGCGCATTCCCGCGTTGGCCATGGGCCCGGCAAGCTGGTAACTCGGATCGAGCTGGATATCGGGAACCTGCGCGGGGGCTGCGGTCACGATCGCACGAGCGTTGACGGAACCGTGCCCGGGCTTGACCGGGAAAGCGGCGCGCAACTCTGCCTCGGCCTCGGGCGACGCGCCCTTGTAGCTCAGCAGGTGCAGCCACTCGCCGTCGAAGCGCGTCGCCGAGCCGACCTGGGCGCCGCACAGCAGCCTCGCGCGTTCGGCGATGGCGTCAAACACGGGCTGCAGGTCCGAAGGCGACTCAGTGATCACCTTCAGGATCTCGGCCGTGGCGGTTTGCTGCTCCAGCGCTTCCTTCGTCTCGTTGAACAGCCGAACGTTCTCGATGGCTATCACGGCCTGGTCGGCGAAGGACTGCGCCAGCGCGATGTCGGCTCCGCTGAAGGGCTCGGGCTGGTCGCGCTGGAAGGCCAGCACGCCCAGGCCTTCCTGGTCGAGGCCGCGCAGCAGCGGCAGCAACAGCGCCGACCGCGTGCCCGTGCGTCGCTGGATGTTCTTCTCGTGCTCGGGCAAGTCGATGGCCAGCCAGTCCGGGATGTGCAGCGGCGCCCGCGACAGCAGCGCGCGCGAAGGAAAGTTGTGCGCAGCGTCCAGCGGAATCCTGCCTGAGGCGCCTGGCGCCACGCCTTGGGCTGTGGCATGGCTCATTGCGACCATGGCGTCGCCGTCGCAGCGCAGGTAGACCGTGCGGTAGCAGCCCAGCAGCCGCCTCGCCGTGCTGACGATGACGTCCACCACCGGCATCACGTTGGTGGGGCTCTGGCTGATGACGCGCAGGATGTCGGCACTGGAGATCTGGCGTTGCAGCGCCTCGTGCGCCTCCTTCAGCAAACGCGCGTTCTCCTCGGCCACCTGCTCCTTGTCGCCAAACACCTTCAGCAGGGCTTGCTCGTTGGCCTGGGCAACCTTGTCGGTGCGGGTCAGCTCCTGCTCGAGGTGCAGGTTGCGCCTGGAAATCCGATCGAACTCTCTGTGCAGCCGCTGGTGGGCGGCTTGCAGGTCAGCGTCGTCACCTTGAGCTTCTTCCATCCACCACCTCTTCAGAAAGCTCAGAGCACCAGCGTGCAGTTGTGGGAATGGACATGCCAGGCCTGCTGTCCGTGTGCCAGACCCTCAGATCAGGTTCAGGTCTGCAGCTTTGACCGTGGTTGCGAGCCACTTGACTTCTTCCTCGATGACTTTGCTGAAGTCGTCCGCCGGCAGGTATCTGGGGACCAATCCCAAAGGGGCGTACCGGGTCTTGAGACCATTCAGCTCCAGGGCGCCTGCGAAGAGTTTCTGAAGACTTTCCACCGCGGCGCGCGGCGTGCCCACTGGTGCGGCCACACCGCCCCAATAGGTCAAGTTGGGAGAGTCGATCTTGGCTTCGACCAGCGTGGGGGCATCCGGTGCCAGGACAATTCGCTTCTCGCCCAGGGCGGCCAGCGCGCGCAGTCTGCTGCCCCACTGAACCAACAAGGGGCTTGCCAGGACCATGACCTGAACTTCATTCTGGGCCAGTGCCACGGCGCCGTCGGCACCTCCCTTGAAAGGCACATTCAAGCCCTTGAAGCCATACCGATGCCCCAGGCTGAGCATGAAGAGATGCTCAAGCGACCCTTGTCCGATCGAGCCATAGGTGAGCTGCCCCGGATGGGCCTTGGCCCAGGCGATCATTTCTTGCATCGACTTGAAAGGCGCGGTGCTGGAAGCGCAGAGAACACCATCGGTGACCGCCAGGCATGCAACAGGGGTCATCTGCTTGAGCATGTCTAGGCGTTTGAGGGTCACCTGGACGGCAGACATGGTGGAGTTGATGTGCAGCAGCGTGTGGCCGTCTGCAGCGGCACTGGTCAATTGCTGCAGACCGATCATGTAGGCGCCGCCCGCGCGGTTGTCGATGAGGAGGCTCTGATTGAGTTGGGCTTGCATCACCTCACCCATGACCCGCATCGAGATGTCCACCGCCCCGCCCGGGGGAAACGGCACGATGATGCGCAGCGGCTTGTTGGGAAAACCGCTCTGCGCCTGGTTGAGCATTGGCAAGGGCAGCAGGCCGGCCGCCAGGCTTTGGACCAGAACGCGGCGCTTGAGGCCAGTATTCATGAGGAGTCTCCTGGTGTGGGTCCTTGGGCGGAATGCCGGGCCGACAGATTGATGGTCATTTCCGACGCCCCATGCGTCACACCCATTCTGGCCCAGGCCGCGTACGATCTGTGCGGCCTGCCGATGACATTCACATCAAGCACCGACAAGGCCGCAGCGATACTGCCGTCGGCAGGATCCCAACGATGATTCAGGGGCACTTGAACGGGTCTGCACGGGATGGCCTCCCTGTGTGTCGCCAGGAGTTCTTCGAGGGTCTGTGAAGGGTGATTGAGATTCCCATGTTCACTGCAGGACAGTTGATGCGCCTGGTGCGATCTTTGTGGGACTCGGCCTCGGCCTACCCATTGTTTGGGCTGGTGGCGGTCAGCACACCTTGACCGCGTCCGGAGCCTTGGGGGCCCTGGCGCCCTTTCGCACCCGCAGCTTCCGCTTCCTGTGGCCAGCCGATCTCCTCACGGCCTGGGCCATGGAGATGGAGACCCTGATCCTGGGCTGGTACGTGCTCGTGGAGACGGGCTCGGTGGTGCTGCTCACGCTGTTCGGGTCGCTGATGTACGTGGGTACCCTGGTCTCTCCCGTGGTGGGGATGCTGGGCGACCGGATGGGGCTGGGCAGGGTGCTCACGGGCTTGCGCATGGTCTATGCCTGCATGGCCGGCGTCATCCTGGTGTTTGCCTTCATCGGCAAGCTGCACCCCACCGTGGTGCTGTGCGTGGCGGCGCTGGCTGGGGTGGTGCGGCCGTCGGACATCGGCATGCGCAGCGCCCTGATCAGCTCCACCCTGCCGGCGCAGCATCTGGTAGCCGCGCTGGGGATCTCACGGACCACGCAAGACTCGGCCCGCATCTGCGGGGCGCTGCTGGGCGCGGGCTTCATGGCGGCCTTTGGCATGACGCCAGCCTATTTGGTCATTGTCAGCATGTACCTGCTGGCGGCCTGGATGACGTTCAGGGCCGCGGGGAGCTCGCCGGACTCTTCGGCAACCCCCGCCCCGGCCGCCGCCTCGCCACCGCGGCCCTCGCCGTGGAGCGAGGTCTGGGAAGGCCTGGTCCATGCCTGGCGCACACCGCTGCTGCGGGCGGCCATGAGCCTGGCAGCCCTGGTGAACCTGACGGCCTTCCCGCTGACCATGGGCCTCATGCCCTACACGGCCAAGGAGGTCTTCCACCTTGACCAGCGGGGGCTGGGTTGGCTGGTGGCGAGCTTTGCCTGCGGGGCGCTGATCGGCTCCCTCGCCCTGAGTGCCTGGGGCCGGCGTTTGCCTCAGGCGCGCGTGATGCTGGCGGCTTCCCTGGCGTGGTACCTGTGCCTGGGGGGCTTCGTCCTGGCCACGAGCCTGCAGGTGGCGCTGGTCACGCTGCTGCTGGCCGGCATCGCCCAGAGCCTGAGCATGGTGACCTTGTCCATCATCCTGCTGCGCACGACCGAGGAGCGCTTTCGCGGTCGCATCATGGGGGTGCGCATGCTGGCCATCTACACCCTGCCGCTGGGCTTGATGGCCGCGGGCGCGCTCATCCCCGTCTGGGGCTACCGGCCCACGGGTTTGGTGTTCGTGCTGACGGGCCTGGCGCTGACGCTGGCCATTGCGGCCGTCTGGCGCGAGGAGCTCGTCGCGCGCGGCGCGCTGGCCAACGCGCACTGAGCCCGCGGCCTTTCGCGCCCTGTCTGTCCAGCCCTTGTCCCGGCGCAAGGTGGCACAGCGCCGCCTGCGCAGAATCAGTCGCTGTCTTGACTCTCCCGGCCCTGACGCCAGCGCCGACAGCCGTGCCGGCAAACCCCATCTTCGTCGCCCGAACCCTGCGCAAGACCTATGGCAGCGGTGCGACCGAGGTGGTGGCGCTGCGCGATGTGTCGCTGGAGATCGCGGCGGGGGAGTTCGTCGTGCTGCTGGGCCCGTCGGGCAGCGGCAAGAGCACGCTGCTGAACATCCTGGGCGGGCTGGACGTGCCCACCTCGGGCGAGGTCTGGTTTGCCGACCACCGGTTGGACGGTGCCGACGAGGCGGCGCTCACGCGCTACCGGCGCGAGCACGTGGGCTTCGTGTTCCAGTTCTACAACCTCATCCCCAGCCTGACGGTGCGCGAGAACGTGGCGCTGGTGACCGACATCGCCGAGCACCCGATGGACATCGACGAGGCGCTCGCCTTGGTGGACCTGCTGCCGCGGCGTGACCACTTCCCGGCGCAACTCTCGGGCGGCGAGCAGCAGCGTGTGGCCATCGCTCGGGCCATCGTCAAGCGCCCGGACGTGCTGCTGTGCGACGAGCCCACGGGCGCCCTGGACTACGCCACGGGCAAGCGGGTGCTGGAGGCGATTGCCGACATCAACGCCCGCCTGGCCACGACCGTGGTGGTGATCACGCACAACGCCGCCATCGCCCGCATGGCCGATCGCGTGCTGTACCTGGGCGACGGCAGCATCCAGCGGCAGGAGCGCAACGCGCAGCGCGCTCTGGCGTCGGAGGTGGCGTGGTGAGGGGTGCTGCACGCCCGCCGCTGGCCTGGCTGTTGGCACGTTGCCGCAGCGAGGTGGGGAAGACCCTGGAGGCTGCCCCATGAAAGCCCTGAACCGCAAGCTGCTGCGCGACCTCACGCGCATGTGGAGCCAGGCCCTGACTATCGCCCTGGTGGTGGCCAGCGCGGTGGCGGGGTTTCTGACCACGCTGTCGGCCGTGGCCTCGCTGTCGGACGCGCGCGACCGCTTCTACGAGCAGGGCCGCTTTGCCGACGTCTTCGCCTCGGTGCGGCGCGCGCCACTGTCACTGCTGCCGGTGCTCTCTGCCGTGCCCGGCGTAGCGCTGGTGCAGGCCACGGTGGAGCGGCCGGTGCGGTTGCGCATTGCGGGCTTGTCGGACCCTTTGATGGGTCAGTTGATCGGGATCGATGCGCGCCGCCCGCGCGAGCTCAACCGCATCGTGCTGCGCAGCGGTGTGGCTGACGACGCTTCGATGTCGCCCGGCCGCACCCAGCCTGATGGCGCCATCCCGGCCTGGGTGTCGGAGGCCTTTGCCGAGGCGCATGCCTTGAAGCCCGGCGCCCGGCTGCAGGCGGTGATCAATGGCCGTCAGCGCGACCTGGTGGTGCGCGGCGTGGCGCTGTCGCCGGAGTATGTCTTTGCCGGCATGTTCGGCATGCCGGACCCGCGCGGCTTTGGCGTGTTCTGGGTGGACGCCGAGGTGCTGGCTGCGGTGTGGGACATGGAGGGCGCCTTCACGCGCCTGTCTTTTCGGCTCGCACCCGGGGCGGATGAGCGGCGCGTGATCGCGGCACTCAAGCCCCTGCTGCAACGCTACGGCGGGCGTGACCCGCACGGCCGTGAGCACCAGGGCTCGCATGCCATGCTGGACAACGAGATCGCCGAGCAACGCGTCATCGGCACCGTGCTGCCGGCCATCTTCCTGGGCGTGGCTGCCTTTCTGCTGAACGTGGTGGTCTCGCGCATGGTGGCCACGCAGCGCGAGCAGATTGCCGCGCTCAAGGCGCTGGGCTACGCCAACCGGGCGCTGGCGTTTCACTACCTGGGTTTCGTGCTGCTGGTGGTGGCGGCGGGCTCGGCGCTGGGTGTGGCGCTGGGCAAGGGTTTGGGCGTGATGTTCACCGGGCTGTATGCCGAGTTCTTCCGTTTTCCGACGTTTGAGCACCGGCTGCCGCCGGGCCTGGTGCTGCTGGCCATCGGCATCACCGCGGCCACGGCCGTCCTGGGTACCTTGCATGCCATCCGCACCACCGCGCGCCTGGCGCCGGCCGAGGCCATGCGCCCGCCGGCACCGGCGCATTACCGCCGCACGCTGATCGAGCGGGCAGGCCTGACCGGATTGCCCACGTCACTGCGCATGATCCTGCGCCAGCTGGAGCGCCGGCCTTGGCGCAGCACCTTGGCCGTGGCCGGCGTGGCGGCCGCCGTGGCCATCGTGGTGCTGGGCAACTTCTTCCGCGACGCCATCGGCCACATCGTGGAGCGGCAATTCAACGTGGCGATGCGGGCCGATGTGCAGGTGTGGATGCTGGAGACCTCCAATGACGCCGCCGCGCATGCCCTGGCCCGGGCGCCGGGGGTGTTCCGTGTGGAGGCCACGCGGCAGGTGGCGGTGGACCTGGTGCATGGCGCGCGCCGCCAGCGGGTGCAAATCCGCGGGCTGGACGCCGACGCGCAGCTCAACCAGGTGATCGACGCGCAAGGCCGCGTGGTGCTGCCTTCAGGCGCCGGGGTGGTGCTGACCGACCGCCTTGCCGATAAGCTGGGCCTGCGGGTGGGCGACACGGTGCAGGCCGAGGTGCTGGAGGGACGGCCGCGCACCATGACGCTGACGGTGGACGCCACCGTGCAGGAGACCATGGGCCTGAACGCCACCATGGAACGCACGGCACTGAACCGGGCGCTGGGCGAGGGCGATGTGGTCGGCGGCTTCGCGCTGGGCGTGGAGCGCGGACGCGAGGCCGAACTGCTGGAGGCCACGCGCGAGATGCCGCGGGTGGGCGGCGCTTTCAGCAAGGCCACGCTGCTGCGCAACATGGAGCAGATCACGGCGCGCAACATCCGCATCATGAGCACGGTGATGACGGTGTTTGCGGCCGTCATTGCCGTGGGCGTGGTCTACAACAACGCGCGCATCGCGCTGTCAGAGCGGGCCTGGGAACTCGCCTCGCTGCGCGTGCTGGGCTTTTCGCGTGGCGAGGTCTCGGGGCTGTTGCTGGGTGAATTGGCGCTGCTCATCGCGGTGGCGCTGCCGCTGGGCATGCTGGCCGGCTGGGGCTTGGTGCACCTGTTGTCGGCCGCGCTGAAGACCGACCAGTTTCACTTTCCGGTGGTGATCCTGCCGCGCACCTATGCCTGGGCCGCGGTGTGCGTGGTGCTGGCCGGTGTGGGCAGCGCGCTGGTGGTGCGCCGGCGCATTGACCGCCTGGACATGGTGGCGGCGCTGAAGACACGGGAGTGAGGGCGGTAGTGGATGCAAGAGTGCTCGCAGGGGTGTCCGAAGACGTGAGCACGGCGCACCGCACGGCCGACATGAGAACAGGAGCCTGGCCATGAAACGCAACACCTGGATCGTGCTGGCGGGCACCGTCGTGCTCGCCGTCGGCCTGCTGGCCTGGGCCTTTGCACCGCGCCCGGTGGAGGTGGAGGCCGTGGCTGCCACGCGTGGGCCCTTCGAGACGGCCGTGGAGGAGGACGGCCGCACACGGGTCAGCCAGCGCTATGCGGTGACCTCGCCCGTGGCGGGTCGTCTGCGCCGCATCGCCCTGCGCGAGGGGGACGCGGTGCAGGCCGGGCAGCCCGTCGCCTGGATCGAGCCGCAGTTGTCACCCCTGCTGGACGAGCGGACGCGGCGCGAGCAGCAGGCCCATGTGGCCGCCGTGCAAGCCGCGTTGGAGCGCGCCGGCACCCGCGTGCGCGCCGCGCAGGTCGGCGTGGAGCAGGCCCTCAACGAGCAGCAGCGCACAGCCCAGTTGGTGGCCCAAGGCTTTGTCTCGCCCGCCAAGGCCGACGCCGACCGCCTCGCGCTGCAGGCCGCGCAGCGGGAGCGCGAGTCGGCCGTGGAGAGCGAGCGCATGGCGCGGTATGAACTCCAGCAGGCGCGGGTGGCGCTGGAGGTGGCGGCGGGCGCTGCGCGGCCTGCAACAGTGCCCAGCGGCCTGCGTGATTCAACGGCTCCATCAACGCAGACCCCACCGCGTCAAGACGCCGAGTCCATCGCTTCCGCCCGCGTCTTTACGGTTCGCGCCCCGGTGGCCGGCATCGTGCTGCGCGTGCACCAGGCCAGTGAAGGCGTGGTGGCCTTGGGCACGCCCTTACTCGATCTGGCCAACACCGCACGCCTGGAAATCGTGGCCGAGCTCTTGACCAGCGACGCTGCCACGGCACGCCCTGGCAGCCCGGTGCGCATTGAGCGCTGGGGAGGGCCGGGCGTGCTGCAGGGTCAGGTGCGCCGCGTGGAGCCTGCGGCCTTTACCAAGGTCTCTGCGCTGGGGGTGGAGGAGCAGCGGGTCAACGTGCTGATCGATCTTGACCCGAAGGCGAGCGCGGTCGCACTGGGTGATGGTTGGCGGGTGGTGGTGCGCATCCTCACCCGCCAGGAAGCCGATGTGCTGCGCGTGCCGGTCAGCGCCGTCTTCCCCTGGGGCGGGCCTGCTGGCGAGGGCGCTGCCCAGGAGTCGGCCGAGCGCATGGGCGTGTTTGTGCTGGAAGGAGGCCGTGCGCGCCTGCGCCCGGTGCAGGTGGCTGCACGCAACGGCAGCCTGGCCTGGGTGCGCTCAGGGCTGGCGCCAGGGGAGGTGGTCATCGCCTACCCGCCCGCGGCCGTGGCCGACGGGGTGCGGGTCAAGGCGCGCTGATCTTTCAGGTCGTCAAGCCCCGGGAATTCCCTCCTGACGCCTTCGCGTCGGCTGGCTTCAAATCAGGCCCACCATGGCTGGCGCTCCCGCTGGCCAGACAAGGAGCCCTCGGTCATGAGATCCCGTTTCATCGCCCTGTTCACGGCTGCGCTGTGCGCCACTGGCGCCAGCGGCCCGGCCCAAGCTGCCTGGCCCGACAAGCCCATCCGCATCGTGGTGGCCTTTGCGCCGGGCAGCTCCACCGACATCATTGCCCGCCTGCTCGCCCCGCAACTCGCGGCCCAGATGGGCCAGAACGTGATCGTCGAGAACAAGCCGGGTGCGGGCGGCAACATCGCCACCCAGCAGGTGATGAACGCACCGGCCGACGGCTACACGCTGCTGATGCACAGCGTGGCTTACTCGGTGAACCCATCGCTGTTCGCCAACGCCGGCTATGACGCGCTGCGCGACCTGCAGCCGGTGGCGATGACCGGGGTCACGCCCAACCTGCTGTACGTGCACCCCGACGTCAAGGCCAACAACCTGGCCGAGCTGCTGGCGCTGGCCCGCGGCGGCAAGATGTCCTATGCCTCGTCCGGCAACGGCACCACCACGCACCTGGGGGCCGAGCTGCTGTTCCGCACCCTGGCCAAGGTGGACGTCACGCACGTGCCCTTCCAGCCGGCCGCGGCCACGCAGGCTGCCGTCAGTGGCCAGGTGCCGATTGCCAGCACCTCCATGCCGCCGGCGGTTCCCCATGCCAAGGCCGGCAAGGTGCGGCCCATTGCAGTGATGTCGCTCAAACGCAGCCCGGCGCTGCCGGACGTGCCCACGGTGGCCGAGTTGGGCTACCCGGGCTTCGAGGCCAACACCTGGTTTGCGGTGTTTGCGCCGGCCAGGGTGCCGGCCGAGGTGC
>Ga0315902_10007524_pt1 | contig 14846 bp, 16 predicted proteins | sample LakEriMetagenome_9_FD_203523 | JGI IMG/M metagenome (GOLD analysis project Ga0315902, IMG submission 203523) | Freshwater fungal communities from buoy surface, Lake Erie, Ohio, United States - Buoy 12 MA117 | ecosystem: Environmental > Aquatic > Freshwater > Lake > Lake biofilm | place: USA... | reverse complement strand
AAAAGTTTTCAGGCGCTGGGAAACTTTAGTTGGATAACCTGTGTTCATGGTCTCGCCCGGAGTATTCCGCATCTTGTTCGCTGGCTTGGTGGTGCTGCATCACAGCACGCCGCTGAGGCTCGGCGGTTGGGCCGTTTTGGTCTTCTTCGTGCTTAGCGGTTACTGGATTTCCAAGATGTGGGACGAGAAATACTCCAATGCGCCAAAGCCCGTTCTCACCTTCATCGTCAGTCGTTGGTGGAGGCTCTTTCCGGTCATGGCCATCTGCATCTGTCTCTATTTTCTCTGGGCTGGCGCTATGCAGGGGTATTCGCTCGACTGGTTTCTACGTCAGTTGCCGATCATCGGCTCAACATGGAGCGGAACGCCTTTGCCGCCGCAGTGGTCGCTTGATGTTGAGATGCAGTTTTATCTCGCATTCGTCTTTGTGGCCGTTGTTGCGATGGGGTCAGGTGCAAAGTGGATCTCCTCCGGCTCGGTGTGGCTCTTTCTCGGTTCACTGGGAGTGGCCTACTCTGGTTGGTATCTGGCCACTGGTGGGAGCATGGAGGCTCCATACTTGGGTGCTTGGTGGGGACTATTTTGCATCGGCATCGGTTTGCACAAGTCAGAGTGGACGCCTTCCAAGCACATGGCGGTGGCTTTGGCTGCTGTTTTTGTCGCGGGCACACTGGCGATGATCATCTGGCCCGAGACTCGCAGCGGTTTCTGGATCTCCGGCAGCGAGGCTGTATCGCGTAAATTAAGCGGGGAGGGCTTGATTGCACACTGGCCAAAGCTGTGGTTGCTTGCGGGAATCCTCATGTTCGTTCCCTACCTCGCGCTGAATGTGCGACAACCCTCCCCGCGCTGGGATAGGGAATTGGGGAATTGGGCGTATCCGGTCTACATGTTCCACTGGATACCTAGGGATTGGTACTACGCACATGCTGATTGGGAGCGTCCCGTGTGGTTCAATCTCGGGCTTCTATCTGTGAATATTTTCGCGGCGTTTCTCGGCGGCTGGCTGATCTACGTGTTTGTTGATAAGCCCGTCGACCGCTGGAGAGCCCATTGGCTTAAAGCGCGCTTGCGAAGCCCGGGTTCAGCTAACTAGTTCATCCGCAAATGGAGTGGGTCATCGCAATTCTCCTCGTAGCCCCCGCGGCCGTGTTGGCTGGGAAGCGGTCCAGCTATCTCATCGACTATGCGGTGTTTATTTTTGTTCTGAACCGCGGGATCAGGCGGATAGTAGATTTTTATATCAACGGGTATTTCAATCCGCTGTCCCCAATCAGTTTGGTGCCTCTAGTAGTTACACTGCTGATGGGGTTAGCAGTTTTTTCTAATCAGAATAGACTTCCGAAATACATAAAGGGCATTGCGGGGCTTTTTCTCGCGGCATTCGCCATAGCCGGGGCGCTCGGCTTCATCGCAACCCAATTTGCGGTGCTCTATGCCGGGGCTGAGGTCGTTGCGCCACTCTTTTTGCTGCTCTACGCAGTGCTGCTGAATCCGCCGATGGAGGTGAGGGATCGCTGGGTAAGATCTTTCGCTTGGGGAGCGATTTTGGTCAGTGCCTACGGATGGTATCAGTATCTTGTCATTCCCCCCTGGGATGCATTCTGGCTGAAAGCGACCAACATGGTGGGATACATGGGTATTCCTAAGCCCACGCAAATGACTGTCTTTTCCACGATGGGAGAGCGAGGGATTGTGGCAGGGTTTCTCGGGTACTCCGTTGTCCCAATGATTGTTTCTCCTAAATGGCGAACCAAGCTTGGGTGGCTGGGCGTTCTGCTTGTTTTCTCGGTTATTCTTCTAACGCTTTCTCGCGGTGGAATCATCATCGCTGTGGTGGCAACGGCAGCTTTTTTGATCATCAACAAAGGTGCCAAGATGAGCCAGGTTATCGTCGCGGCCATCGTTCTGGCCGTTGGGGCTTTCTATGGGATCTCGAAGATCCCTAATAGCGAACGAATTGTTGAGCGCTACCAGAAGAGTGTGGAGGATAAGTCCAAGGATGGCTCCTTTGAAGGTCGAACCCAACTCATGCAGGCCGGAGTTGGCGCGCTGCTGTCACGCCCGCTCGGATATGGACTTGGTGCCGTTGGACTAGCAACGCGCATTAACACTGGAGACACGAAGGGTTCCGCGAAATTCGCTGACGGCGGCTACTTCGACATCCTCCTGACATACGGATTACCTGGAACTTTCCTTATGCTTCTGGCTCTTTGGCGAGTCTGGCAGCAACTGAAACTTCGATACAGGAACCCAGCCTATAAAACAGACCATGTGCTTTTGGCCCGAGCGCTGATGCTGTCACTGTTTGTTACCTGTTTCGCCGGGAATTTCCTCAACCAGTTTTCCATACTTTGGTTGGCTATGGGAACGGGACTCGCAGTTCGGGCTGTTGGCCCGACTGCGGGTCGCGGGTCGCGGGTAGCTGGTAATGGAAAGCCGGGGTCATTGCTCGCGGCGGGGTATGCGGCGGCGCGGGAGGAAGAGGGTAAGGAGAGACCTGAAAGCTGAGGGCTGAGAGCTGAAGGCAGCCAGAAGAAGTTGACATTATTCAGTAAACAGTTGGCAGCCTAAACACGGACGACTTAGGAATTTTATGCGGATTGCTTATGCGATGATTAACTGTAACCGACGCGACGGGAGTGCGCGCGCGGTGAATGAGGTGGCGGAGCGATTGGCCAAACGCGGGCACGAGGTGCATCTCTATGCACGCAAGGCAGAAGACCTCGATCTGGATCTGATCAAGTGGCACCGGGTGCCGGGTCCCGACTGGCCGGAGATTGCGGACTTTTATTCGTATTACCGGGCGACGAATCGTCTGCTGGCAAAACACAACTACGACATCGTGCATTCCATCGGGGTAAACACGGCGCAAGCCGATGTGTTCACGATCCAAAACATTCAGCCGGCGAAGGTGGGCATCCTCAAGAAGCTCGGGTCGGAGGAAAAAGTCTCTTTGCCGCGCAGGTTTACGCGCTGGCTTTATCTCACGGTGACCTCGGCCATTGAAAAAAAGCTCTATACCGCGCGCCCCAGACACGAGTCACCGGCCTTTTTGCCGGTGTCACGTGGCGTGGAGGCTGAGTTGCGGCGACATTATGCGATCGGCGATGCCCTGGTTCGGATTGTTCCGAATGCGGCTGATGTGGAGAAGTTCCGACCGTTAGACAGCGTGGAGCGTGGAGCTTGGAGAAGGGGGCAGGGGGTTCCAGAGGATGTGTCTTTGGCGGTATTTGCCGGGGGGGAGTGGGCGCGAAAGGGTTTGCATCTAGTCATTCAAGGAATTGGAAAAATGCAGAACAAAACGCTGTGGCTTTTTGTGGCGGGAGACGATGCGGATCGCGAACGGTTCAAGCAGATGGCGAGGGATGCTGGCGTAGCGGAGCGCGTGGTCTTCGGAGGATTCCGCAAAGACGTGGAGCGCGCGATGGGGTCTGCGGACTTGTTCCTCTTCCCGAGCTATTACGAGGCGTTCAGCCTCGCGACCATCGAGGCGGCCGCCTGTGGATTGCCGATCGTGGCCACAAAGATCAATGGCACGGAGGATTTCATTGTCCCCGGTGAGACGGGTGAATTCGTGAAGCACGATCCGGCGGACATTGCCGCTGTGCTCGAGCGGCTGGTTTCGAATCCAGAAAGGCTCGCGGAAATGGGGAAGGCGGCACGCCATCGGGTGGAGCAGGAATACACTTGGGATCGCGTGACAGATATGACGGAGGCGGTCTACAAAGAGGTCTTGTGCGTGCCATGAGTGCTTCGAGGAAAAGAGTCGCATGGTTTGCAACTAAGGGTAGTGGGACCAATGAGGCTCTGCGTATCCAGACCCTCCTGAGCGGTCTGGCTGACGTCGATATCGTCGAGTTGCCGTTCGACAAAGGCGCCAAGCTGAGCAGTGCGAAAAAACTGTGGGCCGAAGTGCGGAAAACAAACCCGGACCTACTAGTGATGGAGGGAACTGGTATTGCAGGCGGTGCCGTCTGTCTGTTGTCAAAACTGCTCAAGGGTATTCCCTTTGTCTTCAGCAGCGGAGATGCGGTCGGACCGTATGTCGCATCGCACGCGCCGCTGTTAGGATGGGCTTTCGCTCTCTATGAGCGCATTCTCTGCCGTTGGTGTTCCGGATTCATCGGTTGGACTCCGTATCTGGTCGGACGTGCGCTAACTTTTGGTGCTCCGCGCGGCATGACGGCAGCTGGCTGGGTGATTGGATCTGAGCAACACAAAGCATCTCGTGTCGAGGTGCGTTCCAGGTGGGGTGTGCCTCAGGATCATCTGGTCGTCGGGCTAGTGGGAAATCTTCAATGGAACGCAAATAGGCATTGCTGCTACGGCTGGGATTTAGTGCAGGCCATCCAACGGATCGAGAGACGGGATCTTTCGGTGGTGATCGTCGGCGATGGAAGCGGCTTGCCAAAGCTGAGAGAGGCGGCTGGCGCGCTGCTAGACAAATGCATTTTCCTTTCGGGTCCCGTTCCGCTCGACGAGGTAATGAATGTGCTGTCGGCAGTGGACGTAGCCAGCTTGCCGCAAAGCATGGACGGTGTCGGCATGTTCCGTTACACGACGAAATTTCCCGAATACGCAGCGGCTGGTTTGCCCATCGTGACAAACCAGACGCCCGCAGCTTATGACCTAGGCGGGGATTGGATCTGGCGGCTCAAGGGCGCAGCGCCATGGGATGCTTTGTATCTTGATGCCTTGGTTGCGTGGATGAATGGGCTCAGCCGAGAGGATGTAAACACCAAGAGCGCTGCAGTCCCGCGATCCATGGTGAACTTTAATCGCCAAGATCAGGTGCGCCGAACGAAAAACTTTATCGAAGACATTTTGGGGTCCTCCGGCAAAGACTAGCTTCAAAATCATGCGCCCAAGAACACCGGATAATCTATGGTCATTGAGCAGGCGGTTCCATCGCGCGGGTTGGCCGAAGTTGGCGCGTTTGGTAAAGACGCTAAATTACTATTTGCATGGCTGTCTGCTTCCGGCGGAGGCACAGGTGGGCGAGGGTGTAATCCTCGAGCACTACGCTATGGGTGTTGTCCTGCACCCGCAGGTGAAAATCGGCAACCGTTGCCGCATCTTTCACCATGTGACGCTGGCTTCGGAGTCCTGCATTGGTTCGGAGCACTTCATCATCCTTGATAACGACGTCGTTATCGGGGCCCACAGCATTCTCATTGCGCGTCCTAACAGCACGCTGCGGATCGGCAAGGGAGCAGTGATTGGCGCGGGGTCAGTGGTGACCAAGAATGTGCCTGCGGGCGAAGTGTGGGCAGGCAACCCTGCGAAGTTTTTGCGGGCGGCGTGAGTTGCCGGGACGACTTGGTGCCTGGCGCGCTGCAAGGGTGCTGCAGCTAGGGCCTGAAGTGGGAACGCAAAGGAAATCATGATTCAGATTGGCATGCATGCGGGGAGCGCCGGAGGTGCGGACCGGTATTTCGATGGGCTGTGTCGTGCTTTTGACGCGATGGGGGTGTCTTACAAGGGGTTTGTCTTTGAGGGGCGGGCGGATGAGTGCGATTTGCCGTCAGGACTGCAAGTTCTTGGGCAGGCGAAGGCGCCGTTGGGAAAACGGCTTGCGCTGCTGCGCAGCGCGGTGACGGCACGACTAAATCCTGAAACTGGAACCGGAGGCGTAGCCGTAGATAGGTCGCTGCAGCGACCAAACCTGAGAGCTGAGGGCCCTGGTGGAGTAGCCGGTGGAGTAATTCCAACTGCACCGGCCATGGCTTTGACTCCACAGGGCAAGGAAGTCGTGGCGAGTCATTTTGCTTTGTATTCTTGGCCGGTGATTCATCCGTTGGCGCGGAGGCGTCGCGATGTGGCGGCGGTGAGTCATTTTCACGGGCCTTGGGCGGATGAGTCGGCGATGGAGGGTGCTTCCAAATTTACGGTGGCGGGGAAGCGGATGTTGGAGAGATGGGTGTATCGTTCGGCGGATCGGGTGATCGCTGCTTCGGAAGCTTTCCGGCGCATCGCGATCGAGACTTACGGGGTGCGCGCGGACAAAGTTGTCGCGGTGCCGCTGGCCATGGACGCGCGCCCTTTTGCCGCAGCGGCGGAGTTGCCGCGGAAGCTGGCGAGGGAAAGGTTGGGGTGGCCGGCGGATCGGCGGATCGTTTTTTGCCTGCGAAGGCTGACGCGGCGGATGGGGCTGGATCGATTGGTGGAGGCGTGGAGGGCGGTGGTGGCGGCTCATCCGGATGCGCTGCTGGTGATCGGGGGGACGGGGCCTTTGCGGGAGGAATTGGAGGGGCAGGTGCGGAGGGGCGGGCTGGGGGCGCAGGTGATGTTCGCGGGGTTTGTGCCGGAGAAGGATCTGCCGATGGCTTACCGTGCGGCGGACTTTTCGGTGGTGCCGTCGGTGGCGATGGAGGGGTTCGGCTTGGTGATCCTGGAGTCGTTGGCGGCGGGGACGCCTGCGCTGGTGACGCCGGTGGGCGGGATGCCGGAGATCATGAGGCCGCTGGAGGCGGGGCTGGTCTTGCCGGGGGCCGGAGTGGCGGAGGTGGAGCGGGGGCTGACGGACTTGCTGGCGGGGAGGTTGCCGGTGCCGGAGGAGAAGGCGTGCGTGGAGTATGTGCGGAGGAATTATAATTGGGAGCTGGCGGCGCGGCGGGTGATGGAGGTTTACGCGGCTGCTGCGCAGCCGCGGAGGGCGGAGGGCTGAAACTTGAAACCTGAGGGGGCGCGGACTAAGGGACGAGAGGGGCGCGGTGATCCGCCTTCGCCCGGTGCGGGACTACGGCGTGACAAGGGGCGGGTGACGGGTGGCGGCGAGCGTAGCTCGCTGTAACTAGTGGCTGGTAAAAGGTACGAAAGAGGGACGGATGTCGGAGGTCAGATGCCGGAAATCGCAGGGATTGCCGCGAAGAGGCAGAAGAGACCGAACGTGCGCTGACTTGCGGATGGGGGCGGAGCGGACTAATTTGATCTTATGGCCATAGATCGCATCACAAGAAACCCGAAGGTCATGGGGGGAAAGCCCTGCATTCGCGGGATGCGAATTACGGTGGGCACGATCACCGGGCTTGTCGCCGCTGGTCGTCCGTGGGACGAGATTCTGCGGATGTATCCATTCCTCGAGGAGGAAGATATCCGGGCAGCGCTGAGCTATGCCACGAGGCTGGCTGAGGCCTATGACATGGAATTGCAGCCCGCATGAGGCTGCTGGTCGACGTCTGTTTGTCGACGGACTGGATTCCTTTTCTAGCCGAGCGAGGTGTGCAGGTGGTGCATTGGTCATCGATCGGCCCGCGCAACGCTGACGATGAGGTCATTTTTGCGCATGCTGCGGAGCATGGATACGTCATCTTCACCCATGATTTGGATTTCGGAACACTGCTTGCGCTGACGGCGGCGAGCGGTCCCAGTGTGATCCAGGCGCGCGTCGATGACACATCCGTGGACGCAATCGGGGAGGCGATGGTTGATTTGCTGCGGCAGTGTGAAGGTCCGCTAGGCGAGGGGGCGATCGTGACTTTGATGCCCGATCGCACAAGAGTGAGAGTTCTTCCAATCTGAGGAGCGCTGTGGCTGGTCGCGCTTTTCGGCCGCGACGAAAAATTGTTGTGAAGCGGGGATTAGCATTTTCGGTGTGGGTGGCTGTGTTGATTGCAGGGCTGTGGTTTGCGCTGCGGCCGATCGACCGAAGCTCGGGGAGATTTTTCTTTTTGCCGCCGCGGTGGGCTGAGTGGTTGGATTTCAACGATTGGGTGGTGAACTTTGCGGCGTTCGGGCTGTTTGCCTGGCTCACGGTCCGACTCTTCGCCGGGAATTCGCGCAGATGGGTTGCTTTGCTGGCTGTGCTGCTGATGGCCATCGGGATTTTGTCTATCGAGTATTTGCAGGCGGGAATCCCCGGTAGGTCGGTGGATGTGCGCGATGTCATTATGGGAATTGCTGGGGCGGTAACAGGGGCAGTAGTTGGCTCATTGCAAGGTTCGAAAGCTCAGACCAAGAAACAAAACAAATGAAGGTTCTCTTTGTTGATCAGTCGGGGCAGTGCGGCGGGGCGGAGCTGATGTTGGCGGATTTGCTGCGCGGAATGCGGGGCGAGGTGGAGGCACGGGTGGTGCTATTTGATGAGGGGCCGTTTGCGGATGTGTTGCGCAAAAACGGATTTGCCGTTGAGGTGCTGCCGCTTAGATTGCGGACGACCAAGGCGGCGGGAAAGCTGACGCGGTTGCTGGATTTGCCGCTGCTCGGTTTGCTGGCGCTGAAGTTGGCCTGTCGGGCGCGGACGTGTGATCTCATTTACGCGAACACTCCGAAGGCGATGGTGGCCGGAGCGCTAGCCGCGAGGTTGTCGGGGAAACGACTGGTTTTCCATCTGCATGATATTTTGGACACGACGCATTTTAGCCCGGCGAATGTGCGGCTGTTGGTCAACCTGGCCAACAAGCAGGCGGCGGCGGTGATCGCCAATTCGAGAGCGACCGAGCGGGCGTTCGTGAAGGCCGGTGGGCAGGCCGGGCTGACGTCGGTGGTTTATAATGGATTCGATCTTGCGGGGCGCCCGGCGCCTGATCGCGAGGCGGCGCGGCGGGAGTGGGGATGGACGGATGAGCAACCAGTGGCGGTGATTGCGGGACGCATTGCCGAATGGAAGGGGCAGCACGTGTTGATCGAAGCGTTGCGGCAGGCACCGGGATGGAGAGCGTGCATCGTGGGCGATGCGCTGTTTACCGAGGGAGACCAGGACTACAAAAAGCGCCTTGAGGAGATGGCTCGGGATCCGGCTTTGGCTGGGCGGGTGGAGTTCGTGGGATTTGTTGATGATCCGGCCCGATTTTATGCAGCGGCCGACGCGGTGGTGCATTGCTCGACGGCGCCCGAGCCTTTCGGGCGTGTGATCGTGGAGGGAATGCTGGCCGGCCGCCCGGTCATCGCAACGAATCACGGCGGTGCCACGGAGATTTTGCAGAGTGGCGTGACGGGATGGCTGGTTCCGCCGGGCGACGCGGGCGCGCTGGCTGGGACTTTGGAGCAATTGCGGAATGACAAAGAGGCGGCGGAAAGAATCGCGATGGCGGGCAAAGAAGATGCGAGGCGCCGCTTCGAACTTGGAGAGATTGTAGGACAGGTAAAGGAAGTTCTCCGCGGAGTAACTGGTGGCGCGTAGCGGGTAGCGGGTTTAGTGAAATGAAAATTAGCGACGATAACCTGACCATTATGCACGATTATCTCGTGCAGATGGGCGGGGCGGAACGGGTGGTGGCGACGATGTCGAAAGCGTTTCCGCGTGCGCCGATTTACACCAGCGCAACGGATTACGAACACCTGTGGAGAGATTTTCGCGACAAGGACATTCGCAATACGTGGATGCAGCATCTTCCGAAGAGCAAGGTTGCGACCAAGGCGTTGTTTCCGCTGTATCCAATCGCTTTCCAATCAGTGCGGCTGCCGCAGGAGCGACGCGCTGTTTGGATCAGTGCCAGCACGTTCGCCAAGATGGTGCCGGTTCCCAAAGGATGTGTTTCGTTCCTTTATTGCCATGCACCGACGCGGTTCCTTTGGGATACCGATCGCTATGTGGGATCGGAGGTGGGCAATCCTTTGCTGCGGAGCGCCGTGGGCATGTTTCTCCCGGTGTTGCGCCGAGCGGATCTTGCTGCGGCGCAACGCATGGATCACGTGGTGGCGAACTCGGAAAATGTGAGGCAGCGCATCCGGTCTGTCTATGAGCGTGACGCCACGGTGATTCATCCGCCGGTCGATGTGAACAGATTCAAGGTGGCGCGCGACAACTCCGGATACTATCTGCTTTTGTCTCGCCTGATTGGCTACAAGGGCATCGACCGCGCGGTGAAGGCGTTCCGGGGTTTGGATCGCGAGTTGCATGTGGTTGGCGAGGGGACCGATCGCGCGCGGTTGGAAAAGATGGCCACGCCGAATGTGAAGTTTCTCGGCAGGGTGTCGGAGACTGAGATCGAGCGTGAACTGGCCGGATGCCGGGCTTTCATCTTTCCCGGCGAGGAGGACTTCGGGATTACGCCGGTGGAAGCCCAGGCCTGCGGCAAACCGGTGATTGCCTTTGCGGCAGGCGGGGCGCTCGAGACGGTGATCGATGGAGTGACTGGTGTCTTTTTCAAGGACGGCAACGCGGAATCGTTGTGTGCGGCACTTCTCGAGAGTGAAAAGATTGCGTGGGATCCGCATACGATCCGTAGAAACGCTGAGCGCTTCAGCGAGGAGGAGTTCCTGAAGAATATGGTCGGGTTTATGGAGGAGAGAATGGGGGGCGAGCGTAGCTCGCTGTAACTGGTGACGGGTGACGGGTGACGGGTGAGGCGCCTGAACGGCGCAGACCACGAGACCAAGAGACGAAGAGACGAAGAGACGAGGGCGCGCGATGAGCGCGCTTCTTTATTTTCGGGAAGTGCTTATGGTTTGGGGAGGTTTTATGAGCGCGACTGACGGCAACAAATCAGACGCTGAGAGCGGCTCCGCTTTTATTGTGCATGTGGGCGAGCCGAGGTTGAGTCGCTCGGTCACCGCTGGTATGTCCGACGTGGAGTTCGAGGCTTGGCTGGTCGCTCAAGGTGCAGTTCCGATGTCGGAAGAGCGTCGCCGCGGTTTGAATTTGGGCGGAAGCGGGGCATTGTAGATGTTATGAGCGTGGAGGAAATCAAGAAAGGCATTATGTCACTCAGCAAAGTCGAACTGGGCGAGGTCGCGGCTTTTTTGGCTCACCGGCGACGCAAAGTGGCACAAGCTGTGGCGCCGGAGGAACTCGGTAAGTTGGCTCATCGTTTGGCAGGGAACAATAGTCCCTCGGAGACCGCGCGGTTGTCGGCGCAGATCGTCGACGGTTTTTACGCGGGCTAGGATGGCTAATGCGTTGCATCTACGAGCCGAGGAAGTTCATCCCGCGGTATTGGAGTGCGTTGCCGTTGATTGGGATGGTTTGGGCGGCGTCGCGCCGCGGACTAAGAGACTAAGAGACGAGAGACTAAGAGACTAAAAGACCAAGAGACGAAAGGAAGAGTTACGGCGGGCGCGCGAAGGCTCAGGCGCTGCTGGAATTTCAGACTGGAGATTCCAGATTTTAGACGGTGGCCCGCAGTATTGCTAGATGGTGGGCTGGGGGAGTGGAGCCATGGGGATTCGAACCCCAGACCTCCTCAATGCCATTGAGGCGCTCTACCAACTGAGCTATGACCCCGAAACGAAGAGGAAAGTTAAGCACCGACCTGCGCGGTTGGCAATATGGAAGGATGTAAGCGGGGTCAGGCGGCGGAGCGGAGGTGTTGGACTTCGAGTTGGAGGCTGACGCGTTGGCGGTATTCGTTGCGGACGAGTTTGAAGGCGACGTCCCAAGGAGCGCGCGGGAAGTCTTGGCTCGCGCCGTTGAAGTAGATGGCGGCGAGGAGCTCTTCGCGTCCGCGGACGCGGAAGCGGACGTGTTTTTCTTTGAGCACGTCGGGTCCGTGCACGGGGGCGACGGCGCGGGCGTAGAAAAGCGGCGCGGGATTGCCCATGCCGCAGGGTTCGAGCAGGGACAGTTCTTCGAGGTGGGCGTGTTCGAGTTCGGCGACGTCGATGCGTGCGTCGAGCGTGAGGCGCGGAACAAGATCTTGCGGTTGCAAGCGGCGTCCGGCGGCGGCGGAAAACTTTTCGCGGAAATTGGCGAAGTTCTGTCGGGTAATGCTCAATCCGGCGGCCATGTGGTGTCCGCCGAAAGGACCGAGCAATTCGGCGCAGTCGCCGAGGGTTTCGACGAGGGAAAGGGCGGCGATGCTGCGTCCGCTGCCGTGTCCATCACCCTGGTCGTCGAATCCTATGACAATGGCGGGCCGATGGTATTTGCGGCAGAGGCGTGACGCGACGATGCCGACGACGCCGGCATGCCATCCGTCGCCGCCGACGACCACGGCGCAATCGCGGGACGGGTCGAAGTTTTTTTCAAGCGCGGCAAAGGCGGCTTCGAGGACCTGCTGTTCGAGGTCTTGTCGCTCGCGGTTGCAGACGTCGAGTTCGCGGGCGATGCGGCGGGCTTCGTCCGCGTCTTCGGTGAGAAGAAGACGGAGCGCGGCTTCGGCCGTATGGAGGCGTCCGGCGGCATTGAGGCGGGGTCCGAGGCGGAAGCCGACTTCGGCGGTAGTGACGGGCGGCATGACGGCAGAGACTTCCATGAGGGCGCGCAGGCCTTCCCATTTGGTCTGGCCGAGGCGGGTGAGTCCGTGGCGCACTATGACACGGTTCTCACCGCGCAGCGGGGCGAGGTCGCAGATGGTGCCCATGGCGGCGAGGTCGAGGAAGTCGCGCAGGTCCGGATCGCGGCGTCCGGTGACTTTCTGGATGCCGTGGCAGAGTTTGAAGGCAAGGGCTGCGGTGCAGAGGTCGGTGTTGCCGCCGACGGCCTTGGGGTTGACCAGCGCGGTGCAGGGGGCGGCGCCGTGTTTGGGTTCGTGGTGGTCGACGATGACGAGATCGACGCCGCGGGCAGCGAGCCAGGCGGCTTCCTCATGAGAACCGGTGCCGCAGTCGAGGGCGACGACGAGCGTCGGTTTTTGTTCAGCAAAAACGCGGTCGAGCCCGTCGCGGCTGAGTCCGTATCCTTCGGATTCGCGCAGCGGGAGGAACCATCCGGTCTTGAGTCCGAGCGCGGCGAGGAAGCGGTGCAGAATGGCGAGCGAGGTGACGCCATCGACGTCATAGTCGCCGTAGAGCACGACGTTTTCTCCACGTTCGACGGCCAGCGCGATGCGGCGGGCGGCGTTTTCCAGTCCGGGCGTGTCGAGCGGATCGGGCAGCGAAGCGAGGCGTGGGTGGAGGAAGTCTTCGGCCTCGCCGGGGTCGGTGATGCCGCGGGAAACGAGGAGCGAGGCAAGCATGACGGAAATGCCGAGTTCGCGGGAAAGTTTCTGCGCAACAATGGGATCGGCGGGATCCCGCGTTTCCCAGCGTGGCGTCATCATGCGCATCACCTTACGGGTCTTCCCAGTGGCTGGCAATGCGAAGGGGTTTGCACGGCGGAGGTGCTGGCGGTTACGTTTGACGGGTCATGGGCAAGACAAAGCAAGGACCCAAGAAGAGGGCGGCCAAGCGAAAGGCCGGGCCAGCGCCGCAGTTTTCGGGCAAGGACCGGTTTTTGGTTACCGGCGGCGCGGGATTCATCGGCAGTGTGTTGGTCGGCGCGCTCAATCGTTGGCACGGGACGGATCGCATCGTGGTGGTGGATCAATTGGGGACGGACGACAAGTGGCGCAACTTGGCGCCGTTGCGTTTCGAGGAGTTTGTCGATTCGGATGAGTTTTACGACCGGCTGGAGGAGAAGGCGGGGGCGTTCGGCAACTTCACGCACGTGTTCCACCTCGGAGCGTGTTCTTCGACGACGGAGCGGGATGCGGACTATCTGCTGCGGAACAACTTCGGGTGCTCGAAGCAGCTGGCCGAATGGGCCCTGGCCCGCGGGGCTCGTTTTGTTTACGCCTCGTCGGCCGCGACGTATGGCGACGGGTCGGCAGGAATGGATGATTTATCGGAGGATCTGGCGGCTTGGCGTCCGCTCAATGCTTACGGGTATTCCAAGCAGTTGTTCGATCTGCACGCGCAGCGCGAGGGGTATCTGCGGCGGATCGTGGGTCTGAAGTATTTCAACATTTTCGGCCCGAACGAGGAGCACAAGGGCGACATGCGCAGTGTGGTGAGCAAGGCATGGAAGCAGATCGAGGAAACGGGGCAGGTGAAACTGTTCAAGAGTTACCACCCGGATTATCCGGACGGCGGGCAGAAGCGGGATTTTCTTTATGTGAAGGACGCGGTGGCCATGACGCTGCATTTGGCGGCGACGAAGAAGACGGGAGGGCTTTTCAACATCGGGTCGGGCGAGGCGCACACTTGGCTGGAGTTGGTGCACCCGATTTTCGAGGCGATGGGACGTGAGGCGCGGATCGAGTTCATCGACATGCCGGAAGCGCTGCGTTCGCAATACCAGTATTTCACGCAGGCGGATGTGACCAAATTGAAGTCGACTGGCTATGGCGGCGGGATCACGCCGCTGAATGAGGCGGTGAAGGACTACGTGTCGCATTACTTACTGCCGCGGAAGCACTTCGGCGACGGCGGCGGCGATTAGGATCCGCCCGAGGTCGTTTGACAGGCGGGGATGTTGCCTGTAGGTTTTTCTGTTTATTTCAAACCATGTCCCTCCTGCGTCGAACTGTCTTTTACCTCTTTATCCTCCCGGGTCTCACGGTGCCTCTTTGGGCGCTGAGCCAGATCAATGTCGGCGAGGACCAAGCCAACCAAGGCATGTATAATGGCGGTTGGAATCCGGGATCCGGCGGCGACAATGGTTTCTTCGGTTGGCAGTTTGCGGCCAAGGCGGACGGGGAGGGAAGCTTTGCCGGACATTATCTTGGCAAGGTCGGGGAAAAGCCCGAGGTCGCGCCGCTCACGACCGACCGCGTGTTCGCGCTCTTCGCCAACGGCAAAAGCTACGAGGAGTCTGTTGCCTTCCGCGGCATCGCGGTTCCGCTCGAACCGGGCGACAATTTCTCCTTTGAAATCGTGCACGGACCCTTCCAGCAGAAGGGCGAGCAGGACGATCCAGCGCCGAGCGAGGTCGGGGTGACTTACCGCACGGGAAACGAGGATGGCGCGGTGACCGATATCGAAACGGGGGCGCGTCTGCGTTTCTTCGCCCGCGAGGGCTCGCCGAATTATCTGATCACCGACAACGAGAAGGAGTTCGACACGGGTATCCCGATCACGCAAGAGGCGGTGGCTTTGACGCTCACGCTGGTCGATGCCGACACCTACGACATTGAGGTCATCAATCTCAAAGACAAATCGGTCAAGCTGCTCGAAGGCCGCAAGTTCGGCGGCGAGGCCGGCGC
>Ga0315902_10007523_pt1 | contig 14848 bp, 15 predicted proteins | sample LakEriMetagenome_9_FD_203523 | JGI IMG/M metagenome (GOLD analysis project Ga0315902, IMG submission 203523) | Freshwater fungal communities from buoy surface, Lake Erie, Ohio, United States - Buoy 12 MA117 | ecosystem: Environmental > Aquatic > Freshwater > Lake > Lake biofilm | place: USA... | reverse complement strand
ACGTTTGCCTGGATGGAGAGCTTCCGCCGTCTTGTTGTGCGTTACGACAGACACCCGCTCGTGTATTAAGCCTTCTTCCGCATCGTTTGCCTTCCGATCACCATCAGGCCCTTATGAAACCACTTCTCGTTAACACGATTGCTGACGCACTCACGGTAGAACCTCAGCTGCTTTGAGCAGCTCAGCTGCAACGCGATAATGGAGGGCATCAGCAACAAGATCAGGCGACACACGCGCATGGCCTACGGCTACCGCGACGTGGACTTGCTTCACTTGCGCGTCTATGCCCTCCATGAGTCAAAAGACATGCTCAATGGCACTTGGTATGCGCACCAATTTTCCGAATGAACTCCGCTTTTTTGTATTCGATGGTTTCCTTACCGGATAAGGAACCGAGCCGAGTTGAACACATCCAGAACTCCACCCGTTGTCTGGAGGAAGTTGTTTCTCTTCTGCTGTTCAAGGGCCATTTCTTCTGAGACCTGATGCCGCTGGCGGCTGTACTGCATCGCCTGTTGCTGGCTGATTTGAGCATCTGCTCGTCCTCGAGTGGCGTTCAAATAAGCTGCATCTGAACCCGCTCCAAGGCTCGCAATAGTAGGTCCGCCGGTGGTGCAACTGCTCAAGGCGGAGAAACAGACGACGGACAAAATAAGTGAATGAATCGATTTCATGGTATGGATAGTTAATGATTAATTGTTGGAAAAGTTGATTGGTTTTACCACCACCAGCGGTGTCCGTAGAAGCCAGGGTGATAAATCACCCGTGGTGCGTTACGGGTCGCCAGTTCGGTGGCAGTGGCCTGGCTCATGCGCTCACGGTGCCGGAATTGCTGACTGTCGTTTTCAATAGCATGGGTGAAGGCCCGGTTTTGCGCCGCCACTTTGGGATCCATTGCGAAATAGCCTGCGTTCGGCTGGTTGGGATTGACGCAGGAGGTGGCGAGCAATCCCACACCTAACCAGGTGATGGAATGGCGGAAAAGAGCATAGGCACTTCTGTCAGCACTCGCCTCCGGGTCGGAGGGGTGCGTTGTTGGGGGTGAGCTGGGCTTCATGTGGTTATGAGTGTCGATTGTTTTGTTTGGGCCGGAATGGCGGCTTCACAGTCGTCTATCGAAACGGCCCAAAATGGTTACAGCCGGGTTGAAATATTTTAGCGGTCGCCGCGATTTACGCCACGGCGGCGCCGAACACCGCGAACATCCAGATGAAGGGCGGGTGCTTGCCGGCCCATGACACTCCGATCGTTTGGACGCCGCAATGCTCGCACTGGGAGCGTGGCACCCAGGCGCGCAACTCGGTCTCAAATGCATGGACCAGGGCAGAGTGAGACAGCAAGGAGAAGGCTGCCCCGCAAGGGTTGGTGGCCGTGGGGCGGCCCGGAGCAATCCACATATCTCCATTTTCTCTCCGGCGTGTGATCCAAGATGCTGCAACGAATCTGGAATCCTCGACAGATGACCACTGAAGCACCAATGTACCGCTGCCTGATATGTGCTGCGCACGTCTCCATACCTAGCTTCACTTCTTCAACCTCCCAGTATTTGTCGAGTTCGAGGCCTAGCTGATACTGCTGTCAAACGCTTTGATAGTTGGGCATTCACCCTCTTGCCCCACTATCCGCTCCCATCAAAAGCGGCGAAGGAACATAGCCATGTCAGCCCGCAAAGGCTGCTACCAGGGCGTCGAGTTCCTCCTGGACCTCCTCCCACGAGGCAACTGTCTCGGCGATTTCCTTTTCCAGCAGGCTGCGGTAGCGCTTGCGCAGGCGGTGGATGTCCACCTTGAGATGGTTCACCGAGACGCCCAGCACCTCCGCCGTCTCGGCGTACGACTGCTCCCCCGCGTTCCACGCGATGAAGGGCTGCAGCACCTCGTAAACCTTGAGCTTGTCTGGTCCCTTGACCTCATAGTGCTGGCGCAGTTTATGGCGCACCTGCTCCAGCAGAGTGGTGGCCCAAGCTCGGTCAAAGAGCTTTTCAGGCGAATCATTATCCACCGGCTCAACCCCATACCGCCCCTCGGCCATGGCAGTTTCGAACGACTCAATCACACAGCGGCCACCACGCTTGACGGCGCGCCCGCGAATCCACTCTTTGGCCAGGAACAGCTTCAAATCCGCTAGCAAAAAAGCACGGAACTTACCTTTCTCCGGGTTCGCCTGGTTGATGTAATCGCGCTGAATCAACCGTGCTAAGTAGGTCTGTGTCAGATCTTCCGCGTCCTCCGGCGTCCCCACCGTGCGTCGAACATAGGCATAGATCGGATACCAGTAGATCCTGCACAGTTCATTCAAGGCCCTGTTCACTTCCGTCACCTGGCTGGAGTCCACCCGTCTCACCATGCTCCATCTTGTGATGGGGAAGGGATCAGATGTTTCTGTGTGTGAAGCGGGGGATGACATGGTTTCGAATTGTGGATGCAAAGAAAAATCAGAAACTAAGCCGGAACCTGATCACAAATGTTCGTTCCCTCGCGATGTCCGACCACGGGTTCAGCGGACTGAGCTGGTAATTCTGATCCGTGATGTTCAGCACACCGGCACTCACTTCGCACAGGTTGCGATGGAAGCGGTAGCCGGCGAACCCGTTGAACTGCCAGAAGCTGTCGCCGCCACGGGGGGCGAGGCCGGAGTTGGGATCGTCACGCAGGCTTTGGGCGAAGAAATTCGCCTCCATGCGGGCGAAGAACCCGCGAGGGGAGTTGTAGTTCGCGGAGAGGCCGAGCTCATGCAGCGTGGCACGATCGGTGAGCACGCCATTCGCCGCGCCGAAGGCTGCGAGGTCGTGCATCGTCGTGCGCAGCTCGGATTCCGTCACGCGATAAAGGCCTCCGAGAGCCCAGCGTTTGCCCATGAGTTGGTTGAGCGTGAATTGCAGCGATTGCTCGCGATACGACAGGCTCTGCCGCGTGCTGCTCGGGAAGTAGGCGGGCTCGATGGGGAAGACGCCGGGTGAGAAGCCGGTGAACGCGCCTAAGGTGCGGTCCACATCCTGCTCGATGATGTTGCCTGTGATACCCCACCAGGTTTTTGTCGGCAGCATGCCTTCGACGCTCAGGCCAATGTTTTGAAAGCGCGGCGTCTCAACCGATCCTGCCAAGCTCTCCGAGATCACCGTGCGGTAGCTTTGATTGAAGCCCGCGATCTGCACCGGCTCCAGCCGCACACTTTCATCATACGTCACACCGCCGAGTCCTTGCGTGAAAGCGCCGCGCACCTGCACCCAGCGCGAGGGATTCAAGATGAAGCCCGCCTTCGCCGAGACGCGTTCATTTTGCGTCTGCTCAGCGCTCGTCGGCGGATTGCGGAAGTTTAGCGGATGGTCGATGCGGTCCCACGACACGCCGCCGATGAGCGTGAGCCATGGCTTTGGATGCCAGTAGTCATACGCGTAGAGGCTCAGGCGCTGGAAAGCGACCACGTCCGCCTGCTGGAAGGCCGGCGTGGCAAAACCTCCGGCGAAATTCGGACGGATCACGCTCAGGCGCGAAGTCGTCTCAAACTCGCCATCCTGATAGCGCACACCGGCGATGAGGTTGTGGTTCTTGATCTTCTGAATGTGCATCATCTCCGCCGTGTAGATTTCAAACTCACGTCGCGTCTGGAAATCAAACGGCGTGGCATTGATGCCGAGGATGTTTCCGGAGTAGAGGAAAGGCTGCATCGCCGCCATCAGCTCAGGCGACTGGATCAGCGTCTCGCCATCCACTCCGAGTGCGGAGGTAAAAGCGGGATTCGAGAACACATTGAAGAAACCGACCGTCGTGACCACCGCCGGATTTAATACCGCAAAGTCACGCTCAATCAGGAGCTGGTTTGCACGTGGATCATGCAGGCGCTGCGTGGCGCTGAGGCGTCCGGCAAGGAACAGCGTGTTCGAGCCTGGCCCCCAGCGGTGATTCCAGCCTGTGAGCAGCAAGCCGGGCTGCTGCTTCTCATCAAAAAATACTTCGGGAGCCAGCGGCGTGTTGTTATAGGTCTCAAAGGTATCCCCGCTCTCCTGTTTCGACATTTTGCCAAGGAAGTAGAAGGTATCGTTGCTCGTCGGCTGCCACTTCACCTGCGCGTAGAGTTCCTGGATGCTCGCTTCATTGTTGATGCGTGTGCCATGCGTGTCCCGCAGTGAATAATCGAGGCCCCAGCTCCAGTTTCCATGCGTGCCAAAGACGGACGCCGAACTGCGCCACTCGCCAGTGCCGCGATACTCGCCCGCGAGACTCGCGCCGATGCCATCCGCCTCCAGCAGCTTCGAATACTCCTGCTGCGACACATACTGCGAAAGTGGCCCACCGCCCACGGGCGAAAGCAAATTTGCCAGCAGCAGTTCGTTGAACCAGGGCGTCTCATAACGCAGCGCGATGCGTTGCGGATCACGCAGCGAATGAAAGGCATTGGCAAGGAAAAGGTGCGCGGAGGCATTCGTAAAATCGCTGTCCACCGCCCGCGCGGCCTCGCGGAGTGCCACAGCGTCCATGCCGTTGTTGCGGTAGATCGCGGCGAGGTTTGCACTGCGCACGGACTTGTCCTGGTCGAGCAAGAACTCGCTGCGATACACGCGCCGGTTGTCATTGAGGTCGATCGACTTCTGCAAATCGTCGATGGCCTCATTGCTGCGGTTTTGCTGCTGCTTCTCGATGGCGGAGTAGAGCCAGGGCGTTGGATCATTCGCGTCGAGATTCTGCGCCAGAGCCAGATCCTTCTCCGAATCATCGCGGCGTCCTTCCATGCTGAAGGCCTTGCCGAGGTAACTGTGATAAATCGACAGCAACGGCTCCATCGTGGCCGCTGTTTGCAGGTCCGCGCGACCTTCGGCGAGGTGGCCTTGCTTGATCTTCGTCAAACCTAGCCCCAGCCAGCCATTGCCAAGCGCTCCATCGAGCTTCGTAGCCGTTTCAAACGCGCCTTGTGCCTCAGCAATGCGATTCCGCGCACTCAGCACAAACCCACGCAACGCATGCACCTGCGCGTTGCGCGGGGTCAACTTTAACCCGTTCTCGAGCGCCTCCAAAGCCCTCGCCGCACGTCCAAAAGAAAACTCCAGCTCGCCCAGCCGGGTCCATGCATAGCCATTCTGCGGCGAAATCCTCACCGCGAGCCTCGCCGCCTCGCGGGCACCTTCCAGATCATGTTGCGACTGCCGGTAGTAGCTTTCCGCTATCGCCTCCGACGCGGTCGAAATGGCCTCCAGCGGCCAATCCGCCGTTTTTTCGTGTTTCACCGCTGAAACAAGTTTTTCGAGTGCCCGGCGAAAAGGGCTCGAAACCGGCATTTTTGCCAAAATCGGTCTCACCTCATCCAAACGGCCCACAGCGAGCAAAACCGATGCCTCCAGAGCCTTCGAACTGCTCTTCGGCAACTCCAACGCCGCGAGCAAATCGCCTTCATTGTAGGCTTGAAGCGCTGATGAAGCCTTCGAAGCATCACCTTGTCCATTCGCAGCTTTCAGCTCCGCCGGATCGATCACCGCCGGATAATAAAGCGCCCATTGCAGGATGTTCTTCGCTTCCAATACCGCCGTGCGTTTCGGCGCTGAGCCGATCACTGCTTCTGCTGCTTCACCCGCGGTGATTTGGACTTGGCCCTGTGCGTTGCTGACTTCCACTTGGCCTTCGAGCACTTGATAGAAAGTTTTGGCACCTTCCACCTTCACAAACAACTGCGTGCCACGCAGCGCGCCGTTGGCGGCAGGCGTTTTGATATCGATCTCCCCACTCTGCTCACGACTGAAGATGAACAATGCCCCGCCACCGAGATCGAGTCGCGGCTTGGTGTCGTCCAGCAGGGACGGAGAGATCTCCACCGTCGTGAGCTGCTCCATGCGCATGCTGTAGAGCCCGGTGAGCTGCACCGTCGCCCGGCTTTTGCGCAGGGTGCGTATGCGGTCCTGAATAGCAAGCCGCTGCTCGGCCTGTGCCGGCAACCAAATTCCGGCGTTTTTTGCTGCCTCGACCTTATTCTCCACAGAAACAACCTTTGCCTCTCGGCCACTGGCTGGGAGAAAGCATAAAGACAGTCCTATCGATAGCAGAGCGGTGCGTTTCATGCGGTGTCCAATTAGCTACTACCCAGCAGGAGCTCGGAAAGTAACCAGCATGCCCGAATGCGATCGATTCAGAATCCTGCGCCCGTCGGCTCATCGGTTCGTGAATGATTGCAATCAGACGCTGTCAAAGCCTGAAAGGAAGTTGGAGCTTGTATTACAAGTCTTGTTTCTTCCGGCGAGGACACCAAATTGGTTAACCCAACGGTAACCCAGAAAGGAAAGAGGGGACTATTGTCGGCCTACTTGGCAACCAGCGTTGGAGGAAGTGTGCAACACTTTCAAATCCGCCACTAACTCTGGATTCAGTTGCAACCTCGACCGACCGGGAGCTTAAAGGATCGCACCATGAGTGAGTTCATCGCCATCCTCAGTGACCTTCATGCAAACCTGCCGGCGCTGGAGGCGGTGCTGGCAGACATCGAGAGCCAAGGAACCCGCTCGCACGGCACGCCAAGTCAGGCTGATGCGCGAGCCTACTCCTTTTTCTCGCTTGATGGCGTGCGTCCAGGCTTTCTGCACGGCATCGTCCATGTAAAGCATAGAGCCAGGCGCCAGCGGGTAGGCCACCTCGATGGACGGCATCTCAATCGAGCGGAACGAGATATGGCGCGTGCTGCCGAGCGAGACAATTGCCACTCCCGTGCCATCGATCAAGCCACTGGTGTCATCGGAATGAAAGCCCATCGTTTTCTTGCCGGTCTGATAGTAGTTGAGGAGGCAGTTGTTGAAAGGAATGCCGAGGCGCTCAATCAACTGTTGATGCAACGGCTGCATGGGCGGAGGGATGGCCGCGCCCTCATACCTCATTTGAGAGTAGTTGAAAGGCTGACCAAAGGAGGCGGTCTTCCGTGCGGCCATGGATTCATCCCATGTTACGGACGCAAGCAACTGCTCAAAGAGAGCTGCATGATCGGGATAAAAACCAGCTTCAATTGTGATGAAAGGTTCTGTTGGATTATGGTTCATGCGAAAAGCTAAAACGCTCCAGTAATCTGGCAGGATGGTTGACCGAGGGCGAAATCATGATCGTGCGCAGCATGGGCGGCGTCAACCAGGTCGTGCCCAAGAGCCGCATCCAAAAATGTGCCAAGCTCGACCGCAGCATGATGCTCAGCGCCTTCCAGCTCGGCCTCACCGCCCAGGATGTGGCCGACATCGTCGCCTACATGCGCAGCGGGGAGTGAGGTGGGAGATTTGAGTGAGAGCACTCTTTCCTGCGCTGGCTCAGGCTCGGTTGAGCTTGGCAGGGTAGATCTGAATACGCATCAATAGAGAAAATCGAAACGACTCAGGGAGCGACTCTCGCCCGGTAAAAGCGTCGGTTTAGCTGCGGTGGTATGGCAGGATCCACCACCTGGACTTCGCCACTTGTCGCAGTGGTGCCTGAACTCAATTGATTCCAGTTTTTGAGGTCTTCGCTAAAGTCAATCGCCCATGGGAAACCAGCATCGACCTTCAAGCGCAACGGAGGCATGTTGGGCCCACCTGCGGAAGGCATGCCAAAATCCAGCGCGGCCTCCGGCCCCTTGTGCAGGCCTCGCGATTCGCGAATGGCCTTGTCCCAGTCCGCGGTGAATTCCCACCAGTTGCGCATCACCCTGCCATCCATCCGGATGCCATTATGCAGGCCCGGCATGTTTTGCATCCAATAGATGTAGTATTGTGATTCCGTCAGTTGCGGCACCGTCCCGGTGGCGGGCCAGGCATAAGCAATGCTTCCCCAGGTCTGCGCATTCACAGACTTTTTGGTGCCGCTGCCATCAGGCTTCCAGTCTTCGCAGTCACTGAGCACAGCCGTGCTGTTGGTGTAATTGTAGTCGGAGGTGCCATTAGGCGGCCAGTGCGTGTTTCCGCAGCGTCCCTGCTGAAAGGCACCGCCTGCAGTGCGTCCGCAGAACTTGTCCCAAAACAGGGCGGTGTTGCCATCCTGGCGCTGGTTGATGTAACTCAGGATGGATTCCAACTGATGGCCGTGATTATGCACCGCCTCCGCCTGGGAGCGGTTGTAGTTGTAATTGTAGAGCACATAGGTCCGGTCATAAATGGGCATGTCCGAGCCGTCCCGGTAGCTGTTGGAAATGTCTCCGCTGGTGGGGCTGGCCATGTTTGACTCCACCGGCACGATCTTGGCCGTGTGATAGCCCCATAGCCAGATTTCCTTCACTCCTAGCTGCTGCACGAGCTGCTGGCCTCCCCAGCGCTTGATGATCTGGTTGTAGTCGGGAAAAGTCGCCCCGCTGCCAGCCGGCCGGCCTGGAGGCAGCGGCTCATAGACGATGATGTTTTTCACCACGCGATAGCCGAGGCTCGGTGGCGCGCCGGCGTTTTTATAACCTCGAAAGCGGCTGCCCTCCTCCAGCATGAATTTGACGCGGCGGCTCATGTTCAGCACGGAAGTGCGCATGGAGCTCACCAGCACCGAGGTGGCGCTCTCTGTGGCATCCATGTTCACCCCATTCAGAGTCGGCAGGTAGGTGATGATGGCCACGGGCATGTCATAGACTGCATTGGCTGCCGGGGTGGCCAGCCCTGCGTCCACAGTCAGGTCTTCTGGTGGCAGGCTGGGTGTGTTCACCGTCACGGCGATGGTGGCCGCCCGCCCGCCGACGGTGGCGGTCAAAGTCGCCGTGCCGGGACCCACGGCCTGGATGGTTCCCGTGGCATCCGTCACGGCCACAGCGGCGTTGCTTGTCGTCCATTGGCATACCGCAGGAGGCACGCTGCTCTGCCCCAGGGCCGTGGAGGCGGTGAGCACGGGCGTGGTGGACCAGGTGGGCCAGCCCGTCCACGTGGCTGGGGTGGCAGCCAGCGCGGTCATGCCTGGAATATCGGCAAAGTAGTTCTGCTGGATCTCCAGTTCCGTAAGCGGCACGCTGCTGATGCGCAGTTCGTCGATCGTCGCGTTGATGTAGCTGCCGCTGCCGTCCCCCCCGAGTTGGAAGGCCGTGGTGGAGGCCGCGATGTCCGGGAGGTCCGGCACCGCGGTGCTGGATTTGAGAGCTCCGTCCAGATACAGCCGCAGTTGCCCGCCACCCCAGGTAAAGGCCGCATGATGCCATTCCCCCGCCTGCCAGGTGCCGATGTTGACCGACACTCCACGCTCCGGCTGGCCGTTGGCAGAGAAACGGTTGAAAATGCAGCGCCAGTTGTTGGCGCTATCTTTGCCCATGAGGATCCCGCCGCCGCTGCCCATTTTGAGGATCATGTGGCCTTGGCCATCATTTCCCGCCCACTCCGGCTTGATCCAGAATTCCAGCGTGCCCTGGCGTGGATCGATGTTTCCGGAGCGCGAATAGAAGAGCTGGTTGGGATTGCCCAGCAAGGCAGCCTGGCCGCTGACGCCCGCCGCGTAGCTCAGGCCTGAATTCGTCGTCGGCGTCTCCCCGGCTGCGCCGTTGGCATTGTTTTCAAAGCGCAGCAGCAGAGAGGTGTTCGGCCCTTGGCTGGCGGCGTGCGCGGACGCACCGCCGAAGGCACCGAAGATCAGAAAAGAGATGAGCAGTTTTTTCATGGGAAGTGAGACGGTTGATCAGGCCTTTGACAGCCACTTGCCCCTTCTACCCGTGCGGCGAAAAAAAGTTACCAGCGTGGCGGAAGAAAACGCTTCGGTCAGCCACGAGTCCTTATTGGGGCCAAAGCGCCCTTTGGAAGCAGCCCCAAACAGAACACCGCCTCCCACCGTGAAGGGAGGCGGTGCCTGGATGCCCGGCGGTGAATTCGAGGAAGACCGCCGGGTAAAAGGGGAGAGGTAGACGCGGTCGCCAAACGTTGGCCTCAGGTGATGCCACCCGATGCCACCGTGCGCTGGCGAGCATGCCGACGAGGCATCAAGGCTGCGTGGCGCGGGCCTGGAGGGTGACGAAGCCTTGGGGGAGTGTCGTCTGCACCCGCCAGATGGTAATCACGCTGCAACAAATCATGGAAGTAAGCCTGGGTGAGATCCTCGGCCTCCTCCTTCTGCCCCACCTGCCGCCAGATCCACCCATGAACTGGCAGCCAATAAGCGCGGCACAGGGCATCAAGCGCCTGATCAGCCGCCTCCTCAGGTGACTGGCTCTGCAGAACCAACGTCCATTGCGTGGTGGGGAAAGGAGAAGGCTGATTTGGCTTTGAAATCGAACTCACGAAACACTTCTGCTACAACCCGGCGCTACCCGCAAGCGCCCTGACATGATCGAGAAAAAGCAGGGTGAAGTGCAGCTCTCCATCTGGAATGGGATCCCTCAATCATGCGAGGTAAACAACGACGGATGCTCTGCCCGCGGGCTGCCTTTTCTCGCGAGATCGTCACCCGCGGGTTCACCTGGCGAATGTTGTTTTCGTTTCAATCACACAACGGAAGCCAATGGTTAAATAAGCAGTTAACCACCGACGAGATATCTGTAATGAAAGACGGTAGGATGAGTCGAATCTGCGGCTCTCGCACCCATTGAGCGAACTCCAGTCCGCACCGCGCGTGACATAGTCGGCTCCACCATTATTCCAGTCTGCCAGCCAGTCGGAAACATTTCCTCCCAAGTCAAATAATCCGAGTTTGTTGGGTTCAAAGGTCATCACAGGAGCGGTGGTTTCAAAGCCATCTTCATAGCCTGCCAGCTAGGGCACTTGGGGGAAAAGCCGATGAAATGTTTCGTCAGGATAGTTGCCGGCTTTAGTCTGTGACTCAGGAGGAAAGGCCCCTTCCCATGGAAAGCGGTTCGAAGGCTCAGAGCCGCGGCTGCCGGGAGTAGTCCCAGGAGCGAAAGATTCAATATCTCCAATGCCCACCGCCCAGCTCCACTCTTCGTCTGTTGGAAGACGATAAATTATTTTTTCTTTTGATGCCAGCCAAGAGCAAAACTGAAACGCATCCTCCCATGTCACATTAGTTACTGGGTGCGACTGCTCTTCACCCTTGAGATTTAAACTGGCAATAGCCGGCCATTTCATTTGGAGATCGGGGTATGGTTTACGAACTAAATAAGGCAAACAACCCTTGGCTGGATTTTGCCAAGAGTCGTCGATATTCTTGCTCGCGCCGGCATAGGCAGCAAAATACGCCGCATAATCCTGGCGGCGGGTTCGGCTATTTAAAACTGCCTTTCGATGTGCAGGGGTGAATCTTTCCATCATCACGTCGTCGAAAGACCTCATGAAGCTGATTCTGGCCCTCCTGCTACCCGTCCTTGCCTTAGCTGATCCTGCCTCGTCCCTCGCCGGTAAAAATGCCAGCCTGAGAGACGAGAAAGGCAAATCCTCAACGACCACCAGCACTTCAGGGAGCAAGACGACTTTCAGAGATGCCCAGGGAAGAATGACTGGGACAGCCACACAATCGAGCAGTGGCAAAACAACCTTTCGCGATGCCCAAGGAAGAATGACCGGCACTTCAAGCACCAGCGGAACGAAAACGACCTGCCGGGATTCACAGGGACGGATCAGCGGGACATCCTCAACATTCTCATCTGGAGTCACGACCTACCGAGATCCGTCAGGCCGAATCACAGGCACCAGCACAGTCAGAGGCAACACCATCACCTTTCGGGATGCATCTGGACGGCTGACAGGAACAGCGACGGTGAAGAAGTGATGGGGCAAACTTACCTGAATTGCTCCAAGCCAGTCCATGCTGAGCGAACATGTTGACGGGTTCTAGGGTCGATCAAACCGACTTCATCCAGGGTCCAATTCATACGCCCAAAATTGCAGGGAGCACAGGTGATCACGATGTTCTCCAAACTATTGTCTCCACCACGAGCATGAGGAAGCAAGTGGTCATACTGCAACCACATGGCTTGAAAAGCTGCGTGCTGGTCGATGTTGCTTGATCCCCATGACAGAGCCTCAGGATACGCCTTGTTAATGCGTTCTCGGATCTCTTTGCGGATCAGGGGTATGCCGCAAAACCGACAATTAAATCCGTCGCGTTGATGCAGTGCGTTCTTTTCTGCTGTGGTGGGCATTCGGAGCTTCACACGTTGCTCTTTTGGAATGCTAGGAGGTGCATTCTCAACGGGACGATACTGGACATACGGGCTGTTGCTACCCCAGAGGGATTCAGTCCATTCTCGAATAACAGGGAGATCAGCACCAAGGATCAATCCACGGGCCAGTTTTGCATTGCCATCAAGATGAGCCTTAACAGCGGACTCCAGATGATGTGCTGCCTCGGCTATTTCGGGGATGGGCTCTCGGAGGCAGACTCGAAGGCTAGGGGTCATGGCTAATGCGAAAATCGGTCAGAATGAACGGCGAAGCATGCGTTTCACCACTTCGATTGGTCTCGTGACACCTCCAAGATGAATAACAGCGTGACAGTTAGGGCATACTGGACGCAAATCCCGAACTGGATCAATGACATAGGACCTTTTGATTTCACTGATCGGTTTCAAGTGATGAACATGGATGAACCCCTTTGCTTCTGGACCGTAGATCTTGGCGAAGTCGATTTCACAAATGCTACAAATGCACCCATAGTGACTAATGCATTCTGCCCGAGCAGCAAGGTTGCGCTCATATGCGTTGATCGTGATGGTCTGAATTGCCCCTTCAATCAGGTGTGACTTTGGTGGCACTTCCTCGGCGAGTTGAGGGATAGCCAAGTCTGATTTAACATTGCACGTCGCGCAGGGTTTAAAGGATGCAGAGGCTTCCCTGTTGGCCGAAATCCATCTTTGGATGTCGCTCAGGCTATTCGAGCAGACTTTGACGTAGCCATTGGTGGTGAATGCACCTTCTGACTGCATAGAGGTGTAGCCTGAAATGTGGTGACATCCGGAACGATGCAGCATTAGGTAGTGGCTTCCTTTGCCTCCAGAGGTGTTCAATACATAGCCGTCAGGGTTGGCTTTCATCCACTTCAGGAAAGGGCTGTCTCCAGAATCAAAAATTTGGGCGCTCATGTGGCGGATAGGAGCAAGAATCATCTCATCGACAAGTGCGTCTGAGGTGACCATGTGTAAACTTTCCACAACATCAGCCATGACCCAAACCCAGATCACTCAACGCATATCCCAGTTCGAGCGAGTCGTTAAGGCCAATGCGGAGAAGATCTCTGTAATCGGCAACGCAGCATGGGCACCGATCAAGGAAACCACTGAGACCCCAACGATTCGAGCATTCCTGACAAAGAAGGGAGCTGGCGTTGACTACTTGAACAGGAACCTCGCATCCCTGTTATCGAGGAATGGACGTGTGGTTAAGTTCGCCGGCCTTTTTTTGCACGGGACGCCAATGGTTAAAGGATGGACCATGAACCAGGCAGGCAAGAAGCAAAGCAACCGGGACTGTGAACTGGCTGATCTGATGACGTTGTTTCTTTATGTGGACAGGAACAAGGCGATCAAACGAATGCGGTGTGTCATGTTCCAGGCCAAAATGCAGCAGTCAAAGGGTGCTCATGTTGTCGATGATCCAGAGCAACGAAAGCTCTACGATGAATGTGAAGGCTTCGACTACATCAACGCCACGGTATCGACAAAAGGGGACAGTCGAACGCTACCCAGAGGAGCCAGACGTAAAAAGGCTCTGCAGTTTATGTTTGTGGAGCCTCGTCCGGTTGAAACACGAACAATTCCGTCAGACAAAGGGAAAGGTCGAACTCTGGGCTATGGCGATCATCTGGTGAGCTTCCTCAATGGCGAGACGGGATTAAAATCAGACACGAAGCGGAGTGCATGGGGGAAGATCGTCTGGGAGCTGAGGGAGAAAATGGCGTCACAGGTTTACTCAGACAACAAGATCAAAGGACCTGGCATTCAGGATGTGCTCAATCACTTCAACAGCTTCGAGAATCATGACATCTGGTGCATCAATGAAGGACAGGCCGATGAAGGATTTGGCGTGCAGTTAGTGATTGTGTGGGATGGCGATATTCCAGAGGCACAAGCTCAGGTTCAGACGCTGCCAAAGACACCGGTGAAGAAGATCAAAGTTTCAGTCACGCCGTTGAAGGAAGAGGATGAGTTGGAAATTGAAATTGAGAAGGAGATGCAGGCTCTTGAGCGCTCGGATGACTCAGCGATTTCCACCTGCAGAAATCTCAGTGCGTCTTGATCTGCTATTTGAGTTGGGGTTGCTATCTTTACGCCAACAAGTTTGCCGCTTCCTGATTTACCTTCTGATCAATCACCTCGGAGTAGGTTTTCAGAATAAGCACTCCGCCATCCTGATGCCCCTGCCATTTGCTGATCGTTTTGACCGGCACGCCCTTATTAAGGGCCTCGATGATAAACATCCGACGCAGAGACCGCGGCGAAAAACTCGGCAGATTCAGACGATTGCACGCAGTGGCCAGCGCTTTTTTGGGATCGAAAATTTTGAAGACCCTGTCTGACGCTGATGCCTTGGGGTTCTTTTCCTTCAACTTGTCGAGCAGCGGGCGCACTCTGGGAAAAATGGGAATCTGATAAGCTTTCTTCGTTTTGACACGGAAGAGTTTGATGGTTCCACCTTCCAAACTGATGTGCTCGTTTCTGAGCCCCCATGACTCCGCTTGACCGACACCCGCCCGGCCCATGAATTCCAATACGTCAGCAGTGTCATCCGCATGATCGGTGAAAGGCTGGGCGCGTACCTCGGCCAGAATCGCCTCAAATTCCTCCTGGGTTGGCGCATTGCGGATCACCTGCGGGCGTTGCATGGCCTTGACCAGGCGCTTGTCCATCGGTGACCTCTGGATTTTGCGGTTGGCGGTCGCGAAGTCAAAGAAGGCCAGCAACCACTGCCGGGCATGATTGTAGGCCGCAACCTTGCCATTCCACTGGCTCAGCCATTTGGAACACTGGCTATGATCCACCTTGGCGAGAACCTGATGCACTCCAC
>Ga0315902_10007522_pt1 | contig 14849 bp, 17 predicted proteins | sample LakEriMetagenome_9_FD_203523 | JGI IMG/M metagenome (GOLD analysis project Ga0315902, IMG submission 203523) | Freshwater fungal communities from buoy surface, Lake Erie, Ohio, United States - Buoy 12 MA117 | ecosystem: Environmental > Aquatic > Freshwater > Lake > Lake biofilm | place: USA... | reverse complement strand
GGGGCTGGCAGTTCTCATGGGGCGGGTCCGGTCAGGTCAATGGGCAACAGGAAGGCGCGGCGCAGGTTCAGGGCTGGATCTGCCCGGGAAAGACCCACAGCAGCGCAGCGGTCATGGTGACATAGCGGGCGAACTTGCCAATCGCCATGTACAGCACGCAGGGCCAGAAGGCCAGGCGCTGCCACCCCGCCAGGGCGCACAGCGGGTCGCCCACCACGGGCAGCCAGCTCAGCAGGCAGGCCTTGGGCCCGAAGCGCTGCAGCCAGGCCAGGGCCTTCAGCTCGGCGGGCTTGCGCTTGGCCACCGACTCGTAGGCCTTCTCGGCGCCCCAGCCCATCCACCAGCTGACGGCGCCGCCCAGGGTGTTGCCGGCGGTGGCCACCAGCACCGCGGGCCAGAACAGATCGGGGTTGAGCTTGACCAGGCCGAAGACGGCCGGTTCGCTGCCCATGGGCAGCAGGGTCGCGGAGATGAAGGCGACGACGAAGACGGTGCTCAGACCGAACTTCGGCAAGGCCAGAGCCGCGAGCAGGGAGTGCAGCCACGCTTCCATCGAGGTCCATCATAGAAGGCGGCAGTGCACCGTTGTTGAGCGGGGGCTGCTGGCTATACTGCTGCCTCTTTTTCGGGCACCTTCTCCTTCGCCCGGCTCCGTCCCCCACTCCCCCGCCCACGCATGCACATCGGCCCGATCGAGTTGCCGAATCGGCTGTTCGTCGCCCCGATGGCGGGGGTGACCGACCGGCCGTTTCGCATGCTGTGCAAGCGCCTGGGTGCGGGCTACGCCGTCAGCGAGATGGTGACCAGCAAGCGCGAGCTGTGGTCCAGCCTGAAGACCTCACGCCGCGCCAACCACGAGGGCGAGTCCGCCCCCATCGCGGTGCAGATCGCCGGCGTGGACCCCGGCGAGATGGCCGAGGCCGCGCGCTACAACATCGACCGTGGCGCGCAGATCATCGACATCAACATGGGCTGCCCGGCCAAGAAGGTGTGCAACGTCTGGGCCGGCTCTGCGCTGATGAGCAACGAGCCGCTGGCCCTGCGCATCGTCGAGGCCGTGGTGGCCGCCTGCGCCCCGCACGGCGTGCCGGTGACGCTGAAGATGCGCACCGGCCGCTGCGACGCCGAGCGCAACGCGGTGGCACTGGCCCGCGCTGCGGAGTCCGCCGGCGTGGCCATGGTCACGGTGCACGGCCGCACGCGGGTCCAGGGCTACACCGGCCTGGCCGAGTACGACACCCTCGCCGCCGTCAAGGCTGCGCTGCGGGTACCGGTGGTGGCCAATGGCGACATCGACTCGCCGGCCAAGGCAGCGCAGGTGCTGCAGGCCACCGGTGCCGACGCGCTGATGATCGGCCGCGCGGCCCAGGGACGGCCCTGGATCTTCCGCGAGATCGCCCACTTCCTGGCCACTGGCGAGACCTTGCCGCCCCCCGCCACCGAAGACGTGCGCCAGTGGTTGACGGAGCACCTGCAGGACCACTACGGCCTGTACGGTGAGCCGGCTGGCGTGCGCACCGCGCGCAAGCACATCGGCTGGGCGGTGCGCGCGCTGCCCGGCGGCGAGGCCTTTCGCGCCGCGATCAACACGCTGGACGGCTGCGAGGCCCAGTTCGCGGCGGTGGACACCTTCTTCGCCCGGCTGGCGCAAACCCACCCCGTGCTGCCCGTGGAGCAGGACGGCGCTGAAGAGGCTGCCAACGACCCCGCCGTGCGCCAGCGGGCCTGAGGGCCACACGCGCCGGCACGACCGCTTTCGATTCCCATGAGCCGACAACACATCGAGGCCAGCGTCCGCGCCTCGCTCGAGCAGTACTTCAAGGACCTGCGCGGCACCGAGCCGCACGGCGTGCACGACATGATCATCGACGCAGTGGAAAAGCCGCTGCTCGAGGTGGTGATGCGTCACGCCGAGGGCAACCAGAGCCTGGCCGCGCAGTGGCTGGGCATCAACCGCAACACCCTGCGGCGCAAGCTGCTGGACCACAAGCTCGCCCGATGACCACCGCCCTGATCTCCGTCTCCGACAAGACCGGCATCCTCGACTTCGCCCGCGAACTGCACGCCCTGGGCGTGCGGCTCGTGTCCACCGGCGGCACCGCCCGGCTGCTGGCCGACGCCGGCCTGCCCGTCACCGAGGTGGCCGCGCTCACCGGCTTTCCCGAGATGCTCGACGGCCGGGTCAAGACGCTGCACCCGACGATCCACGGCGGCCTGCTGGCCCGGCGCGATGTTCCCGAGCACATGCAGGCCCTGCGGCAGCACGGCATCGGCACCATCGACCTCCTGTGCGTCAACCTCTACCCCTTCGAGCAGACGGTCGCCCAGGCCGGCTGCACGCTGGAGGACGCGATCGAGAACATCGACATCGGCGGCCCGGCCATGGTGCGCAGCGCCGCTAAGAACTGGAAGGACGTGGCGGTGCTCACCGATGCGTCGCAGTACGCCGGCGTGCTGGCCGAGCTGAAGGCGCAGGGTCACACCACGCCGGCCACGCGCTTCGCGTTGGCGGTGGCGGCCTTCAACCGCATCAGCAACTACGACGCGGCGATCAGCGACTACCTGTCGGCGCTGCAGCCCGACGGCACGCGCAGCCTGTTCCCGGCGCAGAGCAACGGCCGCTTCGTCAAGGTGCAGGACCTGCGCTATGGCGAGAACCCGCACCAGCAGGCGGCCTTCTACCGCGACCTGTACCCCGCGCCCGGCTCGCTGGCGGTGGCCCGGCAGCTGCAGGGCAAGGAGCTCAGCTACAACAACATCGCCGACGCCGACGCCGCCTGGGAGTGTGTGAAGAGCTTCGCGACGTCGGCCTGCGTCATCGTCAAGCACGCCAACCCCTGCGGCGTGGCCGTCGGTGCCGGCCCGCTGGAGGCCTACGCCAAGGCCTTCCAGACCGACCCGACCTCGGCCTTTGGCGGCATCATCGCCTTCAACCGGCCCGTGAACGGTGCGGCCGCCACGGAAGTGAGCAAGCAGTTCGTCGAGGTGCTGATGGCGCCCGCCTTCAGCGACGAGGCGCTGGAGGTTTTCAAGGCCAAGGCCCATGTGCGCCTGCTGCAGATCGCCCTTCCCCCCGGCGGCGCCACCGACTGGGCCAACGGCCGCAACATGATGGACGCCAAGCGCGTGGGCTCGGGCCTGCTGCTGCAGACGGCCGACAACCGGGTGCTGACCCGTGCGGATCTGACGTTCCCGACCAAGCTCACGCCCACCGATGAGCAGCTGGACGATCTGCTCTTCGCCTGGACCGTGGCCAAGTACGTCAAGAGCAACGCCATCGTGTTCTGCGGCGGCGGCATGACGCTGGGCGTGGGGGCGGGCCAGATGAGTCGCATCGATTCCGCCCGCATCGCCTCCATCAAGGCGGCCAATGCCGGCCTGTCGCTGGCCGGCTCGGCCGTGGCCAGCGACGCCTTCTTCCCTTTCCGCGACGGCCTGGACGTGGTGGTGGACCACGGCGCCGCCTGCGTCATCCAGCCCGGCGGCTCCATGCGGGACGCCGAGGTGATTGCAGCGGCCGACGAGCGCGGCGTGGCCATGGTGTTCACGGGCGTGCGGCACTTCCGGCATTGAAGGTCGCCCGTTGACGGCCACCCGCATCCTCGGCATCGACCCCGGCCTGCAACGCACCGGCTTCGGTGTGGTCGACGCGGAGGGCTCGCGGCTGTCCTATGTGGCCAGCGGCACCATCAGCACCCTGGAGGCCGCCCGCGGCGACCTGCCTGGGCGGCTGAAGATCATCTTCGAGGGCGTGCGCGAGGTGGTGTCGCGCTACGAGCCGCACTGCGCCTCGGTCGAGATCGTGTTCGTGAACGTCAATCCGCAGAGCACCCTGCTGCTGGGCCAGGCGCGCGGCGCGGCGCTGGCGGCTTTGGTCTCGGGCGGCCTGCCGGTGGCCGAGTACACGGCACTGCAGATGAAGAAGGCCATCGTCGGCCACGGCCTGGCCAACAAGACGCAGGTCCAGGAGATGGTGCGCCGTCTGCTCAAGCTCGCCGTCGTCCCGGGCAAGGACGCTGCTGACGCCCTGGGCCTGGCCATCGCCCACGCCCACGCCGGGGCGTCTTTCGCTGCACTCGAGCAGGCCGCGCCGCTGAAGCGCCGTCAGCATGCGCAGTACCGCGCCGGGCGCACCTACTGACCGACGGACACATTCACTGAAGCCGCACCTTCTGGAGCCCTCATGACCCAAGCCAACGCCAACGCCGACCCCGACCCCAAGGCCATCACCACCCGCTGGATCGACCTCGCCCCCGGCTTTGCCGGCTACCTGGCGCTGCCGCCCTCAGGGCATGGCCCGGGCCTGGTGCTGTACCAGGAGATCTTCGGCGTGAACGCGCACATCCGGGCGGTGGCCGAGCAGTACGCGCTGGACGGCTTCGTCGTGCTGGCCCCCGATGTCTTCTGGCGCCAGCAGCCGCGGGTGGAACTGGGCTACGAGGGCGAGGACTGGGCCCGCGCCCGCGCCTTCATGACCGCCTGCGTGCCCGCCGAGCTGATCGCCGACATCGGCACCGCGGTGGGCGCGCTGCGGGCGCGGCCCGAAGTAGGCGGCCGCAAGGTGGGCGCCATCGGCTACTGCATGGGTGGGCGCATGGCCTACCTGGCCGCGGCCACGGCCGGGGTGGACGCTGCCGTGCCCTTCTACGGCGGCGGCATCCACGCGCAACTCGAGCGCGTACCGTCCATCACCTGCCCGGTGCAGTTCCACTACGCCGCCGAGGACGACCACATCCCGCCCGAGGCGGTGGACAGCGTGCGCCAGGCCTTCGCCGGCAAGGCCGCCGAGGTGCACGTCTACCCGGGGTCGAAGCACGGCTTCAACTGCTGGGCGCGTGCCAGCTACCACGCGCCGAGTGCCGCGCTGTCGCACGGCCGCGCCCTGGCCTTTCTGGCCGGGCAACTGTACTGAATCGCCCTACAGCAGGCGCGCCAGCCGCTCCAGCGCCAGCACTGCAAAGAAGCCCAGGGCCGCGACCACCGTCCACTTCACGATGACGATGCCGCGCTGGCGCCAGACCGCCTTGCCCGTGGCCACATAGACGGCGAAGCACAGCAGGCCGGCCACCAGCAGCAGCCCGAAGACGAGACGGAAGACGAGCACGTCCGGACTCCTGCCCGCTTCACCAGGCGGGTGCCAGGGCGGCCAGGCCGGCCGGCGCAGCGGCTTCGTCGTCGAAGGTGACGATGTCCCAGGCCGCTTGATCAGCCAGCAGCGCGCGCAGCAGCCGGTTGTTCAGGGCGTGGCCGCTGCGGTAGGCAAGGTAGTGCGCCAGCATGGGGCGGCCGGCGATGTGCAGGTCGCCGATGGCGTCCAGGATCTTGTGCTTGGCGAACTCGTCGTCGTAGCGCAGCCCGTCGGCGTTGAGCACGCGGTAGTCGTCGACCACGATCACGTTGTCCATGCTGCCGCCCAGGCCCAGGCCCCGGGCGCGCATCATCTCCACATCCCGCGTGAAGCCGAAGGTGCGTGCGCGGGCGATGTCGGCCTTGTAGCGGCCCGAGCCCATGTCGAAGCTCACGCGTTGCCCCGTGGCATCCAGCGCCGGGTGGCCAAAGTCGATCTCGAAGCTCAGCCGGTAGCCGTGGTGCGGCTCCAGCCGCGCCCACTTCAGCGAAGCGCCCTCGCCCTCGCGGATCTCCACCGCCTTCTTCACACGCAGGAAGCGCTTGGGCGCCGACTGCACGTCGATGCCGGCGCTTTGCAGCAGGTACACGAAACTCGCCGCCGATCCGTCCAGGATGGGCACCTCCTCGCCGGTGATGTCGATCACCAGGTTGTCCAGGCCGAGGCCGGCGCAAGCCGACATCAGGTGCTCGATGGTCTGCACCTTGGGGCCGCCAGGGTCACCTGCCGGGCTGATGGTGGAGGCCATGCGCGTGTCGCTCACGGCAAAGGCGTCCACCGCAATGTCCACCGGCACGGGCAGGTCGGTGCGCCTGAAGACGATGCCGGTGTCCGGCGCCGCCGGGCGCAAGGTCAGTTCCACCCGCTGGCCGCTGTGCACGCCCACGCCGACGGCGCGGGTGATGGACTTGAGGGTGCGCTGGCCGATCATGCCCCGATTGTCCCCGAAGCCCGCATGCCCCTGCGTGGCGCGGGACGGGCTGGAGCCCTCTTCAGGTCCGGCGGTGCCGGGCCTTCAGCTTCACGCCGGGCTGTGCCGGGCCTCGCGCATCACGCGGTCGGAAGGCAGCGCGGTGACGATGAGCGCGCTCACCGCCGCGATGCAGGCCATGGCCAGGGTGAGCGTCGTGAAGCCCGCCGCCTTGACCACGGGGCCCAGCGCGGCGACGGCCAGCGAACTGATGCCGAAGGAGATGGCGATGCGCGTGCCGCTGACGCGCGATCGCATCGAATCGTCGATGTAGCGCACCACCATCACGTCGTTGAACGGGATGGCGCCGAAGACGCTGACCATGCAGCCGATCGCCAGCGTGTACCAGAGCCAGCCGCTGGTCTGCGAGGCCAGGGCGAAGAGCATCACCTGCGAGGCCAGGATGGTCAGGAGCAGCGGCTTGACCGGCACACGGTCGATGAGCCGGCCCACCACCAGCTGCGCCACCGAGGCCAGGGCGTACAGGGCCGCCAGCAGCAGGCCCAGGGTGGCCGGATCGGCGACCAGGCCGTCCAGCCGCTCGGCCATCATCTGCGTGTTGCCGTTGGTCGTGAGGTTGAACAGCAGGCTGCCGGTGGTGGCGCTGGCCACCATCACCACGAAGGTGCGCACGATCAGGTGGCGCGGCAGGCGGTTGCCCGGCCCGCGGGCCTTGGCCGGGGCCGCCGCCTCAGCAGGTGCGACCCGCGCGAACAGCAGCCCCGCAGCGATGGACACCAGGCCCGGCACGATGAAGGCCGCACGCCAGCCGAAGTGCTTGACCAGCAGCCCCGTGGACAGCGCCGCCAGCGCGATGCCCAGATTTCCGGCCAGTCCGTTGACGCCGATGGTGCGCCCGGGCCTGGCCGCCTGCTGCACCAGCATCGGGATGCCCACCGGATGGTAGATGGCCGAGAACACGCCCAGCACCGTCAGCGCCACAGCCATCTGCCAGGCGTTCTGCGTCAGCGCCACGGCGATGGAGGCCAGCCCGATGCCATGGAAGAACACCAGCATCATGCGCCGTCGACCCCACAGGTCGCCCAGGCGCCCGGCCGGCACCGAGCCCAGTCCGAACATCACGAAGGCGCCCACGGTGTAGGGCATCAGGTCCTCCCAGCGGGCCACGCCGAAGTCCACCGCGATCGCCCCCACCGCAGTGGCGAAGATCAGCAGGAACAGGTGGTCCAGCGCGTGGGCCAGGTTGAGCAGGAATGAAGGCAGCGCGGGCATGCGACGCGAGCTTAGCAGCCAGAGCCGGCCACCGTACCATCGCGTGCGATGAGCACGACCGCACGCCTGCCTGAATTCCCAGCCGACCCCGCAGCCGATCCGCAGGACGTCGAGGTGGTGGTGATGGGCGCAGGCATGTCCGGCCTGTGCATGGGCGTGACCCTCAGGCGCGCCGGGATGCATGACTTCGTCATCCTCGAGCAGTCGGACGGCCTGGGCGGCACCTGGTGGGACAACCGCTACCCAGGCGCACACGTCGACGTGCCCGCGCCGCTGTACGCCTTCTCCTTCGCGCCCAACCCGAACTGGCGCCAGCGCTTCGCCGCAGCGCCCGAGATCCAGGCCTACATGCAGGGCGTCGCGCGCGACCACGGGCTCATGCCGCACCTGCGACTGCAGCACCGTATCACCCGCGCCGACTTCGACGCCGCCACAGGCCGCTGGACGGTGCAGGTGGCCGGGCGCCGCACCTTGCGCGCCCGCTTTCTGGTCTGCAGCACCGGCCCCTTGTCACAACCGCGCTGGCCCGACCTGCCAGGGCTGGGCGACTTCACTGGCCAGCGCCTGCACTCGGCGCGATGGGACGCCTCGGTGCCCGTGGACGGCCGGCGCGTGGGCGTGATCGGCACCGGCTCCACCGCCTCGCAGCTGGTGCCGCCGCTGGCGGCGCGGGCGGGCGCGCTGCACCTGTTCCAGCGCACGGCCAACTGGGTGCTGCCGCGCATCGACCGGCCCTACTTCGCGATCGACCGCGCCCTGGCGCGGCTGCCCGCCTACAGCTGGGCGGTGCGGCGCTTCTGGTACCACCTGCTGGAGTGGGGGCGTCGCGGCTTCGACGAGGGCACCATCGCCCGGCGCGGCATGCTGGCCACCGCCGAGCGCCACTTGCGCAGCCAGGTGCCCGATGCGGCCCTGCGTGACCGACTGCGCCCGCCCTACCCGCTGGGTTGCAAGCGCATCATCTATTCCAACGACTACTACCCAGCGCTGACCCAGCCGCACGTCGAGCTGGTCACCGATGCGATCGAGCGCGTCACGCCGCGCGGCATCCGCACCGCCGACGGCCGCGAGCGCGAGCTCGACGTGCTGGTGTGCGCCACGGGTTTCGACACCACCCACCTGCTGGCCTCGCTGGAGCTCACGGGCCTGGGCGGTCGCACACTGGCCCAGGCCTGGGCCGGCAGCCCGCAGGCCTACCGCGGCATCACGGTGGCGGGCTTTCCCAATCTGTTCCTCATGCTCGGGCCGAACACCGGCACCGGCCACACCTCCACGCTGCTGTACATCGAGCCCGAGGCCCGCTACGCGGTGGCCTGCATGCAGCGCGTGCGCCAAGGCGGACAGCGCTGGATCAACCTGCGCGAAGAGGTCATGGCCGCGCACAACCAGGCCCTGCAGGAGCGGCTGCAGGGCTCGGTATGGAGCCACTGCCGCAGCTGGTACCGCGCGGACAACGGCCGCATCGTGGCCCTGTGGCCAGGCTTCACCCGCGAATACGTACGCGGAATCGAGCGGCCGGACTTCACCGACTACGTCATCGGCTGAAGGGCACGACCGGCCGGGCCAATGGCCTGGGTCGCCCCCTGGCTCAGCCGCCCAGCCCGGGCAGGAACGGCCAGGCCATCAGCGCCTGGACGCAGGTGAAGGCTGCGATGCCCGCGCAGAGGTGCGGCCCCGTGCCCGGCGCAGCGCCCCGGGTCGAAGGAAGCGGGCGCTCAGACGCCGGCCGGCGTGGCCCGGGCCTTGAGCGAAGCGCGCAGCGCCTGGAACAGTAGATAGCCCACAGGCCCGAACATGAAGGTCAAAGCCAGGCAAGGCAGCACCAGCGCGTGGCGGATGCCTTCGCGCCGCGCGGTGCGCACCTCCCAGGCACCGATGAGCAGATCGAAAGCGAGGTAGTGCACCCAGCCGCCCAGCAGCAGCCAGCGGCTCTCGAACAGCCGGGCCACATTGGCCAGACTGTCGAAGCCGCCCTCGCCCGAGCTCCAGAAGGCCAGGACGATGGCCGTGTAGCCGACCGAGAGCACCAGCGGCAGCACCGTGCCGGCCAGCCCCATCAGCACACGGGGGGCCAGCGGGCTGAAGGCAAGCAGCAGCCAACCGACCATGGCGATCGGGTTGGCGACCTGGAACAGGGCGTCGGGTGTCATGGCAGTCCTCCTTCCAAGGTGCCGCGATCATGCCCTACGGTCTTGCCTGATGCATCGCGGGCCGGGAGGGTTGCCCCCCCGCCGCGTTCACGCCTCAGGGCGTGGCGAGCCGGCGCACCGTGCCGCTGCCGGCGATCGAGCTCTCGACCCGCGGCGACCCGCGGTAGCGCACGTCGCCCGACCCGGCGATGCTCACCTTCAGGTCGCGCAGCGCGTGCACCTGGGCGTCGCCGCTGCCGGCCACGCTGACCTTGACCTCGCCCGCCTCCAGCTGGGCCACGTTCACATCGCCGCTGCCGGCGATCGAGACCGTCAGGCTGTCGGCGCGTCCGCTGGCGATGACGTCGCCACTGCCCGAGACGCTGATGGCCAGCCGCGGCACCTGCAGGTCCGACAGCAACAGGTCGCCCGAACCCGCCACGCTGGCGTCCAGCCGCTCCGACTTCAGCGAATCGACCTTGACGTCGCCCGAGCCGGACAGCGCCAGCGACCGCAGGGCCTTGACGTCGATCGTGAGCACCGGCGTGCGCGACTGCAGCGAGTAGCCGCGCTTGACCCCGACCTCCAGCACCCGGCCCTTGCCGTCGTCCACGATCCGGGTCTCGATCAGGGGCAGCAGGTTGTGGTCGACCCGGACCTCGACCGACTCGGCGGCGCCCTGGCGGACCCGGACATCGAAGTGCCCCGCAACCGAGATGGCGTCGAAGGCGCCGAGGTTGCGGGCCTCGGTGGCGATCTGGCCCGAGCCCTGCACGCGCTCACCGGAGCCGAGGCTCCAGGACCACGATCCTGCGTGGGCAGGTGCGGCAAGCGCCAGGCCACTGGCCAGCAAGCTGCCCGCGGCAAGGCGGGCGAGGACGGAGCGGCAATCCCTCATGGTGAGCTTCCCAGGTGACGAGGGCCGCATCGTGTCGGCGCGCCAGCGTCAGCGCACCGGCCACGCGACGAACTGCAGGATGGCCAGGACCGGCTGCAGGCGGCCCTGACGAAGGCGTCGCGGCGCGGCGGCCGCTAGCCGCCTGGCTGGGCGTCGCCTCAGCGGCCCACCTCGGCGTCACGCGACACGCTCACCCGCTCGCCCAGCAGGCCTCGCGGACGCAGCACCAGCATCAGTGCGATCAGCACGCCGATCAGCATCACCTGCAGGGCCGCGGCGCGGGCCTGCTCCGATGCCGGGATGAAGCCTCGCAGCAGGCCGCCGGCGGCGGCCCAGAAGCCCCACACCACGTAGGCGCCGACGATGGCGCCCAGGTTGCGCCCCGAGCCGCCGACGATCAGCATCGCCCAGAGCTGGAAGGTCAGGATGGGCAGGAAGTCCTCGGGTGCGATGTAGCCCACGAAGTGGGCGTACAGGGCGCCGCCCAGGCCCATGAGCATGCTGCCGATGACGAAACTCTGCAGCCTGAAGACGAAGGGGCGCTTGCCCAGCGAGGCTGCGGCAGCTTCGTCCTCGCGGATCGCCCGCAGCACCCGGCCCCAGGGGCTGCGCACCAGGGTCTCCAGCGCCCACCAGGCCAGGCCCAGCAGGGCCAGCACCAGCCCCAGGTAGGCGAGGTTCCAGGACGTGCCGGTGCCCAGCCAGCCCTGCAGGGGCTTGGGGATGAACTGGATGCCGAAGGTGCCCCCGGTCAGGCCCTGGGCATTGGTGGCCACGAGCTGGATCGTCACCGCCACGCCGAAGGTGGTGATGGCCAGGTAGTCGTGGCGCAGTCGCAGGGTGAGCACCCCCACCAGCAGGCCGGCCAGGCCCGAGGTGGCCATCGCCGCGATCCACCCCGCGGCCACCGGCCAGCCGAAGCCGCCGATGCGCTCGGCCGTCTCGGGCGTGGTCAGGATGGCCGAGGTGTAGGCCCCCACCGCCACGAAGCCCGCCACGCCGACGTTGAACAGCCCCGTGTAGCCCCACTGCAGGTTCAGCCCCAGCACGATGATCGCGTAGGTGCTGGCGAAGACCAGGAAGAAGCTGCCGTAGGACAGCCAGCCGTCGATCATGACTTCTCCGCGAACAGGCCGGTGGGCCGCACCAGCAGCACGGCAATCAGCACCAGGAAGGCCGCCGCGGCACGGTACTCGGCCCCGATGAGGTGGACAGCCGCGCTCTCGGCCAGCCCGATGATGAGGCCGCCGAACACCGCCCCCCAGACCGAGCCGATGCCGCCGAGGATGACCGCGGCGAAAAGGGGCAGCAGGAGGTCCAGGCCCAGGGTGGGCCGCAACTGCACCGTGAGCCCGGCAAAGACCCCGGCCACGGCGGCCAGCACCCCGCCGATGATCCAGGCCGCGCGCAGGACACGCTGCGGGTCGATGCCGGCCACGCGGGCGAGCTGCGGGTTCATCGACGTGGCGCGCATGGCCCGGCCCAGCGTGCTGCGCGACAGGAACAGGTGCACCACGACCACGGTCAGCGCCGTCAGCGCCAGCACGAACATCTGGTCGGGCGTGATGCGCATGCCGCCCCAGACGCTGCGAGGTACCACGTTGACCGCGATCTGCAGCTCCTGCGAGTAGTACTGGGGGATGCCGCCGTAGACGAACAGCAGCAGGTTGCGCAGCGCCAGCGCCGCACCGAAGCTGGCGATGATCAGCGTGATCGCGCCCTGCTCGCGCAGCCGTCGGAACAGGGCCCAGTCCAGCACCAGCGACAGGAGGCAGACGAAGCCAGCGGCCACGGCCAGCGCCGCCAGCAGGGGCCAGCCGAAGGAGAACGGGGAGAACGGGGCCGGTGGGGCTGAACCGCCGGCCACCGCAGCGAAGAAGGCCAGCGCCGTGAACGCGGCGTAGGCGCCCCAGGCCAGCAGCTCGCCGTGGCCGAAGTTGGAAAAGCGCAGGATGGAGAAGCTCAGGCTCAGCCCGATCGCCCCGAGCGAGACCACCGAGCCGATGACCAGGCCGTCGGCCAGCACCTGCAGCATCAGGCGCCCTCCCCTGCCAGAGCCGGCGGCGCCGATGGCGCCCGTGGCGTGTGCCGACCCAGGTACAGCTCGGCCATGCGGGCGTCGGCCAGCAGCTCGGCGCTCGGCGCGACCACGCGTTCCCGGCCCTCCACCAGCACCGCCGCGCGGTCGGCCACGGCCAGCGCCGCCTTCACGTTCTGCTCCACCAGCACCACGGTCACGCCGGTGTCGCGCACCTGCCGCAATTGCTCCAGCACCTGGCCCACCAGCTTGGGGCTCAGGCCCGCCGATGGCTCATCGAGCATCAGCACGCGCGGCTGCGCGATCAGGGCTCTGCCCACCGCCAGCATCTGCCGCTGCCCGCCGGACAGGCGGCCTGCGAGCAGGCCCCTTTGCCGGGCGAGGTCGGGGAACATGCCGTACACCGGCTCCAGCGCCGCGCGCCGCTCACGCTTCAGCAGGGCCGCGGCGAGTTCCAGGTTCTCGGCGATGGTGAGGTTGGCGAACACGTTGTCGGTCTGCGGCACGAAGGCCAGCCCTTCGACCACCATGCGGTGCGCCGCCACCCGGGTGATGTCGCGGCCGTGCATCAGCACCTGCCCGGCAGTGATGGGCACGAGCCCGGCGACGGCCTTGACCAGGGTGGACTTGCCCGCGCCGTTGGGCCCGAGCACGGCCATGATCTCGCAGTCCTCCACCCGCAGCGACGCGCCGCGCACGATGGGCAGGCCCGGGTCGTACGCCGCCTCGAGCAAGCGGATCTCCAGCGCCGCCGCGCTCACGGCATGTCCCCCAGGTAGGCCTCGGCCACGCGCGGGTCGGCCAGCACCTCGGCGGCATCGCCCTGGGCGAGCAAGCGGCCCTGGGCCATCACCATCACCGGCCGGCACAGCGCGGCGACCAGATCCATGTTGTGCTCGATGATCAGGAAGGTCGTGCCCTGGCGGTTGAGCTCGGCCACACGGTCGATGATCTGGTCCAGCAGGGCCGGATTGACGCCCGCCCCCGGCTCGTCGAGCAGCACGAGCCGCGGGCGCGACACCATCACCCGCGCCAGCTCCAGCAGCTTTCGCTGCCCACCGGAGAGCACGCTCGCCGGCTGCCCGGCCAGGGCGGCGAGGCCCACGAAGTCCAGCCAGTGCATCGCGGCTTCCCGCACCTGGCGCTCCTGCGCCGCCACGGCCGCGCGGCTGACCCAGTTGGTCCAGAAGCGCTCGCCCTTCTGGCCCCCGGGCGCGAGCATGACGTTCTCCAGCACCGTCATGCGCGGGAACGGGCGGGGGATCTGGAAGGTGCGCGCCAGCCCCGCGGCAAAGACGCGCGCCGGTGAGGCGCCGGCGATCGCCCGGCCGTCGAGTTCGATGCGGCCGGCACTCGGCGCCAGGTGGCCCGCCAGGCAGTTGAACAAGGTCGTCTTGCCCGCGCCGTTCGGCCCGATCAGCCCGCCGATGGCACCTTGGGCCAGCGCGAAGCTCACGCCGTCGACGGCGCGGTGGCCACCGAATGTCCTGACCACGTCATGCACGACGAGGAGTTGGGACTCTGGGGCCGCCGCTATCATCGCGAGGCAGTATAGGAAGGCAGGGTCGACATCTTGCCGTTGGACCGTTGAACCCGTGCGGATGCGAAGGAGACTCCATGGCCGATGACAGCTTCGAGCTGTACGACCTTCGCGTCGAGGTGGTGGCCCCGGCCGGCGCCGTCATCCAGTGCAACGCCAGGCCCGGCGACTGGTTCGAGGTTCAAGGCGAGCTGCTGCACTTCCCGCCGGGGCAGCCGTTCTCGATGTACTCGCTGGCCGCCCTGCTGCCCCTGCTGCCGGCCAAGCAGCGCCCGACGCACCCGAACGACTGGATGAGCACCGACGCCGAGGTGGCCTGCCCCGACCCGCATTGCCCCACGCGCTTTCGCATCACGCGGCTGGGCTTGCGCCGCTTCTCCCACGCCGCCACGACTGCGGTGCCGCTGGGCCGCGGATGATCGAGACCACCGAGCTCGCCCCCGGCTACCGCATTCCGCGCATCGTGCGCGGCGGCTGGCAGCTCGCCGGCGACCACGGTGCGGTCGACCGCGAGCGCGCGGTCGCGGAGATCGGCCGCTTCGTCGATGCCGGGCTGGACGCGGTGGATGGCGCGGACATCTACACCGGCGTGGAGACGCTGTACGGCGCCTTCAACGAGGCACGTCGCGCCCAGGGCCTGCCGCTGCTGAAGGTGCACACCAAGTGCGTGCCGGACTTCGACGACCTCACCCGGGTTGATACGGCCTACATCCGGCGCATCGTCGAGCGCTCGCTGTCGCGTCTGCGCATGCCGCGGCTGGACCTGGTGCAGTTCCACTGGTGGGCCTATGGCGTGCCGGGCTGGGTCGAGGCGGCGCAGGCGCTGGCCACCCTGCAGCGCGAGGGCCTGATCGCCCACGTGGGGGCCACCAACTTCGACACGCCGCACACGCTGGCGCTGCTGGATGCCGGG